>Ga0180438_10000735_pt1 | contig 60345 bp, 108 predicted proteins | sample SS_ome_12_FD_132455 | JGI IMG/M metagenome (GOLD analysis project Ga0180438, IMG submission 132455) | Hypersaline lake sediment archaeal communities from the Salton Sea, California, USA - SS_3_D_2 metaG | ecosystem: Environmental > Aquatic > Non-marine Saline and Alkaline > Hypersaline >... | reverse complement strand
GTAAATGATGGTGAGAATGATAGTAATACATTCTATTATAAGATTGTTATTGTAGCTGGAACAGAGAAGCCAAAGACAAAACCCGTGGGTTATGGCATTGATGTAACAACTAGACAATAAAATATGATATTAATTATTACAGCGATATTGTAATCAAGATATTTGTTATACATCTATATTCTTGATACAATGTTCTTGCATCACCTACAATTCATTGCAATGGCTTAAGAATAATAGACTTAATGATAATAAGTTGTTAGCACAAATTGAACGAAGTGTTATGACGGGCATAACATGAAACATTTTGCCAAGATACAACAAGAGTTCATTGAATAGATCTTCGCTAAAGATGGTTCAATAGAGAAGATTATTAATGGTGATTTAGAATTGGTTTGTGTGCCTGAAGATGAGACAAAAGATCATGTTAGTGGATCAGAAGCTAACAAGAATATGGTAAATCGTGTTATCTATATTAACAAACCAATTAAAGAAGTTGCTGAAAAATTTGATATCAAACTTTGTTTATGCCGTTGTAAAATGCAACAAGCAAGTGATACAGGAAATAAAGTTGCATTATATCACGGAAATGGCACTTTACCAGGTGGGTTTAGATATTGGATAGCTAATGAGCGATCTGATCTAGAAAATCAAGGATTTCTTGAGAACTCAACTCAATTTTGTTGGTTAAAACCTCATAAAGTTGCATCTACAAATAAGAATGACAAGAAATTACTAATTCAATTGAGTGGAAAGTTATAGCAGGCATAATGTGAGATCATTAATTTTGGGTTATGGCAGATTATTAGAAGTCATTTGATAGATAGATTACTATTATATGAAAAATACATAATTAAACAAAATATTTAACTTCTTGCAAGTCAGAATCTTTATTAAGTTGTTGTTTTATTTCAGATCGCAATTTATTTAGAATTATAATTCGTTTACTTACATCTGCGAATACGACGTCAGGCATTCTATCAGATAGTTTGTGATATTGAACTGCTATTAATCTCCACAATTCTCTGTTGATTTCAAACAGTTTCCAAAATTCTTCATGGTATTTATCAATTATTGTAGGATGAAGTTTGTACAACTCATTGAGTTCTTTGAAGACACTTTCTGGGACGTCTGTAATATTTCTACTTTTAATTTCTAAAATAGTTACTTTATCAATAAATTCGCCAATTGAGATTGGACACATGAGCTTCATAATATAGCTTCTATTGCAGATTGTATGTAATTTAATTGAATATGATTACAATCTTCAGTAGGATGCTCTAGTGAAAAAAATGGTGCTTCAATATCAAGCGGTTTTGTAAAGTTTGATCCGTATGAATATAGTACAACTGCAGGCTTACCTAAAGCAAATGCTAGATGAGAAAAATAACTATCTACTGTAATTACAGCATCAGCCATATCAACAATAGCACTAACATTTCTTAATGTACCACATGCATGAGTACAAGGTAAATTAAATGGATCTGATTGATTAAGATAAATGACATTATGATGTTTAATAAGTTCATAAATACTTCTAACTATTTTTTCGTTTAGAGACCGAATAGATACTGATGCTAATGGTGCAAAACAAATATTTTTCTTTTCATCTGATAAAAATGGTACTACACTAAAACATTCTTCGTCTACTACTTTGTATAAATATTTCCAGCTTGATGGATTAATGCCCATCATTGCAGCAAAGATTTTTGATGTAGGGCCGTCAATTAGTTTGCTGTATTTTTTACATAATGGTACAATTTCAGGATTGCTTTTACCGCCAGTTTTTTGTAATTGCGCGAATTGATTCATAAATTCTACATAAGTGTTGCCAGGGTCGTGATGTGTACCGGTAAATCTATTTTTTGGGCCGATAATACCTCGCCAAATACATTCATCTTTTGTTGTTTCTGGTCGAATGTCTGTAAAATTGAGAACTACATCGTAGTGTTTGTGGAAGTTCATAGGTAGAACTTGAATAAAGCCAACATCAAACACGTTTTGCAATGGCTCTGGCGAACTAGTAAAGTCAAAGTGACAAGGGCCAATTTCTTCTTCTAATTTTTTAAAAATAGGAGAGAACCGAATACAATCACCAAGACCAAAATACGATAAAACGCAGACTTTTTTCATGACTATGCCTTTCGTCATGACTATTTTTGTATATTCTCAGCATAGGATTTACAAGATGATCTCAATTGATAATGGACAAATCTGGAAAAATAATGAACATTTTGCAAAAGTCGAGATGAAATTAGCACCTAACTCTAGACATTTTCTTTTTCGAGTTGTCGTGTTTACGCATCGATTAGATTTTGTTAAAGTAACAACATGGGTGAAGAAACAGATGTTAGAGCGATATTTGAAAAACGAAGATTATGAAGAAACTAACTATAAATTTGATATGCATTGAAAAGCAAATTGATTACTACATAAAGGTTCAAAATGAGATTACTAAAGTTATCAAAGATATTTAGAGACAGATATAACTTAGCAAAAGTGTTCGGCATCTCTGTACAATTACATTATACTTTTGTTATGTTTTTACTGACAAACAATGGAAATGATGATGGCAATTCCTAAATTAGTTAAAAACATAAAACCAAGAGAACGAGATGAAGCTATTATTTGGATTGATGGTCAACCTCAACGATGCAAGGTGCAAAAATGCCAGCAGTCAAATGTTTAAGTTGTGGACGGATAACAAATACGGCTGTTGCTGATTGGTTAGATTGCAAACAAAATTATCAAGATAATAAAACATCTCCAGAATTTGCAGACCGATGTTTTGCTGCTGTTGATAGCAAAAATAATGTATGGGTAAAAGGTTGTGCTTATGATGACGACGATAATTATAAAATGTCATTTGTGAATTAGATTTTAGGTAGTTCGACGTTGCCAAAAACGCGGGAACAAATGCTGCAAGAATTGGAAGAGTTAACAAAAAATGAGAAAAAAGTTAAGTAGCTTTGTTGAGACATGCCGTCTAACTAAAGAAAATTGTAAAATTCCAGATTACAAGTTCATCAGCTCGAAAGATGATGGCAACAATGGTTTATTTATGTTTTCTTTGACTGATAAGAAGTCGGGTCAAAAACGATATTTAAGATGTTTGGTTTGTGACGAGGGTGATTGGGATCATGTATCAATATCAGAAGAAACTAGTATGCCAACATGGGAAGAAATATTATTAGTTAAAAGAATGTTTTTTGATGAGTCTGAAATTGTATTTCAGTTATATTCATCAGATTTTAAATATGACAACAATGTAATTCATTTGTGGAGGTCTCATAAACTCGATATTCCTGTACCACCGAAGGATTATATATGAATGGGTTCAAAGTTAAATTAGTCGACGATCAACTTATTGTGGAACCAATGAATGAGCCAAATGATATTAATTGGGATAAGATCATTTGTTACGACGATATTGTACTGATTTATATTGAAGCTATAAATGTTAGTACTGCAAAACGTAAAGCTATGGAAAAAATCAGTAAATTTCTTCCATTGTTGGATAGATGTCAAGTTATGTTAGAAACAAAACCATTGGTTGGTGTAAAGATTGACGAATGTAAGAAACAACTTTTAAGAAAGGAAAAACAGTAATGGATGCTTATCGGCGTGAACTTACGAAACATCGCACGCATGTAGCCGAAGACAAAAAGAAGAAGCAGGAAAAGATTGCACGAATTCGTGAGACTTTACTCACGCACAAAGAAAAAAATGGAGATGTTCCATGTACACATGTTCATGGATATGCTCTCGATGAAGTTAACAATATCGTAAAGGTTGTTTAAATGAGTTTGCCAGAAGTTATCAAAGGCAAAATGGTAATGGAAGTTAGTCCTCAGATACAAATTATTCTATTTCCAGATTATGAGGGTCAGCCGAAAATCGACGTTGTTCAGGTTGATTTTACTCAGCTTGAAGGTAAAAAGACATCGTTGTTTATGACACCATGCGAAGCATTAGAATTGTTATCGGCTCTTGCCACAGCTGTACAATTTTATCTTTACAATCAAGAACAATACCGTAAAGAAATTCTTGAACCAAGAGAAGCGATAGTTGATTCAAGAATTATGTGTCGACGTATCAAATCAGAATGTCATCACAAAGATTTAAGTGCAAAGTATGAGTGCGAGAAAGAAGATCGCGAATGTGCTTTACGAAATAGTGTTGTAGAAGATTAAGTAGAAAATTCAACTTTAGTAGGATTATCTTGCAAATTTGATACAGAATCTTCTGATACAACGTATGCATCGTAATTAGTACTTTCTGCTAAATTGATTGCTGCACTATAAGCTTCAAAATTAGCCACTTGAATTGCTGCACCAGATAAACCAAATGCAACCGGTGTTCCGGTACTATCTTGACCATTTTTTACTTGCTGTGAAGTTGGAGCTGTGGCACTTCTGTCAACAATAACAAAAAATGTACAGCCGTTTTCGTTCGTTTGCGATGTAATGTCGACAGTTGTCGGTGTTCTATTTACAATTGACGGATATCCTGATTCATTTATTGGTTTTGTCATCGATTACTCCTTAAAAAGCATTGTCTATATTTTCTAAAAAGTCTTGTTCGTGTGGATATATATTTAAAATGTGTTGCATTCCTGTTAGATGAAAAGTGTCCATTATATCTTTATTTAACCCATATATGCATAAATTTACTTTTGTACTGTATTCTACTAACAATCCTAATGCAGAACTGTCAATTGTATTTACACCAGTTAGATCTAGTACGATATTTGATCTGCCTTGTTTTATAATGGCTTGTAGTCTATCAGCAATGTTGTTAACTTCGCCATTAGTTATTGAACCTTGAATTGTCAGAACTAGATACATCTCATTTGACGATTCTTGAATCTGCATATTAAGCCTCCTATGGCCTTTTCTATAATTAGCATCTTTATAAAACAACTTATTACAAGTAAAAAGAACTTAACCCATTCATTTGACAGATGAACAAGGGTTCATGTAAAATCAATGAAAGGCATAGATAACATGAGACATCTGGCTCAAATTCAAGAAGAGTTTCTGCGTATTGCTCAGGAAAATACTGTTGACGACACTGTTAGAGACCCACAGAGAGTCCACACCATACAAACAGTTAATGACAAGACAACGGGTCATCCTATCGAACCTGCCCGAGCTGACCGAAAATAACTACAGTTGACAGACTTTCTTTGTCTTCATGAGTGACTATAAACTTATGATGTGGTAGACTAGAGACGGAAGAGTAATGAATATCAAAGACATGGATGCGCAGCATTTGCATAATGTAATTGCTATGTTAGAGCGAGAAAAACGTCAACCAGATGTTATTGAAGAATTACGCAAAGAATTAGATAGTAGGCAATCTCAAGTGAACAAATTTTCGTTTATTTTAGATCACAATTAACTTTTCATGGAGGTGTCGTATGAAGTGGATAGTGCCAAGTGTCATTATGGGTGTTGTCGTTGTCGGAATTGTGATTGTCGTTTTTATGAAGATTGGTTACACGAATCAAGCAATTGACTATGAAACACAGTACGAAGCGCAGACAGATGCGAACAAAGCTATTTATGATGAAGTCTGGAAAGTACTTCAACAGAAAGCTGGAGTTGTAAGTCAGTACGCTGATGATTTTAAAAGCGTGTATCAACCTCTTATGGAAGCCAGATATGAGGGTGATGCTAAAGGTGCCCCAATGTTCAAATGGATTCAGGAACGAAATCCTACGTTTTCAATTGATTTATACAATTCGTTGTCTGATGCAATTTCTGCACAACGCGCTAAGTTTACTCGAGTTCAACTCAAATTGAGAGATATCAAGCGTGAACACGATAAATTACGGCTGTCAATTCCGTCATCATGGTTTGTTGGTGGTCGTGATGAATTAGAGGTAGTGCTTGTAACATCTGCTAAGACCGAACAGACATTCGAAACTGGCCAAGAAAATGATGTAGAACTTTTTAAATAAGGGGCAATTGTGAATGGGTTAATGTATGGTTGTTTATTAGTTCCATTAATAGCTATCATTTTTTTGGCTATCAAATTCAAGGCTAGAATGGCTATTTGGGAATATGTGATCCTTTTCGTAGTGCCGTTGATTACAATCATCATTGGTAAGGTTATTTCTATTCATTCGCAGACAGTTGATACGGAATATTGGAACACATATGGCATTAAAGCAATCTATTATGAGGCATGGAATGAATGGATAACAAAAACATGCGAAGATTGTACTGAGACATGTACTGGTTCAGGCGAAGATCGGACTTGTACGGAGACATGTGTAGAATATGACTGTTCATATTGCGACAATAATTCAGCATATTGGGAATTGATAGATAATACTGGTACATCTTTTGGTATTCCGTCATATGAATTTGAACGCATAACAGCACTTTGGGGAAACGTAAAACGTGTTGATAGAGGCAAAAGATGTGAATGTGAATGTTTTGGTAATGGTGATCAATTAGACGGCGATCAATATATTACAGTAATGAGCAATGCAAATGATATTGATATGACAGTGCCGATATGCAAACAACATACATATGAAAATAAAGTTCAATGTTCTAAATCTGTATTTAACTTTCAAGAGATTGATAGTACGACAATAGCTGATTATAAACTATATTGTTATCCTCATTATGAGAGCATGGGCATTCTTCATTATAATCCTCTTATAGGTACAAAAGATGGAAAAGCCGCTGATAGATTAAACAAGCATAATGCTCGACTAGGCTCTTTTAAACAAGTTCATATGATGATTGTCGTATTTCATAATCAACCATATGATGCAGCACTTCTACAAGAGGCATATTGGAAAAAAGGCAATAAGAATGAATTCATTTTATGTATTGGACTTTCTGGTAATAAAATTGTATGGACTTATGTTATATCATGGACTGATGAAGAAGAGCTGAAGATTAGAGTAGCTAGAAAAGTAAAAGAAATGGATTATGATCTTATAGCTATAGCTGACTACATGGCTGATGAAGTAAAGAAAAATTATGTAAGAAAGCAATTTGTTGATTTTAGTTATATTTCAGTTGAGCCAACATTGAAAGCTGTTTTAATAACTTTCTTTGTGACATTGATCGTTACTATTGCAATCTCAATTTTTGCAATAGCAAATGATTTCAATTTTGGTGATATGACTAAAGGCCGTCGTAGGTGGTGATTCAGTGCGCATAGTTAAGCTATAGCACGAGTTATTAATCATCTTTTGACAAATCACTAAAAGACAGGAGGCTCAATATAATTGCATACTATATAAGGCTAAAACTAAGGAGTTAAACGTGAGACTTGAAGTAGATTTTCCTGACGAATTACTGGCACAAGTACCAGATGAAACAGATGAGCGAATCGTCGCATTAGCTATAAGAGACACTGTGACTAGACTTGTTAAAGATAATAAAGAAACAGTGCCAGATTTGTTACGTCAAAATATCAGTGAAAACGAACAATGGTTGAAAGATATAGTTAATGAAGTAAAAAGCAAAAACGATTAACGTCTGACATAATTACTTATTTGATAAAGTAACTACTATTAAGTGGTTACTTTTCTTTTGTCTTCATTTTTAGGTCGAATATGATTGATTTTTTTAAACGACTAATTCAATATTTGCGAAATTTATTTTTGGCAAAACAAGCATTTTGGCCAGAGAGTACGTTTGACATTCTTAACAAGGAGAGTACCGTGAGATGTCCAAAACTGGGTTGGATGCGTGATCTTCCAGATATTAGAGACTATAGTGTTGATACGCCAAAAGTACAAGAAACGTTAAAGATGTATCCTCAATATGGTTCAACAATACCAGACACTGTTGATTTAAGACAATGGTGCTCTCCTATAGAAGATCAACAAGCTTTAGGTTCTTGCACAGCCAATGCTGCAGTTGGCGCAGTCGAGTTGTTACAAAGGGCATATTATGGTAATCATATTGATATGTCTAGATTATTTGTTTACAAAACTACAAGAAATCTTATGCAAAGAACAGGTGATACTGGTGCTACTATTCGTGGAACAATGAAAGCTCTTGCAATGTTTGGTTCGCCACCGGAGCAATATTGGGATTATGATATTCAAGATTTTGATCTTGAACCATCACAATTTGCTTATGCAATGGGTCAAAACTACAAGGCAATTAGTTATTACAGATTAGATCCACAAATAAAAACCACAGAAGCTATGAGTCAAACAGTTCAGCGTATTCAACAACAACTAGCTTGGGGTATTCCTTGTGTGTTTGGTTTCATAGTTTTTTACTCAGTTCCAAGACCTGGTGATGGGAAAATTGATATTCCAATGCCAACGCCCGGTGATTATCCAATGGGAGGTCATGCTGTACTAGCTGTTGGTTATGATAATAACCGTATGATGCCAACGACTACTCCTGGCAAATCTGTGAAAGGTGCGTTTCTTATTCGTAATTCGTGGGGAACTTCATGGGGTGATGGTGGATATGGCTGGTTGCCCTATTCATTTGTAAGGTCTGGTCTTGCAGTTGATTGGTGGGCACTTGCATATACTGATCATATTGATCTTTCACAATTTGACACCAGGAGATAATCATGAAAAATGTTGATCAGATAGTTAATAGCATTTTACAAAAGAGTGCAGCTGATATTGTTGATGATGTAGTGTCGTCGACACTTTTAAGTGAAGCTGTTGTTGATTTCTTGCGCGAAAATCCTAATCCCACAGACGCTGATTTGCATAAGTGGGCAGAAGAAAACAATTATAATATACACGAAGTTGAAACAGAAATTTATAAACTAGCAACTAGTTTTGTTCAAGGGTTAAAAGAGATCAATAAAGAAGCAGAAACAGAACCAGAAGCAAATCCTGATTTGAAAGGATTTGTAACTAACATTGAAGAAGATACAGTTGATAACGATGATTTTAGACGTGTTTTGTACACTGGCAAGAACTCTCAATTAGTACTTATGTCAATAGAACCAGGTGATGATATTGGCGTTGAAGTTCATACTGTCGATCAATTCTTTCGTGTTGATTCTGGTTCTGCACAAGTGATAATTAATGATGTGCCTCATGATGTAGAAGACGGTTTTGCATTCGTTGTGCCAGCAACAGCAAAACATAATGTTATTAACATAGGTGATGAACCGTTAAAGTTATATTCAATTTATTCACCGCCACAGCATAAAGATGGTACAGTTCATTCTACTAAAGATGAAGCAATGCAAGCGGAAGAACATTTTGATGGAGAAACTTCAGAATAACTGCTACAATAATCGTCTACGTTACTACAGTTGATTATATCTACAGCTGACTAATTTTGTCTTGATGTAAAACTCTTGAATGAGTTTTACAACAATATACGGAAAATTATGTATTGAAGACTGGATGTTGCGATGAAAATTGTTAAGTTTTGGTTTTGGTTTCTCTTAATTTTAGCTTTGTACGCGTCAATTTTTTACAAAGAAATTTATAACGTCGATAATCGATATTTGAATAATCTACATGTAGTATTTTTTGTATATGTGATGGTAATTAATGTGCTTATGATATTTGCTGCCTTTGGCATATTTACAATGGTAAACGGACATGTGTCTATTGAACCGCAAGACAAACCAAAGATGTTCAAATTAGTTAAGTCTTCATTTGGTTTGAATTTTGTTTTGAATAGAATTTTTTGGACTGGCATAATAATAGGTCTAGCTATAATAGATGCTTGGTGGTTTTTTTCATTTTTACTTTTACAAGAATTTGAAGTATGGTACATACGAACAAAGACGAAAGCATTGAGAGAAATGTGTGGATATAAACAGACTAGAGATGAGTCAGAAGGCAAATGATGGCAGAAAACAAAGTGCTTGAAAAGTTGATCGACGCATTTGCTACGATAGAAAAGTATGATATAAGAGTTGCTCGAATAAATATGCCCTATCGTGCATATGATGAAATTGTAAAAGATCAAATATGTCGATTTGATTCATCTAGTCTTATATCAACACAACAATCAATAGCGTTAGATAATACTAGGACTGAAGCACGTATTGGTAATTTGTATGGTGCTGAAGTGTTCTTTTCTGACAAATTTGAAGTCTTTGGCGAACAAAATTTTGCGCCAGCAAGGGCAACAGATGTTATTATAGAAGTAATCGAATAAAATGTCCAGTACCATTGTACTCATTTATTGGCAATCTTACCATTTATGTTAAATCAAGAGCATTTCCAGTTTCAAATGTCAGTAAAGAAGAATCAATTGCAATAGAGATGTTACGAGAAATGATCACTGAAGCTGAATACCGTAAGTATATTAAAGATGGATTTATTTGTGTAAAAGGTGTAAGCGGCAAGATTTATCAAGTTTTTAGACATAACAACCATGTAAGAGTTTGGCATAATGGTAAATTAATTGAAGAAATTTGTTCATATATATCTGATACAAGCGTGCCACCGACTGACAAAGTTGTCGCATTTAAAACTATTATTGAAACTGATGAAGAAGAATTTCGTTCACTTGGAAACGTTTACAAAATGAGAAGCATGGCAGCATAATGGGACAAGAATTTTGGATTTTGCCAACAAAAAAAGATAGTAAGCATGTCAGGAAACTTGTAGCTCAAATCGGTTCAACGCCTAGTGATAAAGGTAATTATCGATACGTTGAAGGACCATCAATTGACAAGTATAAGCTTGATTGTTGGATTCATTGGCGAGGACCAAGACTTGAGATAGGATATGCTGCGGGCGCATATTTAGGAGAATGGGCTAAAGCAATTGCGCTTGAAATTTGTAAACGATTTAGACCAAAAAGGGCAGGACATGATGCTATTGGTTATATAAAAGATCTTGATCAGTTTATAACGACGCGACCATTTGATGTGGAAATGAGATTACGCATGGACGCTATGAAACGATCTAGCGCAAGTGAAGAATTGAAAAGAAAATGGGAAAAAGAAATTCAAGACATGAAACAATATCAGAAAATTGTAACAGAAGGTGCTGCTGTCGCATTTAAAGATTTATGAAAAATTATGATAAAGCAAAAGCTGCTGTTGCTGAAGACGAAGATTTACAAAAAGCTGTTGACGAATTAATGTGGCAATATGTTAGCGAAGACGGCATGTCAAAAAGATTGGCTAAACGAAAAGCAATGCGAGTAATTGCTAGAACGTTATCAAAATTGCCAAAGGATAAAAATGATCAACCATCCTGACATCAAGAAAAAGCGGCTGTCTTCGTATAGCTATATTGAAACTAGAACAGCAAATGATCAACTTTTAGAAGTTCGATGTCCAACTGAATATGTTGATAAAGTTAAAGAAGTTTTAGCTTTAACTGTATCAATCCAGCCTGCAATAAATCATACAACTAATGTGACTCACGGCGGTTATGGGCGGTATTCAAGATTCAAACTTGACCAGAAAAAATATGCTGGTGGTCATGGAGGTTATATTGAAGTACTGCGAATTCTAGATGCGCCTGACAACAGATGCCCTAATGTGCTTCATTCAATGTCAGTATATCATGGATCGTCGTTTACAGAATTCAAAACGATTAAAGACGCTGTTGACGCATGGAATAAGTATTATGGTAAATTATTTGAGAGAGAGTCATTAGAAGAAATACCTGGATTTATACGACATGTTAAGTGCGGTGTGCTAGATCCTTGGTTTTATGCATTAGGCGATCAGCATATTACAGGGGATTTTGTTTTTCCCGATGTATTTAATGAACATCCTCAATATAGAGTAGGGACCAAGTTTATTGTTGATGATAAGGCTGACGGCTGTAGGAAAGTTAAAATGTGTATGGGTGCTGTAACGCGTGAGAAAGACAGCGGTAATTATTGGGGCTGCACTGGAAATAAATATCGTGAGACAGAAATCTTCTGGGATGATGGCACGTCGTCATTAGCAACTAATAATGTTCGAATATTACAAGATAATAAATTATGGATTGATGAAGCAATTACGAAATTTAAACGACTCATCTCTGGTACTTGCACGCATTTTGAGATACCATTCGTTGATGGAAGTAAATTTCTTGGCAGACTTAAATTATGTGATGGAACGTCAAAATCAGAGCCCGGCATTTATGTAATTACTGTCGTCGTCAAGGACAAAAATGGAGAACGCACTGTGACAGGGCGACAGTCATTTACGCCAACCGATGACTGCAAAACAATATATGACAGAGTCAAACTGGACGCTGAAATCAAAGGAATTGAATTAGTTCGATTTGAATCTTGCGTTAAAGAAAACAAACGTAATGAGTCAGCAAAATGGAAAGGCGTTTTCGAGCTTGAAAAAGTTGAAAAAAACATATAATAAAATACCAAAAATTGATTGCGAACCTGGTTGTACTGAATGTTGTGGTATTGTTCCAATTAGTCGTGATGAAGCTAGAAATATTGGTATTAATGATAGACGTCTTCTACCAGTTAAAGATGACGGAATAACTTGCGCATATGTTTGTAAGACAGGTTGTTCAATTTACAAGAAGAGACCAGTTTTGTGCAGACTAATGGGCGTTGTTGAAAAAATGCCTTGTCCAAAACGACAACCTGAACGTATGTTGACGCAAAAAGAAGAAGATGAACTTATGAATGAAATATTTCATGGTAAGATTAGTGGACAAATGTCAAATGAACTTAGTAATTTGGTAGAAAAATTGAAATGCCAGACAGAGAAGTAATGCCGACAATCATAGTTCCAGATAGGTCGTTTCTCGTCGGCTCAATTCACGGATTGAATGCTGGTCGACGCCTTGAAAAAGGTAATGACATTCAGCCTATTGTTACTGAAACTCAAGGAAATAATGCAAATGAGATTAAGCATGTACCTTATATGGGTTATTTTTTACATTGCACATGCAGTAAGTGTGGATACATGTTTGCATGGGATGATCCGAATGATATTCCTGAAGAGTCGCTAGAATGTGGTAATGATGAATGCGATAACATTGTTATTTTGTATGGTGTTGGTAATTCAAATTTGTGGCGAATTGGAACAATAAAACTGTAAACTTATCTTGATTCGCATACAATAAATTAAGGAGCGTTCAATGAGGAGCAACATTTGGTCGTCCGCAACAAAATTGAGAGTGATCGCATCATCCGTGATCTTGGGGTTAACTACTCTCCTTTTTGCTTGGTCTATAATCAAAAAGAGGCTGAAAAAGCGATAGCTAAGATTAAAGAGCTAATCGGAATTAGAGAAAAACGAGCTGGTGGAGGTCACTTGATTACAGGATTGACTGTTCCACAAGCTTTTTCTTTTGTAAATTCAAAAAATATGGTTGCTTATCCATGTAGTATTTATCATGATATGCGAGAAACAGAAGATCATCTTAGATATCAAGGTGAAATTCAATTACACCCTGATGGAACAATGTGCGGCATTTACAATACAACTCCTGGGATAAAAAATAGAGAGGCGTGCATTAGATCTGAAGCTGTTCGTTTTGGGACATATTACCAAAGTCCAGCTATACTTGATGAAGTTTCATGGGATTGGAGGCCAGTACGTGATATAGTTGATTATTGTTGCGACTACGATTTAATTGGACCTGTTATTGAATACTCATTATATGATGTGCCTGTTGGTTGGAAGAACGAATTTGTAGTGATTTGGGAGATAAGGAACTATTGATGTCATTACTTATTAAACCAACGCCAGTTCTTACTGGTGAAGATGCGCAGCGTTTTGCAAAGGCTATAGAAAATCCAAAGCCTGTGTTAAAAGAAGAGTATCTTCGTGCCAAGAAGACGTATGAAGCTGTGGTACGAAAGCATAGTCAATTTTCTATAGAAAATGACTTGACTACTCTTCAATGAAAGACTATCCAGCAATTTCACGAGACATTCAGTTCGGATTACCTGTTTATGCTTTTGATAAATTGGACGGGTCAAATATTCGAGCAGAGTGGACGCGTAAGCATGGGTTTAATAAATTCGGCAGTAGAAAACGATTACTTGGCACAGACCAAGAATTTTTGCCAGAAGCGATTAGGCTTGTCAAAGACAATTTTGAAGAGCAACTTGCGAAGATTTTTGTAAAACAACGATTTGACCGTGTTATGTGCTTCTTCGAATTTTATGGTGAAAACTCGTTTGCCGGAGTGCATGTCAAAGAACCCCATCGTGTAGTCTTATTTGATGTTAATCCTTATAAGAAAGGGATAATGTTTCCTCGTGAATTTTTAAGTTTGTTTGGGCATCTCGACATTCCTCGATTATTACATCAAGGTAATTGCACTCATCCATTCGTAGATAGTGTCAAAAATAATTCACTTGAAGGACTGACAAGTGAAGGTGTTGTTTGTAAAGCACCGGGTAAAGGAAAAATGTCATTGCCTATAATGTTCAAAGTTAAGACAGAACAGTGGATCACTAAACTCAAAACATATTGCGGTGATGATGAAAGATTGTTTAGAGAACTGTTATGAACGTTGATCGAGAACTTATTGAGAAATATTTCAGACGCTTACATCGTTTTGAACGTTTAAGTAACTGTGATGCACCAATGTCAATACTAGAGAGTGAATTAGAATTGATTGAGGCTGCGCAAGAAGAATTAACAAATGTTGGATTAGATGTCAATTTGTGGATGACAACACCACAGGGTCAAGTTGAATTTCGGACGTTTTGTGCAACGACAGATCATCTTGAAAAATGTAGTGCAAGATGTGGTCAATGTTTTGAATTCAAGTATATTGAACATTTTGGTTGTGAATTTTCGTCTGCAACACCATTTCGTTGTCCGTACTTCAAAGATTCCGGGTATTATATCGACGATCGAATTCATCGATTTATGATTAATCGTTGTTCAAAATGCAAACATCACACTGAACATAAATTAGCAAATGATCTTGGCTTTGAAATTAATTGTTCAAAGAAGCTGGATCAATTAGCAGAAAAATGCGAGACATTTGAAGAATGATAAAAGCAATTGAGTTTTTGTTGAATGGTGAGACGCATCGAATTGATGCAAGACATTACTGACTCTATTAAACCACAACTTAAACTAGAATTGATTTGTTTTAAATGTGGTGTAAGAGGCGAGATTGGTAAAGATCAGTTCATTGGAAAAGTAAATGTGAAAATCGACTAGATGAAGCTAGCAGAATAGAGATAAATGATGGAACAGCCATTGCAATAATGTCAGAACCTCAAGGTGATAGAAAAATTTGCGCGTTTCATGAAACATACAATTATTTGAAATTAGCTCAAGGTCATTCCAAGGTTTTGAGAAATGGATAGATGAAGCTAAATAAATCGTTGCTTTATAAACGAGATAATATGTTAAATTCGTTCACATTCACAAGGAGCAACGATATGAAAGTATTCGCTATTCTTTTGATTGCGGCAGTGTCAGTTCTTGCAAAAGCAGATACCGTTACTGTCATCAAGTGCGATACAATCATTGCATGCAAAGTATTAAATGTAGTCACTACAACAAAAGATACAACTGTCGTGTCAAAAATTGACACGATAGAAGTTAAAGATCCAGTAAAGCCTATTAAGAAAGAAGAGACTGTTGCATCAAAGAAAGAGAAATCAAAGAAATAGTCGACTATATATTTATTGTGTATATAGGGCACGATGTTTTTCATCGTGCCCTTTTTTGTTTTGGAGGAATAATGAGTGATGAAAAAGGTTGGTCATATATTTGTTATAGCGGAACAAAGGTATTTAGACGATCTAAATGCGATGAGTCGTTTCAAGATTGGCCGCTTGTAAAAAACGAATTAAAAGTTGGTGATGAAGTCATTACGTGCGTTTTTGGGACGTATCAACAAGGTATTGTTGTTTGTAAAGACGACTCAGGCTGTCTATTTGTTGATGCAGGGTCAAATATAACTAACTTGAAATTTGACGAAGATGATCGGCACTGTTGGACAACATCATGTGCTTTTAATAAAGCAGCAATGGTAAAGGTCAAACGTGAAAATTGATGATGGCAAAATTGTTGTTATTTCGCAACCGACCCATGTGACAATTTCGTGGTACGTTGGTAGTGGTTTTGTTGAAAGAGCAACGGTAAGCGCAGATTTAGTGGATCAATGGTGGATTAATAGAGTGTTAGTTCAACCAGAAAGTAATCGTGGGCTTGGCATTGGAAGTCATTTACTTAAAATGTTGAAAGAAGAAGTCAAAAAACAAGGTGGAACAAAAATAGTTGTGGCACCTGGTGGATATGATCAAAATAAGGATCGTCAAGTTAGATTTTACAAAAAACATAATTTTATTGAATATGAGCAAGGGAGTTATATTTGTTTTCTGTGATTTCCGACCCAAAGAGTAAATTTATTGCTCAAAAGATTGTAAAAACAGTTAATGACTGCAGATTAAGAAATTTGCCGGCAGAAAAGATTGTATTGACAAAAAAAGTGTTCAATGATTTGAGTCATGATGAAGACTATTTTGCTGGCTTTGACATATCTGACAATCAAGAATATCTTTTTGGTGTGAATGTTTGCGTTGTTAGCGACGGTAGGTGTCAAGTAATTGCACCAACACAGTTTGGACGACAAACATTCGACATACAGTGTAGCAAAAAAGACTTTTTCGTTCATACTATACGGCAAAATCTTTATGTTCGTACTATATCTCGATCAGGGGCAGTAAGTAATGTATCACCGGCTGAAGAACGAGCAATTGAGCTTCTTCGAGAGATGATTACAGAAGCAGAATTTCGAAGATACCTTAAATATGGTTTCATTCTTGTTCAGGCACAAAGTAGTCGAATATATCAAGTGTTTAGAGAAGCAAGACACATAAAAGTTTGGCTGAATGGTAAATGTATTGAAGAAATTTGCGTGCGATTGAACGAACTGCCTCAAACTGATTACGTAGTGGCTTTCAAAGTTATGATTGAGACAGATGAAATTGAGTTCAGACAATTAGGAAATTTATATAGGTTGGCAGCTTCATGAGATTAACACAAAAACGACTAGATTTTTTAACGACATTTGTTAGAGACAGATCGTACTCTGTACGATTAAGCAATTGTTTAGAGAACTTTTTGTTTATGATTGATGTGTTATTGTATTCACAATCAGAGTTACGCAAATTACCGAATTTTGGTGTAGTAGCTGAAGAAGAATTGAAGCAAGATTTCAAAAATCACGGATTGAGTTTACGAACAATATTTAGTAAAGCACAGATGTTAAGAATTCGACAGGTTAGATTTGAGAAAGTACTTCATACACCATGCATCAAATATTGGCGATTTTTTGATAGAGTGCTTGAGCGTTTAATACCAAAAGATTGCAAAGATAGAGAAATATTCAAAAAACTACTTGTGAGAAAAATGTGTCATAAATGGGCGCATGTAAAAGGTGAAAAAAAACGACAGCAAATTATAGAACTTATGAGGTTTGCAAAGTTGGAACACAATTAGTTCAAGAGATTGAAGAATTGAGATGGTCTTGTGAATAGATATTTTATATTTTCAGTAATCAATATACAGCATAAGGTTGCGTAATGAGAATTGATTCAATAAGAACTCAACACTTGCATACACTTACTGCTTATAATCAAGCGAGAGGCTGAGCTATTGCCGCGTTAAGTCAACGCTTAGTTGAATTGCATAGAAAAGCGTCTGAGACAAATGATCCTATACTTATAAAAATTATTAGCAAAATTGAGACAAGAAAGCCATTAACAAATAATCAAATTCAATTTGCTTTTGACCAATTAAAGTGAAGGTTTATATGTTTCACATTTTAGAATGGTGGCAATTCAATTTAGCTTTACAAATTGAACTTGACCGTCAAAATGATTTTAAAGAACTTTGTATTGATAAAGCAGAAATTTTAGATTGTTTAAAAAGAGCAAATAAAAGTATTGATGAGATTAAAAGAATCAAATCAAGTTGTCCGTTATTGAGACAACAATCAAATAAGCGTATTCGCCAATTAAAATCTTTGTCTCGCAAATTCCGCGGCCAGCTCAGACAAGTACAACAGATGCTGAGCAATTACGATCGCTATGGTGAAATAAATCCATAGTCCTGCCTGCTTATCTAAATCGTAAATGTGTTGAAAAAATTTAAAAAAAATGTACTATAGAAGTGTATTTTTGACAAAGAGTTATTATTATGAAGAGTGATAAAAGAACAACAAAAGAAAAGTAGGAGGAAGTGATGGCTATTTGTATATCATACAACAGCATTCCTTCATTAGATGAAACAGTTAAAAGAGTTCAAGTTAGTGAAGATGGTTATGTAATGTGGGTTACATTATCAAGCGGAAAACAACTCGTTTCTCGTTTTTTTGACACTAATGAATGGCCTAAAGTTAGACGGCATCTTGCACCGCATGTGATTGTTGATGATGAAAATGTGCCTAATTTTGAACCTGACGCTGGCAAATATTACTGGGCTAAAAATAAACATGAATCAGTATGGCGAGTTTGGTATATCGGATTGGATCCAGATGACAACAAATGGGTTCATCAAATAGATATTAAACCATTAAGATTAGATGATATGGATTTAAGTGAATATGATATTAAAGAAGCAAAGCCATGTTAAGGAAAATATATGTATAATGAACCGAAAGCAGATTGCAGTTTAACAGCAGGATACAGATCTTTAGTAGTTAATCCTAAGAATCCTCTATATCATCTGTTTAATTTTATTGCAAAAGAATATGCAAATGATACAGAGAAATTATTGAAACATTTTACAGGTTTACTTGCGCTAAGTATAGATACGGGTGTGATTAAGAATAAAAATTTGCGTGTTGCTGTTAAATTTTTGAAATTTGGAGTAACTGGTTCAATTTTTGGATCTGAATTTATAATGCACATTCGCAATTATATTCATGATCAGAAAAGTATGAAAGCTGATCCATTCAAAAAACGTATGATAAAAGCTTCAAAACTGCTCGAAATAAAAGAAGAAGATGCAATGTATGCTAATTTACCTCACGCTGAAGTAAATATGAGTACAGAATTTGCTATGTGGTTCGTGAATAGACCTCAAACATACAAAGTCAGAATCAAGGGTTATTACAATATGCAATCTCTTGAAGAAATAACAAAAGAATTAGAATTTGAACCAGGTCGAACTACAGAAGTTGCAATCATATTTGAAATAAACAAAGAATTTTTTATATGGGACCTTGTTTTTAAGACTGGTATTTTAGGAATATCAGGAGTATCATCATCATATTTTGTAGGCAAGATGATAAATGAAGATAAAGTTAATGACATTCGAAAGGCTATGTTGTTTGATTTTGCTCAAAGCTTAAACTATAAAGAAAATACTATTTGGTTTGATGGTTGGGGAGGATTATATTCTAAACCGCGCCGCGTTGTTTTGGAACAAATTAATCAGTTTGACACAACAAGACTTATTACTGAAATTGAAGCAGTACTCGAACATGGACGAAAACGAGCTTTTGCTTTTGTCGGCAAACAAGGCGTGGGAAAATCGTCAATTCTTAGATTAATTGAACAGAGATTAACAAAATATATGATTATACATCTTACGCCAGATGATTTTGAATATGCGTCTCGCATTCGAGATAGATTTGAAGTTACAAAACTTTTTCAACCATTAGTACTTATGATTGAAGATTTAGATGCTTGTGGTTTAAAAGAGAAAAAGAAAACTACTGGAGCGTTTCTTGATTGTATTGATGAAGTTAATAAAGATTTGAATATAGTTATTTTAGTATCAATTAATGACACTGCATTGGTTCACCGCACAATTATCAATCGACCTGGGCGGTTCGATCGTGTGTTTGAAATTTTTCCGCCTAAAACAATTGATGAAGCATTATATGTAGTCAAATCAAAAATAAATGCAATCCAATCAAATTATTGTGAACAAATGCAACCGAAATTGTTTGCTGACGATCCGACAAACATAAATAAAGTACTAGACAGATGTATTAAACAAGGATTTACGCAAGCTGAATTAACAAATGCAATTGCAGAACAAGCACTTATAGAAATTGGTATTGATTTAAAATGTGGTTTGTTAGCCAAAACGTGGAATGATATTACTCATATTGAATTTGAATCATATCTTGATAAAGCTGTAGATAGTCATATAGCTACAAGGACTGCTATCAAAAACTGCAATTTTCATGATACTGACCCTGATGACGATGACGAAGCCAAATGCGTAGACAAGCAGGCGTCTCCTGGTTATGGGGCAGTAGAAGCTATGTCTTCTAGTTAATCTACGTTTTTAGATATGACTACTCTAACATGTCTGTTGTACCTAATTACATTGAATTCACTAATGAAGAGCTTGTTGATTTAAGTTATCGACTTCAAAATTCAAATTCAATTCATGCTAAACAACTTGCCAAAAAGATTGATCGTTCGATAGGTCAATTTACTACGACAAATCTCCTTGGTTCACTAAATTCTTCATTTGAAGATCGTATTTGTAAAGATTTGATTTTTTTCATGTCGATAAACGACGTGGCAAAAATTGATGATAAAGAACCGTTTAAAACAATAGCATTGTGGAGATTACATTTAGGGAGACAACGTTGATTCAAACAGCAATTTTGATTTTAAGTGGTTTAGCTATTTGGCTAGCGACGACAAAACAACCCGTTTATCGTTTGATTGGTGGTTGCATTGGTTTAATTGGTCAGTCATTTTGGCTGTATGAAACATTTGTTAAGATTCAATGGGGAATGTTTTTATTGAGTATATGGTTTTTGATCATATATGTGAAAACAATTATTGTGGCATGTAAAGACAGGAGGCAATCATGAGTGTTCCAGGGACATTTTCAGTGACAGAACTAGCAAATGCTAGAGCTGCTGTTATTGCTAGCATTGGCAAAGCTCGTCTTACTAAAGATGGAAAAATGATTGGTAGTCCATTTATTACGTACACTGAACTTGCTGACAAAATGGGCTGGACAATTGACGATGAATGGGACGGCGATAGAATGGGATCACTAGCTGGTCAAATTTCTGAACAAGAAATAAATATGGGCGGACCATTCATTGGTGCAGTTATTGTTAAAAAAGGTGAAATGCGACCTGGTATTGGGTTTTATCGATATGGTGCACATCTTAAAAGAATGCAAAAAGATGTCGATAAAGTTGACCCAAATGGCATTGAAGAAAACATTTTTTGGACGAAAGAAGTTATTGCTTCTGTTGAAAAATATGGCAGGTAATTATGCCAGTAGTAACAGTTGATAAAGTTCGTTTTGTCGTACACTGGAAGTCTGAATGGATCGAAATACTAAGATATATTGATGAGAATTTTAAGACACTTTCGGGTAATATTGATTGGAAAGCTGCTGAAAAAGTTGGTTTACTTTCTGGCTTTCCAAATGTGTCACTTAAATATATAAGTAGATATTGGTCGACGAAGAAAAGAAAAAGAGATAGAGTTCAACAATCATGTCGATCTGATAACACGCAGCGATTAAGTGTTCTACATAAAAATGGAATTCCTAAACGTATACGTTTTCTATGGACAAGACAACAGCAAATTGTTCTTGATCGACTTGTGCGTCGACATAAAAGAAAGTCTGTTGTAGATTGGAAAGGCGTTTGGAACGATCCTCAAAGAAAAAAACTACCGACTCATTACACATTAGTTTCTTTACGTAAGTATTGGAACAGCACAAATCACATCGATTCAGATTTGAACATTAAATCTTCTTTGGCTTGGCGTAAAGCAAATCCAGAACGATATCGACAGCATCAATTGAAAATTGCTCGACGTAGAAAGAATGAGAAAAATGCGTTTCTGTATTCTCGAATGGAATATCGTCGTTAGGCGATTTCGCCATTGAGAAGCTTTATTTTCGTGCACTGAGAAGGTATTACTTCTTTTCGCCACTGAGAAGCCTTATTTTCGCCTCTGAGAAGGTATTACTTCTTTTCGCCACTGAGAAGCCTTATTTTCGCCTCTGAGAAGTCAATTAAAATACTAACCCTTCACAATTAATTTATAATACGTTTAATATCAATAAGTTAGAAGCATTAATAGGATCATTTTGATGGGTTTTGGGCATGACTACAATAATAGGAAGCGTAGGTAATGCCACTTAACCAAACGGAGGTTAGCATGAAGCTAACGAGTGCAATATGGATGGTCATCATTTTGATGACGGCGAGCGTAAGCTGGGCAGTCGACACCCAGAAATCAAAGTCGACGAACTATCCTCTATCTACCACACTCGAAACTGCCGATTCGAGTTGGGTGCTTCAACTCATACAAAATGAGTTGTATTGGGGAGTTCAGGAACTTGAATCTGGTGATTTTGTTGTCACAGCTACTAACGCAACGGTTGGTGGTTCATGGACGAAAGAATCATCATGGAATGGCAACACAGCACCAGAAGATTTTTTCAATGAATTATCAGCCGGTGTAAAAGAGGTTCGGTTTCTTCCGGTGGGCACCGATTCTGTTGTACTTGTCATTTCAGGTCCAGACAGCACATACCTTTATAGACGTTATGCGACATATCAATCGGCACCGTACATCTGGACAAGAACTGCACTGAATGCAGTTTTTGACTCGCTTCAATATACTACAATTCAAGGCGATACTATCATCCGGAATTATCCTAATGCTATAAGCGTTGATGTTCCCGGAATGACAATTATCAGCCGAAGTTTTGGAGTTGATATTTTTGGCAACGAATATTTTGTCGGCGAAATTGCTGGCAAAAAAGTATTTGCTAAAAATGAAGTTAGCTCAGGCAAGGTAATTTATTGGGAGTACGGAATCGACGTGCTTCCGATTTTTGATCCAACAAACATCTCTTATTTGATCGCTGGCCGCGGCGGAGTCGATAGCATCTACATCAATCATCCTGTGTATGTTGTCGAAGATACCATTTATGTATCAGCATTGGCTGATACTCTTTTAAATGGCGATGACATTGTCAGGATTTATCATCCCATTACGATCATAGACGACAATCAAACAATTCATCAGTCAGTGCCTATTGTTCCTGTCTTTTCAGATTGGATACGTTATTCTGGCGACACTACATATTTAGAAATCTCAGCTTCACCGGTAACAATTGGTGCAACTTATCCTCTTCGATATCGAATCATCGATCGTTCCTCAAGCAATGACACTAGCCCATGGTTAATGGAAGATACGGTTTGCATGATGATCAAAGTCGTTAATGATTCAATGAAGGTCACAGATATTGTCGACCAACAGGCCACTGAAAGTCAATCATTTTCGGTAAATGTAGTAGTATCAAATGGAATGTGGCCAGCTGTCGAATCTTTCACTGGACCAAGCTGGTTGACGATCAACAACTTCACAATTTCTGGAACGCCGACACATTCAGATGTTGGAGGAGAAGTTGTAGTCGCGATCTTAGACACAATGATTCAATATCGAGGCATTACTCATACTCAAGTTACTCAACGAGATACAGTTCGTTTCAACATTACTGTTGAATACCTGCCCAATGCAATTCCGACCATATCAGTTACACAATCAGCTGATACCATTTATATAGATGAATCGTTAGCTTGCACAACACATGTTGCTGATGCTGATGGCGATCAGCTTATTACAACTTATGGAATTGTTGCAAATGCTTCATTTACACAAAATAATGATTCATTATATATAGTAACATTTGGAACAACGGGTTCATACGCACTTATATTCAAAGTGAATGATGGAGAAGATTCGGCATCTGCGCAGATTGATATTGAAGTTATTGACAGACCAACTGTTAATATACCACCAGTTGTTGCTAACGACACTGTTAGAACGAAACTTGGCGACGGTGATTGGATTCGTAAAGTGATTCAAGCAACTGACGATGACAATGATCAATTGATGTATGATTTTGGTAACGGTTTTACATTGGATTCGACGTACGTATATGAAGTCATTGAGGCTGATACTTTTGATGTCGAAGTCAAAGTTACAGACGGTACAGACACCGTTACATGCATTTTGACTGTGATGATAGAAGATGTTCCAACAACTACAATAACAAATCTCAATCGCGTGCCTGCAAATGATTTTGCTAAATTACAAGGCTCACGCATTGATTATGGAATCAAGTCAGCTGGGCAAATCAAAATTGTAGCAATTACTTTAGATGGTCGCATTGTTGCCAAAGTGAATGCTTACAAATCTGCCGGTTCATACTTTCTTGACATTAATTCTTCGACACCGGTAATTGTTCAAGTGATTGTCGGTTCCATTCGTCAAATGATGAAGATCACAACGATCAAATAAAAATCCAGCAATCCATGCTGTGCTGGTGGGTGAGCTTTTTGCTCACCCTTTTTTTGCGATTTGATACGGCCACATTTTGAGGTTCTCCTTGTTTGATAAGTTCACAAATATGATACTTTAAAAAGGGAGATATTATGATGAGTTATAATTTGAATTTGATGAAGGATCCGGACGACAAACGCGACTTTCCTTTTTTAGCTAGTTTTACACCAGAAGAACTAAAAGCAGGTCGTTTGTCAAACATTCCTGAAATAATTGATCATAGTGATTTGATGTCACCTGTAAAAGATCAAGGTCAACTCGGTAGTTGTGTAGGATTTGCTGTTACGGCATTGAAAGAATGGCAAGAGCAGAGAGAACATAAAGAAGAAGTTGAATCGGGTAAGTTTGATCATCGCGATGAAAAGTATTACGACTTATCTGAATCTTGGGTATATTGGATGTCAAAAAAGATTGACTGTTGGCCAGGGCTTGAAGGAACATCAATTCGTTATGCTATGAAAGTACTTAATACACTCGGCGTGCCTTGTGAAAAAGCTTGGCCTTATGACGACAAAGTTAAGGGCGAACCTAAAAGTTGGGCTAAACTCGTTGCTAGATGGTCACTTATTGGTTCATATTATAGAGTAAACACATTGAATGAACTTATCACTGCGTTAGCTCAACACCCAGTAGCAATCGGTATTGCTTGTTTTGAAGGCATTTTCTTTGTTGGTGAAGATGGCATTGTGCCGATGCCAAGAGATTCTGCTTATTGCTATGGTGGACATGCTGTTTGTGCTGTTGGCTATGATCAACATAAGAAGTTAATAAAGTTCAAGAATAGTTGGAGTACGAATTGGGGAGAAAAGGGTTACGGTTACTTACATTATGATTATGTAGGTACGAACAATTACATGTGGGATGCTTGGTATTGTAAAGACCTTTCTGTAACAAAAGACATGCTTGAAGGCACTAGGAATTTGATATGAAACACTTGGCAAGAATTCAAACAGACTTTCTTAAACAAGCTGCTGGTTGGGAAGATTTTTCAAGACAACGGCAATTGGAATACTTAGGTCAGCATCCTAAATCAAAAAGGCACATTACTGCTGATCTTGTGAATGCAAGCAAAGATACAAAAGATAGCTATTTAAGTGGGATGAATAGTTGGGTACAAAATGAAAAACATCATAAACCGTTAGCAATTGTATTGAAAAATTTCATGCACAAATATTTACCTGAACGATTCTATAAAAAATTGTACGATGAAGATTTACACGGTGATTTACCGCCAGATTTGTTTGAACGTCTTGCTAACAAATATGATTTACCAATTTATTTGGATGAAACATCTGGAAAACTGCCTGAAAGCGCGTTAGCTCTTATTAATGAAAAGACAGAAACTGTCTCACCAGGACAAGCGAGCGGAGAGTATTTGAGGATTAAAGTTGCTACTGGTGTTGTTAATGGCAAGAGAATGATAATTTCGGGCAGTGAAAGAACGGGTTTGGCTGATATCAAAGACAAAGAGGGCAAAGTAATTGGGCATCATCCATATAAGAGTCATGCAGTTGAATTGATTTTGGGGGCAAAATGAAACATTTAGCTCAAATTCAAACTGAATTTTTACAGCAACAGCCTGAATGTGGTCGTTTTCTTACTCCAAGGCAACGTCATCGCCGCAAAATGTTACGCCGAATGCAACAGCGACGTGATCCCGAATGTATTGAAGCTTCTCACCATAAAGAAGCTGCAGATAAAAAGATGAAAGTTATCACTGTAACATGTCGAGATTATGATGACAAATTAGAAAATTTGTTGAATCATATTAAAGATATAGGCAATGTTGGTCATTCATTTCCAATTGTTATTGATGAAGGCTCAGAAACTGAAGGGAAATTTGGTTGGGATGGTGATGGAGCAGATTACATAAAAGAAATCAAAATGACTTATGAAGACGAGTAGGAGAATGAAATGCGGCATCTAGCGCAAATACAAATTGAATTCTTGAAAGAAGCTCGTAAGTGGGATGATCTTACGTATGAAGAACAAAAGGGATCTTAAGCGTCATCCTAAATCAAAACGAAAGTTGACAGCTAGACCTGGAAAAGGTACACAAAAGAAAGAAGCACCTGACGAAGTACGAAAGAAGCTTAAAGATAAGAAAAAAGAAGTAAAGCCAAAAGTTGAATTTGAGCCTGAGTCATGGGACAATATTGCTTCAAAGCTATCTAATAAATCAAGATCAGATATTCAATCCGAGATTGTTAAATTAGAAACAAAAATGGAGAAAAGAAATCAAGCTGCAATACGAAGAGAGCAACGTGCTCAAGGTAATTTAGATGGAACAGCTATTGATGCTGCTTATGAAAGAAATAGACCTGATGAAATGAGAACAAAGTTACTCAAACATTATTTGCAAAATGGTTCAAAACCATTGCCCAAAAATCTTAAAGAAGAGTTTGAGCAATATCAAAAAGATCAAGAATGGCGACAAGAACATAAAGAGAAGCGAAAAGAGCGACGTGAACAAGAAATGAGTGAACATGGTCATTTGATGGATAAGATGGTTACATGGACTTCAAAGAAGAATTTTGGCCGTGAGATGATAGGCAGAGTCACAGCTGTTAAGTCCGGTAAGCGCGGTCCATATGTAAAGACAGACACAGGTTGGAAAGTACCAGTATCCATGATAACAAAATCAAAAACTGCTCCAATAGAGGAGCGCCACAAAACTAGAGTACAACCGAAATCATTGGTAGGTAAAAAAATTACATGGCCGACTAAACATAGACCACAAATATTTAGGCGACCTCGTCGAATGAGACCAGGACGATTGTATAGAGTTGGCCCAAAGCCTGCACCTCCAGGATACGACGCAACTTCAGGAACGGCATCTGGTGTCGTGACTGGAGTAAAAGGCAGTAAGTTGTTAGTTGATAATTGGACAGTGCCAATAACATTAGTTAAGAAAGTAGATGATAAAGATTTCACTGGGTGGGTATGATTGGTATGTTGATATTTGAAATATATGGGTTAAATAATGATAATGATAAACTTAGTTTGAACTAATTTTCTATGTTCTGTCGCATGACTATATAAGTCATGAATATGACAGATCAAATCAGACACGTAGCAAGATTGCCGCAACGACTTCTTCGTGAACGAGCAATGATTGCAGAGCTTGCTGCAAAGACAGTCCATGTAACAATTCGTGACTTTAAAGCGAAGAATGCTCCTCCCCCACAAAGTCTAAGTATTTCTCCAGTACTTTCAAGACATCTTAGAAAAGACCCACAACTCGGTTTTCGTGAAAAACCGACGTTTATGGGCATACTTATCAAAGTTGATGAAAATCTACGGGAAGGTGAAATTAGACTTAGCTCAGTTGATACATCACGACAACTTAGATACACAGCAAGTTCGATAATTTCACCTTATCTTTTTTCAATATTTGGTAATGATTGTTACAATATTGTTATCAAAACTAGAGGCCATCCTGTTAATTTTCACAGCGCCGGACCGGAGCAAACAGCGCTTGAAATGTTACGAGAAATGATCACTGAAAAAGAGTTTTTTAAGTACCTTAAGTATGGCTTTCTTATTGTTGAAGGTAAAAGTGGTAAACAGTATCAAGTTTTCAGACTAAATGCACACACAAAAGTTTGGATGAGAGGTAAACTCGTCGAAGAAATTTGTGTAAGAATAAACAATAAAGCAGACGTACCACCAACTGACAATGTGATTGCGTTCAAAGTCATGATTGAAAGTAATGAAGATGAATTCAGACGGATAGGAAACGTTTATAGAATGAAGGTTGCATGATCATTACACCTCAAACAAAATCAATCTTTCTTGCCGGGCCAATTCCCAGAGTCACTGTTGATTTTCAAGAAACATGGCAGCATGCCGCCGCATTGATTTCAAGACTTGACGAGAATGTTGTCGTATATTGCCCAATGCCTTTTTCACTTGATGGTTATGAGTCGCAAATTGAATGGGAAGAAGACCATCTTGAAGAAGCATCTGTTATTTTGTTTTGGGTGCCTAGACATATAGCTGCGTCGGTACCTGAAGTTGACATGTCTGCTTTCACAACAAATGTTGAATTTGGTGACTATTATTTGATTGCTTTGTACTCTAAATATCGCATTTTTGGAGCATCTTTTGGAAAACCTAGAACTATTTTGCCTGATCTACAAACAGATCCAAGAACTAATTGAAGCTGGCAAAGAGTTCTATTTGCGTGGGTTGCTTAATCTTATAGAACCTATTGATAAAACAAACGACTACGATCGCGCATTAGAAATGTTACAAATGAGCGTTGATGATGTGGTTGAAATTTCCGATACTGAATTCCAATGTTTTGTGCAAGATCAATGGGCTTGGACTCAACAAGCATTCATGTCAAATACGAAGTATCTAAAATGAGTGGTGAACAATCATTAAATTTATGTGCGACTAAACGTTTTGGTCTTGATTTGTCGCCAGAAGAGCAAAAATACAAAGAACAATTAAAAGATTTTTTGCTTGCATTAAATCATCGGACTGTCAGAATCATAAGGCGCAGTGATTTACCGCTCGAAATAGAACAAGCATTAAAGACATTCAAAGAAAAAGCTGCAAAAATAACGGATGAAATTACAGCTAAAGCATGTCAAATTAAAGACGGACAATGCATTAGAACAAGAAAAAACCCAGAAAATAATACTGATTTTTGTTGTTGTAACGAATGTGGTTGGGGCGTAGGTTATATTAAACAAATTTCGACACAAGAAATTAACGAACGTGCTAAATTTTGGGATAATGAAAAGGGGTTTCACAGAGTTGACGGTTGTGCGCTTCCTAAAGAAGAACGATCTATAACTTGTCTTTATTACTTATGTGATGATGCGATTGAGAATATTTCAAAATTCGAGCTTGACGTGCTTTATCTGATAGGTTCGTTTAGAGAAATAATGTAGGAGATAAAATGAGCATATTAATTGTGACAGATGAGACATTTGATAAAGAAGTACTAAAAGCTGATAAGCTCGTGTTAATTGCTTTTTGTGCGCCATGGTGTTCTCATTGTAAGTATCTTGATCGAGTGTTTGAAAGAGTTGAGAAAAAGTTTGGTGAAGCTAAGTATTGCGTGATCAATATAGATGAAAATCCTCTAACGACTCAAACATTCGATATTGTTGCTATTCCTACTGTGTTTTTTATTAAAGATGGTGAATGTAAAAAGCAAACAATAGGCTCGCGATCAGATACTGAATATTTGACAGATATTGCCAAGATACTCGGTAGAAATAAAGATGAAGTTTTGCATACTGACTATCAATGGTCAGTCAGTCGACATCTAAAACCAAAACCAATATTATTATAAAACTGTATGAGAGATTTTTGATTTCACTTCATTTTATATCTCAGCTCCCTTATAGCTAACTATAAGGGAGCATTATGAATCATTTCTCACAAATTAGCAAAGAATTTTCAAAGCATGCAATTGCAAAAGTTGCTAAAAGTTGGGATGAGTTGTCATTAAATAAGCAGTATGAGTATCTAAAGAAGCATGCATCAGTGACAAAAACTGCTAGAAAATGGGATGACTTGTCCTATGATGAACAACGAGCTTATTTAAAACGGCATCCAAAAAGCAAACGTAAAATAACTGCTAGGCCTTCTGCAAGAAAAGAAGCCCCGCAAGAAGATATCAAAAAACCAAAAGTAAAACCTTCTGGCACATCTGATATTAATGAAAACACTTTTCCATTTTTGAAATATTATACACGCGAGTCGGCAAGACAAAAAGTGTTGAGTGCTTTGTCAGCTGCTCAAGAAGCTGTCACTAGTGGTACAGCATATTTTGATGATTTGAATACATTGTCTAAATTAATTTCAAATGATCCTAATTTACATCTTGATAGAATTATTGGAAGACTTGATAAAAGAATGTCGAAGGAAGACGTTAAATCATTGTCAAGTAAATTAGGACTCGGATGGTCGACTGATTCACCTAAGGGTGTTAAACAGGTTTGGAGATTTCTTCGTTCTGGTGAAGATTTGCAAAAAGCGACTAAACAACTTGCTAGTAATATAGCTGCAGTAAAGTTCAATGATAATGAACGACCAATAGTTAATAAATTGCAGCAGGTTCTTAAAGATTATAAGCCTCTTCTTGAATTACATGACAAATTAAAACAGACAAGAATGGAAAAAGGCTATAGGCCCAAAGAAAAGAAGCCTATTGAAGTTAATATTGATCAGCCTTTAGAAAAACGTTATCCATTTGTTGGATCTGTCGAAACACATGTTCATAAATTGAGGCAATCTGGAGATGAAAAATCTGTAGAATCATGGCAACATCGACATGACAAACTAGTTCAAGCACTCGAAGTTGCAGATGAAAGTTTGCAAGAAGGACAAATCTTCAACATTGATTATAAAGAATTGAAAGATCGCATTAGTTCTGCTATGCCAAAAGTTGAGATCTATAATTTAGTTGAAAAACATGGTGGTGATAGACAGGCATCACCTGATATTTATTTTTATGGACTGAATGAGTTGCCAAAAGCTGTTAGAACTGCAGAAGGATATACTAATAGTAGAAACCCTGCAATTGCTGCTGCAGCAAAAGAATGGCTAGAAATTTATCAACCATTTTTGGCTGCTAGAGAATTGTTAAAGCAACTCAAGCCTATGATTGTGAAAGGTCGTAAGCCTGATCCAAATGCACCAGAAAAATATGTTCCACCTGCAGGAGCAATAAAAGATCTTAGAAAAGTAAATGAATTATTAACAGGCATGACTGATAATATTCGTAAGCGCGTAATTGATAGTTCAAAACGTTACTATCGTGATGTTGTTGATACGTATATAAATGAAACAAATGGAATGATATCACCTCATGAATGGGCGAAAGAAAAACGAAATAACTTTTATCCACAAGTATTAAATGTATTAGTACATCAAACTGGTGATTATGGTAAACAAATATATAAGCCGATTGATGCAATAGATAAGAGAATTGATTTAATGGCAGAACGAGACGGAGAAGCCGTATTACAAAGATTCATTGCTAAAAATGCTGATAAGTTAGCATCTATTATTGGAGAAAAAGGTGGATTGAAACAGGCATCTTCGCTTGGTATTCAAATTGAAGGTCATGACATCAGTGGTAAAATGAGGTTTAAGTTTGATGATGGTAGTATGTTTGATGTTTGGAGCAGTGTAGTACTTCATTTTAGTAGTGGTGGGAGACTAACTTCTGGTCAGCCATTTTATAGGTATCCAACAACTTTTCATAATATTGTTACACCAAATGGTGAAACAATGAGGGCAGCAACGGAAGAATGGATGAATGAAACGTTTACTGAATTAAAAACTGCATGAGTTAATCTCTCCTTATGTTTGTGAAAGAAAAGCTACTCATCTTCCTTATTTGAGTAGCTTTTTCTTTTGTTTCGATGTTAGCTATGATAATTCACATAGTGAATTTGAATCTAAGAATTTCTTTGTCTTCTTGAATGACTATTATTCAATAATAAGAGTTTTATCAAGGACTAAGTTATGAACATATTGTTTGTAGGTGGCACGTTTGATGATACTGGTGGAAAAGCATCTGGCTATATGACAAAACTTAGCAGCGCAGTTCATCGAATTTTTCAGTCACAAATGAAAGACGGTGATTCGTTTGTAATACAAAACGGCGGTAATTATAATGACTTGTCAGCTATAAGTTGCGCATGTGATCTTTTATTTTGGTTTCCTAACATACCAAATGATAAACCCAAAATTGTTGACAACATTAAGATGAGCTATCCCAAAATGATTTTGGTCGAATCTAAAAATAATAAGCAGGAAAAGTACACACATTTTCATCTTATTGCTAGAATGTTGAAGCACAAAACTAATTTAATGATCGAGTTTACTGGAACACGTGTAACATGCGCTTCAATTCTAGATCCTTTAGGTAACGCATTTACAATGCATGATGATAATATTGATTCAGTGGCAGTAAGATTAGCGTCACGTTGTATAGAATTATTATCATTTACTCGAGTGAAAAGCGTTAGTATAGGTGGCGCGATACAATGTGATGATATTCCAGAATTTTTTAAAATTGTTAGAGAACGATCAGACACATTTCATGAACTTATACATGCAGCTAATACGTCAAGATTTTTGGGTAACATATCATTTAGATGCGAATCAGGATTTCCTTCTCTTAGACGAGGTGATTTGATATTTGTATCGCAACGAAACGTTGACAAGCGACAAATTTCTGCTGAATCAATGGTAGCTGTATTAATGACTTCAACGCCAGATGTTCGATATTATGGACATACTAAGCCATCTGTTGACACGCCTATTCAACGTTTGTTGTATGATTATTATCCAAATGTCAACTACATGTTGCACTCGCATGTATATGTTGACGGTATGATGATGACACAGAATGTCATTCCTTGTGGAGCGATAGAAGAGTTTCTAGAAGTTATATCATTGAATACCAATCATGAATCATCTGATTTTTGCGTTAATTTGAAAGGTCATGGATCACTTGTGTTAGCAAACAGTCTTGCCTATTTGAATCACGTGACATATATAGCAAGACCTTTTCCAGAAGCGCAAATATGAAATTTGTTAAGGAAATCATAAGAAAACATAAATTGAGAAAGATGAATCAGCTAATTAGAGATACTGAAAACTTTATAGCATGTGCAGATAGTGATAATGCTCTGTCATTAGCTAGAAACTGTCGCAAACGAAGATCTGAATTAGTTGATTTGTTAGAAAAGCTCGAACAAAAGAAACGAGAACTAGAATGAAGACAGCAATTTACGCTTTGTCAGCTGATCCAATTACATATGGCCATATCAATATTGTTGATCGAGCATTAGCAGTATTCGATAAAGTTGTTGTAGCTATTGGAAATAATCAGACCAAAAAGTATACGTTTACATTGGATGAGAGAGAACAACTTGCAAAAGCTGTTTTTTCTGGTAAAAAGTATGAAAATCGTATTGAGGTTGCATCATTTAGAGGCTTATTAGTTGATTTTGCGTTTGAACAAAGCATCACGACGATCATTCGCGGTGTGCGAAATACGACTGATTTTACTTTTGAACAGGTGTTAAATGATGTTAATCAGTCACAACGTCTTGGTGTAGACATTTATATACTTATAGCAGATCAAACATTGTCACATGTGAGTTCGAGTGCTGTTAAAGAATTACAAGCTAATTCTGGTAAGAATATTTTAGACTATGTACCTTTAGCAATCAAAGAAGCTTTAGAGATAAGAATAAGTAAACAATTTAGAATCGGGATTACTGGCTCAATTGGTGCTGGCAAATCATTTGTGTCTAAAAAATTGCGAAAGTATAATAATGATATTAAACATATCAATATCGATGATATTGGCAGATACATTGTTACTGAGTCACAACATCCAATAGATGTTCGAACTAGAGAGCAATTAGCTAAAATGTTAAATCTTAGTTTACCGATGTCATTAGATACATTAACTAATTGCATCTTTGGCAATGCTAATGCATTGCATACATTTAATGAACTTATGCAGGAACCTATTTTATTGAAATTAAGACAACAATTATTTGGTCTTAAAGGCATTATACTTATCGAGTCTGCAATTTTCGCAGAAACTCATACATCTCATGTTGTCAACAATAATATGATATTAGTAAGCGCATCTAATGATGTTTGTTACGAACGACTTAAATCTAGATACAAATTTTTAGCTGATATAAGTGATTCAAAAATAGATGAAGACATTGTACGCAGAATGAGTAGTCAATTTTGTACTGATGACAAACGACGTAGTTTAGAAGCTGACATCGCAAAAGCAGGACACGGAACAATTATTGATTTTTGTAATGATAAACCATATCAAAGTGATTTTGAAGATTTACTTGTGCGAGTTGAAAAATTATCTAAATTGAAAATAACAGGTGATGTAAATGAGTAGTAATATTTTTAAATGTAAAAAAACATGGTTGGTCTTTATTTGTTCAAAAAGATAATTCGCGCCCTTGTAACATATATGCGTGTTTAGCTTGTAAAGAAGAAAAAGAAAAAAGAAAGAAGACCTTCATGAAATACGGTCTTGATTTTCATGGTGTTATAGACACATTTCCACAGCAGTTTTGTGATTTTAGTCATACTATGGCTAAACAAGGTCATGAAATTCATGTCATTACTGGAAGCATGTTTAACGAGAAGTTCAAAGCTAAGTTAGATAGTTTTAATATTCATTATGACAAAATCTTTTCTGTGTCTAATTATTTGATTGCAGAACACAGAAAAGTCCATTTTTCTAGCCCTGACAATCCATGGTTTGACGAAACCGAATGGCGACAACAAAAAGGGTTATATTGTAAACGTGAAAAGATTGATATGCATTTTGATGATGGAGAAGAGTATGCTCCATATTTTGAACCACCAACAATATTTATGTTGGTAAAACCACCGATTGTAAGATCATGAAAATTGTAGTTAATAACAGAAAGGCTTTTCATGACTACAGTGTGATTGACACGATCGAAGCCGGTATTGAATTGGTTGGCACAGAAGTCAAGTCAATTCGTGTAGGTAAAATCAACTTAATGGACAGTTATGCGCAATGCTTAAATGGTGAAGCTTACATCATACATTTGCATATCAGTCCATACAAACAAGGTTATGATAATCATGACCCATATCGAAAGCGCAAATTATTATTGCGCAAACGTGAAATATCAAAATTGAAATCTGATATAGATCAGAAAGGTCTCACTCTAATTCCACTCAAAGTGTATTTTAAAGGACAACGTGTTAAGATTGAGTTGGGATTGTGTCGAGGCAAAAAGAAATATGACAAACGAGAATCGATCAGAGCAAAAGAAACAAAACGACAACTTTCTAGGTTAGGAGTTTGATATGCTTGGTAGAGTAGTTGTTTGGACAGTACTCGGTGGAAAAGGTTTCGCATTAGGGCCTATTTTGTTAGTAGGAGCTGCTGTTGGAGCATTACTTACTGGTTTTGGATATTTAATGGGAAAAAAATCAGCAATAAATGAGTGTGAAGATGAAAACGAAGTCGAAGTTGACGATGACGACAATACACCTCACGGTATTGGTTAAACGTTCGTCTCTGTATAGTATGGCCGGATTTTCCGGCCATTTTTTTTGATAACTACGACAATTAGATTGATTACTCTTCTATGACATCAAAAGATGAATATGTAAAAGCAGCTGAAACTCGAATTGTCCAAACTGCAAAGCAAATTGGCGCAGAAATTCCTGCGTTTGTAAGAACTGCAATTTTGGTCGAGCTTAAAACTTTATATGACATTGGACAAAGATCTGTTTCTGAAAGGAACGATTCAGATGCTACAACCTCTTCGATTGAATGATCGCGCACTCAAGAATCTTGGGTTTGCAGATGACGATATTCGAAATTTCTCTGAAATTGCTCGATGGGTTGATTTTGTCGAGACGATTGGCACTGGCACGAGTTTATCGAATGCTTTTAGAATTGTAGCTAAAGGTCGAGAAATGGCCGACAGAATTAGATCATTAAATTCATTATTAGAAAGACTTGGGATACCGAAAGTAGATGAAGCGTCAACGAGCGAACAATGAGTGTTTATGTTAAATCCAGATATCAATATTGATAGTAACTCTACACGAAGAAACTGCTGAATAGATCAAATTTTGATAATATAACTATTTCTTTACGATTGAAGGTTAATGTTAAATGAATGTGCCTCGCAAATGTAGTCTTTCAACAAATCACAGTCCAAAAGGTCGTAAAGCTCCTCACAAAGGTCATCCGAAAGGTCCGTGGCGATTTGAGAATGGGATGTCATTAAGTCAACGAATTACACAGATGAAAATTGATGAAGTTCTTAAAATACGTGCTTATGGATATAAATATAGAACTGTATTCAAAATTGCTAAAGATCACGATTTTAAAATTGCTACTAGACTTGTTGGCGATGGTAAATATGTTAACATTTACAGACTTACTTGAAAACAAAAATATGAGTAAATATTCTTTGATACACGTGATTAACGACGACAAAGAATTTACAAAGTATTTTAACTGGCTATTTACACATGCAGAAAACGCATTTTGAACGATTTAAATCGTCACCATTTTGGTATTTGTTTGAAGATCAATTCAAACAATGCGAAATGTTTGACACTAATAAATATCCAATTTCTGAAGTTGCACTTTACAAAGTGTTTGCTCAAAATAGCACTAATTCATCACTTGATCTCTCATTAGCGATGCATTTATATCATGCATGGAAAGATGGTAATTTTTATGAGCTTACACCTGCTTTATGCGATGTTTTAACAAAAACTGAATATAGAGATGTTGACACACGATTTATTAGAGTGCCAGAAAGGTCAATGTATTTATCATTACCGAAAGGCAATGGTCTTGTTGTTCCTTGTAATCAAACAGGGCGATTACACAATGCTGAAGGTATTTATCTAACTTTTCTTGAATTTGAACAGCCATCAACAATTCTTCTAGGTAAACAACATCGCGAGATAAAAGATGTTATTAAACATATCTCAGTTATGGTTGTTGGTGAAGAAATTGGTTTGCATAATGATGCATTAATCTATTTTAATTTATGTTTTTGGCAAGGCAAAGTTAGTGATTCGATTGAAAAGAATATCGAAATGACCATAGGTTTCAATAATGATATTTTAGTATACATACGACAAGCATTTAATTTGATTGCTAAAGTTTTACTTTACATTGAATGTTCAAACACTGTGTTAAAGCAGATTGCTGGTGTTGATATAAATTCAATATTGGCGAAGAAAAAGAATAAATCAAAAATCAGGAAACAATTCAAAAAACTGGATAGACTATCTGTACTATTACACAAACAAATTGATGTAACAACAATAAATAAACATTCTTCTAGCTCGTCATCTGGGGTTGAGACTGGTAGAAAAGTATTATTAGAATCTGTAGCTCCGCATTTTAAAATGCAACATTTTGGTCCACAAAACACTTTAGTAAAAATTATTCATGTAGATGGTTATGAACGAGGTGAACTTGCAGGACAAATCAAATCAACAAAGAAAAAACATCTTATCAAATAATCTATGTAAATTCATTTGATTACTTTATCAGGTTGCTAAACTCGGACAGTATTGCTGTCCTCTTACATAGTAACCTTACACTTATCAACAGCTTTTGAACTTAAGCTGGTAAGCTGTGAGGAAAATTATGCAAGAGGGCAGCATTTCTTTTGCCCTCATTCAATTCATTTAAGAGGAGGGCATTATGTGTTCTGTCGTTGATCGTCCGCTTCATTCACTCACGCTCAGAGATGTTGCTCTTGTTTTAGCTTGGGCAATTGATGAAATTCAAAGACCTCTAAAGTATAAGAATATATCAAAAAGGATAAAAAGAATTAGAAAAGGTACTTTGCGCTATAAAATCTATTATATTCTTAAAGCACATGGGCCTCTTAAACTTCAACAAATTTACAAATTTCTTGCTGCTAATACGCCAAACAAGCAAGCTGCTATTAGATGCGAGCTTAATAAAGCAGAAAATAGAAAAGGTAGTACAAAAAGAATTGCTAGGGCAACATATAGTATAAGATGATTTGTCGACGTTGTAAAAAAAGAAAACGACTATCTAGTTTTAATGAGTCAGTCATTAAAAATAGAAAGTTTATTTGTAAAGATTGTCTTAAATTAGCGAGATATAATTATAAGAAAAATGTGAATTATGTTATTATTGGCATATATAACCATCAACAACATTCTGGTATAAAAGTTTGTTATTCGTTGGAAGAACTAGGTGTTTGGCTAACACACAATCAAAAGTTTTTAGATTTATATTCTAAGTGGATTGCTTTTGATTGTACTAGGTCATTAAAACCAATTGTCGCCAGAATTGATACTAGCAAACCGTTTGCAATAAATAATTTGTATGTAACAACATTGAAAAATCATAAGTTAGAAATAAGTAAACAGCGTTCAAGACCAGTTGCGCAAATTGATAATCGTGGTCATATAGTTGCTAAATTTACAAATGCTAGAGTTGCTGCTAGAATGCTTGGTTCTAAATTTTATGCTAATATTCATGATTGTTGTAGAAAACGTAGAGCAAAAGCTTTGGGTTATCGTTGGCAATATATCTAAGGAGGATAAATTTGAAAACAACAAAAATTGGTACATTTAAAATATTGTCAAAAACAGATAATATTATTGATAATATAGCAACAGCTGCAAGAGTATGTACACAAAAGCAGGACAAGGCATCGCCAGAAACAAATTACAAGTTAGTTAAAAATTTATTGGCTCGAGGTCATTACGCTATGATTGAATTTGCTGATATGACAGTCGAGTTTTCAAACGTAAGTCGAGGGTTTACTCATGAAATGGTTCGTCATAGGTTATGTTCATTTGGTCAACAATCTACAAGATACGTGGATGAGAGTGATCTCCATGTAGTTTTGCCACCGCATAAGGATGAGCACCAACGGACCAAGAGAAGTTCAAAACCTATTGAGTATTTCCAACTCATAGAAGAGATGTATAAGTCGTTGAGAGAGTCAGGGTATAAGCTTGAAGATGCTCGGCAAGTATTGCCAATTGCTACACAATCACAGATTGTGGTCAAGGCCAACCTGAGAGAATGGCGTCACATCTTTGAGATGCGATGTGATTTTTACGCTCACTGGGAAATTAGAAGTGTAATGTTAAGATTATTAAAATGGGCTAAGCAAGACATACCTCTTATTTTTGATGACTTCTCGTTTTTCCAATCAACAAAAACAAATCAAATATATGCAAAAAAAATTATGTCGAAATCACAAATAGAAGATGCATTATCACATTATTTGAAATGTAATCCCGATGTTGATCTCAATCTTCTTTTGGTATCTTCTAAATCTAAACCAGTTAAAATAGAAATAGAGTCGCGATTGCTCCCGTGACTAAAGTCGTGAGCTTTCTTGAGTCATTCTTTGCTTTCATTCAACGACTAAAGCTGTTGGTTTTCACGCTCACTAAAAAGGCCGCAAAAGCGGCCTTGAATGAAAGCTTTGACAGATACAGCATTTTTTTAACATTTATTCATCGTCTTCATCATCTTCATCGTCGAATTCTTCTTCGTCATCAGTTTCTTCAAATTCTTCTCCTTCAAGCTCATCGACAACATCTTCATCGTCATCTGTCATAAGACACTCCTTAGTTAAGGTTTAGTGAGAGATTTGTTGTTTGAAAAAATCACACAATTTACATGAATAGTAATATTATCAACAGCACTATCAAAGCTGTTTTTAAAATATTGTATAATAATGTTTTCTTAAGTAATATAAAAATATCTCAATATTTGATAACTCATCTATTTTAACTAATCATCTTAATAATTACAAAGGAATCGTAAATGAATCATCTCGGCCAAATTCAAAAAGAGTTTGTGAAGGCTGCGTCAGATTGGAACGATTTATCATTTGAAGCTCAACGAGAATATCTTAAGCAGCATCCTGGGTCAAGGAAAAGATTGACTGCTCAGCCATTATCACCTAGTTCATTTTCGGCAGGTGACGTTGCGTTTGCTGTCGGCGAACTCAAATCAATGACGTCAGAAAAGTTAGAAAAGATTTTTGCTGAATCTGGTCTTCTTGATATGAGTATGCAAGAAGTCACACTTAAAGATATCAAATTCGGCAAAAATAAAATTACTGCATCATATGATGTTATTTGGTATAATGAAAATGAAAATCGTGATGAACGGACTACAAATTTTGTGTCTTGGGATGGTAAGAAATTTATAGCTGATGTATCTGGAGTATCTGAGCCGCTAGAAGATGAAGATGAAGATGGCGGTTATGTTGAAAACATTACTGCTCATCCAAGATGGTCATTTGATGCTGACAATATGAGAGCAGTTTGGGAATTATGGAAAGTAGCACCTGAAACTAAAGCAACAGATGTTCCTACAGCTGAAAAAGAATTGAAAGAATACTTGCACAGACAGATTGATTCAATTTTTAAAGGGTAGGCAATGAAATACATAGCACAAATTCAGCAAGAGTTTGCTAAAATCGCAATTTTAGAAGGCGTACGTGAAAGATGGCGTCATTGGTTAGCAAAACAACATTTGCGCCCCGAAGAACTTAGCTGGTGGCGTTCATTATCACGACCAAAACAATTACAGTATATCAAAAAACATCCTCAAACTAGTCTTAGATTTGCTTCGCATTGGGATGATTTATCTTATGAAGGTCAAGTTCGTTATTTGAAAGTGCATCCAAAGTCAAAAAGAAGAATTACAAAACAAAAAGGCGAAAAAGGTCAGGACTTTTTCTTACTTGATAGAACATCATTTGGCTGGGATGTAGGGCAAAAAGCTGAATTTCAAGGTAATGCGTTCAACGAGAAAATTACCGATGGTCAATTGGTCACTGATCAGCAAATTAGAAATGAAGCAGAACGTATTGTTCGTGAAGCAGAAAGTGAAGTATATCCTGAAGAAAAGAAATTATTTGATGAATATAGAGAGGATCTTATTCAACACGCTACAGGTAAGATTGAAGAAACTATGGAAAATCCTGAATTTGGTGATGTGTTATCTGACATAGATACAATGGGTGATAAACCAGCTGTTGAATGGGATGGACCTTATGGACGACATTGGGAGACATTTAATACTGAAGAAGAAATGCAAGAGACACTTGATAAACATTATTTTGACTATTTACAACAAACAATTGATCATCTTAATAAGTTAATCGCTGTACGGCCTGATAAACAACAAAAATTACAACCTAAAATAAACGAAGCACAAGTTAAAATGAAAGAGATTGTTCAAAGACGTCCAGAACTAGGCGACGCGCCTGAGCAGGAACAGATGATGTCGCTTTATGAAAAAGGCAAGCTACAGCCAGAAGATATATAAAAATCTTCGTAATACTGCATGATCTATACTACATGACTACATGGGATGATTTTCGACAAGTTTGTGTACATGGAATTCGCGAAGAGCTTGATTCTCATGACTGTCTACTATGTCAAGAAATAGCAAGGAAAGCTGGCCTAGATTGTTCAAACGGTAAGACTTACATTTTTACTTCGCAAAAACAAATCGACGAATATCTAGGAGCATCGAAACAGGTAGACAAATGAATTCTGTGCCAAAAAAACTGTATAAAATGTGATGATCATCAAACTATTGAAGACCCTGATCCTTATGATTGGTTTTGTGATGATGATGTAGCTGTTGTTTGTAAACTCGTTAAACAAAAAATAGATCAAACATCACGGCACGCAGCTGATCGACAAGAATTTAAACCTGTTACAGTCGGTTGTAGACCACATCACGCTACTAGAGAAACTACTCCTCCTCCTAAATGGTGTCCCAAGAAAAATTGAGTGAGTAATTATTTCTTAATAGTTCATCAAATATAGGATGAACTATTTTCAAAGGAGTAATTATGATGGCTCAAGCGCTTGACATCAACAAACTTAATAGTTTTTATCACGATGGTATTTTGGATGGCGACATTGTTATGCTTACTAGTGAATATCAAGGTCGCCCAGAAGGCACAACGGGCATCATTGAAATTAGATGGGACGAACAACTTAGATCGCCTGTTCGTTCTATCCGTTTTGATGAAGATGATTGTGTTTCTGGCATTCAACATGAAGGTCTTGAATATGAGAAATTAGGAGAAGATGCATGAAACATATTACTCAAATACAATATGAGTTTGTAAAGCAAGCTGGCTGGCGTGATCGATCACCTCAATATCAGCGCCAATACTTGAGACGTCATCCCCGGTCTCATCTTAGACCCACGTTCCCAGGCATGGAAGTCAACATAGATATTGAACCGAGATTTTACGACAAAGCGACAAAGACTTTTTCGTTTGAATTGTCTGATGTTCCAGATGCAGTACCGGCTCGTATTGTATTTTTGCGCAATCCAAAAACTGGCGGAAAAGTAATGTTTGCGCATACACATACAGATACTGATGCAACAGATGAAGACGTTTATGGATGGAACTATGAAAGTGTGCAAACTAGTCCAAAAGGCAAATACAAACTACTCATGATAAATGACTAAGGTGATAGATGGTAATATGAACGATGAAAAAATCATTAATAACGTTATCAAAATGGCTTTGACTTGGGATCAGTGGTCTAAACAAAGACAACTTGAATATCTACAACAGCATCCAGGGTCTAAGAAACATGTGACATCTGAGCAACGTAAGATGCAACTGCAATTGCAAATAACAGAAGTTGTTGATAATTTGCGCAAATTACCTTTTATAGATACAGTTAAGATAGATAAGAACTTCTATGATGAACCTACAATACATGCTACATCAACACCGGCACCTAAAGGTAAAAAAACGCTAGACACACAATTGGCAATATCATTTTCACCGAAAGATCATTCAGTCAAGTTTGAGTCAATATCTGTTAGAAATGATGAGCTTGGCCGGGTTATTCAACGCAAATGATTAAAGCATTATTGGACGAAGTTGACGAGAAAATGCCAATCTATTTGTCAGATCCGTACAACGAAGATTTTTGGAATCATATCGGAAATATATTTCCTCAATACAACTGGCGCTTCGGCAGGTTTGTTGCTCTTGATTTTTACTAATCTCCACGCCTATAATTCTACGCTCACCAGCATGACTATTAGTACATGCTGAAATCCTTTGAATTATTGAAAAAGCATCGTGATATTGAGCCGTTCAAAGTTGAATTTTTGAACGGTTTGAACGTTGTAGTGGGCGATAATGGATTTGGCAAATCGACCATGCTGCAAATGATAACTGCTAATCATATTGAATTCAAGAAAGGTCAAACGATCTTCAAATGCAAAAGCGACGGTAACAATCGTTATGTCTTCTTTATGGGAAGCTTTTGTTGCTATTGAGCCTTGTTGGGCAATGTTAGGAAAATAAACATTTAAATTTAAACTTAGGAGGTAATATGAAACCAAAAGTAGGATCTGTCGTTGTATTCAAGCATCAATTATTACTTGGTGAACTTGGTCTCATCATCGACAAAGGTTTTATTATTCAGTTTGATAATCAGATCGCTACCGATTGTGAAGAAGTTTCATTTGAAGTAATTGATTATGATGCAGATCTACTTTTGGATCCTACGCGACGATACAAACAAGGTGATATGGTCGGTATTTGCAGCGACTGTATGTGCGATTGTCGTATTGTCGCACAGTTGTCAAATAAACAATACATAATTGAACCTGTTAAGATATATCACTCAAATTCTAAACAGTCAGTGTTTTCAAGTCAAAAGTATTTCATAGTTAAAGAAAATCAAATTGTTGTGAAATTATCAAAGGAGAAAAAATGAACAGATTTTTATTACTTTGCGTCACTTTATGTATTGTTGCTGGATGCGCTAGATTTAGTGACAACATTGCTTCAAAAGGCTCTCTTGTTGGATCCACGAAGGCTCCTTACATTGTTATCAATCAGAGTGGTAACCAAATCATGGATGTTTACAAACTAGAAAGTGCAATCGTTCAGAGCCCTACTTATAGTGATGGGTGGTTGTTTCTCGATCAAGAAGGTAATCCTATCTTTTTAGGTGGTGATGTTAAAACAATACGATTGAAGTCTATAAATAGTCCTTTATGGGACAAATATCATGAATATCACATGGAATTTGAATCCAAGACATATCGTGAACTCTATAACGTACCTAAATAATGGACAAAACTATACAGCGAGTAAAAACAATTGTCGAACTGTTTATTAATTTGCATCTTGAATGTGATGGATTAACGAGAGTAATTCATCACATTCTTGTTAAAAATGATGTTAGTCATACATGCTATTCAGGCACAGTAGTTTTTAACACAAAACGATTTCCAGTACACTATTGGATTAAATTCAAAAAATATGTGATTGATTATCGATTGCGCATGTGGTTTGGTAAATTAGCGCCGCACGGTATTTTTAAACCTGCAAAAAATAACGTTGAGTATAATGGTCGAGAAATTGATTTAACAATCAGCGACTCAACGTTTGACATATTAATAGGTAACTATGGTCAAAGAGAAAATCCTGAACAAACGGTGCTTATAGATGAACGGTGAGTTACTTAAGACACCCATAAAAGTTCCTGAAAATCCGTTTTGGGATGTGTTCAAACGGTTTGGGCGTGATGAGATGATTGCTATGGCTGCAAACGTAATAGGCACGGCTATTGTCGAACAAGTTACTGGCAACATTGGTCTTTCAACAAAAATCCGTGAGATTGTTCTTTCAACTGCAGGTCCTGTAATTGAGAAAATTGGCTTTTTTCCTGCACATTTTAAAGACGCTTTAGAGCTTTGTTACTCTACTCCTGTTAAAGACCGGGATCGATTATCAAAATACTTCACAAGGGCTATCAAAGATGGATCGATTAGTCTGAGTGAAGACATCCTCGTTCATGATCCACTTTATATTATGTTTATGTTTGTGGGCATGAGATTGTATCCGAGCACGCCTGCGTGGTTGTTAGCTACAGTAAGTTTCGTTGTTGCTATGTTCATAGTCGCAGTTGGCGAAGTAGGAGTAAATGAGCTTCGATATTTATTGAAGCAGCTGCAACTTAAGCGATTAGGGTTCGAGAGCGAGAAATATTACGAAACTCGATTTTTTATTGACGCAAAACAAGATCCTAACATTTTGCTTATGCATATGGCACAACAGTTTAACTTGCCAATTAAAGAAGTAGGTAACTATCGCGATGTTTATTTTAGTCATAAATTTCCGAGATATTCAGGTAGAGACGCTAAACTCAGACTTAGACAACGAACAATAGAAGATAGAACCGTGCAAACGGTTCAAATAGTATATCGACGCACTGCAGAATCAAAATCAGAAACCTGTCAATTTAGATTTTTTCCGCAAGAGAAGCATAAGTACTATTTCGTACTTGATCAAAAGATGCCAAAGACTTTGGTCGAGATTGATAACGATTTTGTACGGCCATATCTTTTGAATGTGCAAGACTCACCAAGTATGAAATTTGTTAATTTTAGTCGTACAATAGCTAGAAACACACCAAATGGTCTATTCGTGTCAGTTGATAATATTAGAGATGTTCGACCATTTTATTTAGTTGAAATCAAAGTATATAAAGACATAAAGTTACTTAAGGAAGCGATGAGATTTATAATGACTCAGTTTCCAGTGACGCAAATTACGTATGGCAAGGAAGAGATTTTGTGAGTCGTGATAATCCAGAACGCGCGAAAGGAGATATCATGAAAGAGCAACTGAAATGCGCGTGTCCTAAGTGTGGCTCATTAGAAAACAATGGAAAGACTTTTGAAGTTTCGTTAAAAAAAGGATTTTGTTCTAAATGTGGATTTACTCTAGAGCCAGTATTTAGTCAGCCATGGTGCATGTGCGAAACTGTTACATATGTTGCTCGTGACGGATTTGCTACATGCTCGCAATGCGGTGGTAAAGACGCATACAAATCTAGTTCCAATCGACCACTTGAAAACAAAATGACAAAAATAGGAGACAATAAATGGGTAAAATCAAGTCAATAATAAAATATGTTGGCTGGATTTTTCGCGGAAAGCCGACAAAAACGTATATTGGTGGTTGGTGTGGACTTTGTGGTAAATGGCTTGCTGATGCAAAGTTTATTCGTCCAGATTATTATCGTTTTGAACATGCTATTTTGGGTGATGCTGTTACAATATGTGATGAGTGTTCAAAATGACAAATCAAACAATAAAGCCAGGTGACATTTATGAAGATTGTAGTTATCATCCTGTTCTTTGTACTAACACAGATGACGATGAAATAGAAGGCATATCATTAATAGATGGTTCTAGTCCGCGATGTTGCAGTTTAAGTCATTGTAATGTAACGAAACTTTCACTTAAAGAAGCTATACATATAAAAGAACATGGACCAACGCAAGAAAAGAAAGACCATATTAAAGCATTAGAATTACAAGGTTGGTCGTTTACAAAATGGTGGAGTCAATGAAATATTTTCATAAAAATAGTCAACAAACTGGCCCAACGAGCTCTTATGCTGTCGTGACTGCTTGTATTGGCGAAAAATTTGAACAACTTGCTGAATTAACAATGCCAACGCTTAAAGCATACGCCAATAGTATTGATGCTGACTTTGTCGTAATTGACGAAAAGAAAATTTCTGTCAAATATACAATGTACGAAAAATATCAGATTTATGATGTTTTGGGAGAGTATGACCGTATTATTTATGTAGATTTAGATATCATCATCAGGAATGACTGTCCAAATCTTTTTGATATCGTGCCCGATTCAAAACTCGGACTTTTTGATGAAGGTCGGTTTATGCAGTGCGCTGACATAATATATGAAGCAATGAAAATTCATAATATTAATTGTCCTGAATGGCATGAACAATCGTATAATGCAGGTCTTATTGTTGCGTCAAAACAACATCGTAATTTATTTGTTAAACCAAAAATTGAAGTCAAAATGTATGGACCGTATCCGCATTATGATCAACCTCATTTAACTTTGAAAATACTAACAGAAGGTTATGAAGTGTTTGAACTTGATTGTAGATTTAATAGAATGCAAGTAGTTGACAGTCATATTAAAGATTCGCCATTAAATGCATATATAGTTCATTTTGCAGGACTTTCTAATAATCTACATTTTTTTGATATTGTTAAATCTGCAATTGACATATGGAAAAGGAATGGGATGATTTATGCAAGTTGATCTTGAACTTAAACCTATTGAATGGTCATCAACTCAAGGTTGTACATATGTTAATGATGAATGGATTTTGCTTTATCAACTTAATGATCAGAATTTTTCTGCAGAATGTGTGTTTATAAAATGTTCAAAGCTTGATGCAAAACATGGACTATGCAGAGATATACGATATGAAACAGGTGAGTTTCTTACTATGGAAGAAGCAAAACAAGCATGCGAAGCTCATTTTCGTGAACTTATGCTTAAAGCATTTCTTCAAGTTGTATAGGTTTTGAATGAAGAATTACGGCGATTATCACCAACAACAAAAAGGTAGAAAAGATGATTGAAAATACATCAAACCAATACAAAGAATTTATTGAAGCGCACAAGTTTGAACTTATGCTTGATATGTTTGAAGTTGTCAAACTCATAGGCTATAGTGAAGATCAAAACGATTGCTATTATGTCGTTTATAGTTTGAAACGCGGTGAAGTTCATTCAAGTTGTGTAGGCAAATTAATCCCACTTAAAGATGTTATTCCTGAAAATGATTACAAATACCTCATGAGAGTTTTTGACCTCAATACGCCTACGCCTCAAATCGTGCAAGATGATATTATCAGTGCTCTTAATGCGATGATCCAGGCTTGTGAACCTATCAAGTTTGATGATTTCAATAAAATTCTTAAAGAAAAAGAAAAAGACGCACTTGGTTCTGTAGAACGTAAAGACAGTCGCATCGGTATTAGGACTGTAGAATACAACAACCCATCAAGTGGTTGGGCAACATCGACTGCTGCCATTATTGCAACGATTACTGATATTTGTGTTGGTAAAAGACTTGCTTTTCAATTAGAACACGGATTTATTATTGGTGTTCAATGGTATAAGGGAGAATAAAATGTTTGCAAACATTGATGTAGAAGATAGAGACATCGCGATTGCTATTATAGACATAGATGAATGGCATCAAACTTCTATTCTTAAAGAGAATAGCCCTGTTCGTAAAATTAGCAATCGACTTCGAAACGAATATCAAGTAAATAGTCATTTGTCACTTTGTATGGCAGAAGATTTCATTATGCATCGAGCTGCTCATCGATTTCTTGATATGTTTGGAGCGACTTGCACATGAGATTTGTATACATCACTTGCTTATTTCTTTTAACATGCACAAAAGAAGTTACAAAGTTCATGGTCTCAATGAATATACTAGTTACAAACGAGTGATTGCTATTGACACAGGAGATGCTATTTATGAGCCAAACGTCAAAGTCATTAGGCATAAAGTCTGGAAATGGGACAAAGCTTACAAATAAAGCACTTGTCATAATGGATTATGCTGGTCACAATCACGTATTTGATTTGTCTGACCCTAACAAAGCTAAACAAATTATTCAAAAGATTTTGAAAGCATACGATGCTTTAGATGAAGACGATAATGATTTCATTGAAACTCTCGATTGGGACATGATAAATCAAATACTAATGGATATAATACCGTGTAATGCAAGAGAACTCATTGTTGATGTTGATAAAAATTTCAACAGGAGCATTTTTGAATGAGATATACTAGAAAATTACTTATATCAATATGTGAACAAGCATTTGTGCCTATAGAAAAATGGGCACATACAGATAGCTATGATGTGCAAGGTAAAACGGGTAGATGTCTTGTGCTTTTAAAAGCCGGTTGCGATTTTAGAGTACTTACGATAAAAAACAACCCGCCTAAGAAAAAACCACGATCTTTATGTAACAGACTCAATTTGGCGCCTATTGCGACAAATGATCATACAATTTGGTTAGAAATACGACATAAACGACGTAAATATTCATTTTGTAAAGACTTAGAATTATTCAAAGAGATTTTTTATCTACCAACATTTAAACGCCTCGAAAAAGCAGCAGGCAATGATTGGTATCCAAATGAAAAAACAGCTTGATTCTCAAAAAATTGAAGAAACATTTGATATAGTATCGGCTATGAGAGTCAAAATGTAACTTCCCATTTACGTAACTCATCCTACACCGCATCCTAAACGAAAATTTGATGGCAAACCTCGCAAATGGTGCTGTCTTGATTGACTTTCTTTGTTTCTGCGCATGACTATTCTTACATGAAATATGGTTATGCGTGTATTAACACAGTTCTACGCGAACAGAAAATTTTTGCTAGCAGAGGAATGACGCAAAAGACTTTTCTTACAAAAGGCCTTCAATATGCGTCTATGTTAGCATTGCAAAATGCCAAAGATTTATTGACTATTCTTCAATGGAATCAAAATCATAGCATATTCTTTTATCGCATGTCATCTGGCATATTTCCCTGGATGTCAGAATATGAATTGCAAGATCTTCCAAATTTTGACGATATTAAATCAATTCTCCAACAAATAGGTTCATTTGCTAAAACTCATCACCACAGACTTACATTTCATCCCGGTCAATTTAATGCATTAGCATCGCCAAAAGACATCGTCGTTCGCAAAACAATAAAAGAACTGGAACAACATGCTCAAATAATGGATTTGATAGGCCTACCTCGATCACCACAAGCAAAAATCAACATTCATGTAGGCGGCACATATGACAGCAAATTGTCAACTCTTAATCGTTGGTGTAATGTTTTTTATGATCTCAGTCAATCAGTTCGTTCTCGACTTACATTAGAAAATGATGACAAACCTAATGGCTACACAACAAACGATTTATTATGGGCTCACGAGCTAACAAACATTCCTATCACATTCGACTCGCATCATCATACATGCAATGGTCAATCTTCTCACAAACAAGCTATGAAACTAGCATTCAAAACGTGGCCAAAACATGTAACGCCAGTAATTCATGTGTCGTCGCATCGACCCGGATCATCAATACAAGCACATGACGACTTTGTACAATCATTCGATACATTCAATATGAATGTTGATGTCATGTTTGAAGCAAAACAAAAAGAACAGGCTGTTTTACGACATCTATGAAAGGTTAATCATGGAAACACTAACTTTAGGTCCAAGTGACTTACTACACACGTCAAGATTTGTGGCAGCCAGCTACCCAGAAAAACGCAAAAGGATTTCATTTAACGACTTCAACAATGAAGCAAAGGCTGCTATAGAACGAGCATATCAATCAAACTGCGTAATTAGATATGTTGACAGGGACTTTGAAAAAATCATTCCAAATCCAAACTTCAAACCACTAGCTGATGACCTCTGGGCGCTATTTGAATCTTTCATACCAATAAGACAAAAAATAGATGTTGCAACTAAAATGTGCAACATTCTTTCATCACATGATGTCAATCTTCGACCATCAGAAATTGCTTTCGACTTATCAGACGCAATCTTACCTGAAAAAATTATAGACTCTGAAAAGTTTCGAGCTACTATAAAACGTAGACGATCAACTACCGATCAAGAAATTGACAACAGAGAACGCGAAGTTATAGAAGGCAGAAAACAGTTTTTTCATTTGAATGACCCAGATGAGCATGTTACATGGGACATCAAAGAATTCAAAGAATTTGCTTTGGAGAATCCATTACCTTCTGACAATCCAACGTGCGCATTTGTTGGCTACCTAAACAAAACAGGCAACAAACGACTTTATTTGCCTCTTGAAGAAATTAGTGATGAAGATTTTTATTCACTTCCTGCACGTTCCTGTTTAAGTAAAACTGGAGTTTCTAAATGACAATAAGTTATAAAATTGCAAAACATAAAGGGATAAATGATGAGAACTAGAATCATCTCAGCTTTTCCCGGCACTGGCAAATCTCACTATCATAATCTACACTTTGACACAACTCTTGATTCTGATTCGTCACAATTTTCATGGCTGTCAACAAACGATAATGGTAAAACAAATGCTAGCCGACAAAACGGACAAAGAAATCCAAACTTTCCACAAAACTACATCGACCACATAAAAGAAAACATCGGCAAATATGAAATCATATTCGTATCAACTCATAAGGTCGTAAGAGATGCTCTTCTAGACAACTGCATCTTCTTCTATCTCATATATCCCAATCATCATATGAAAGACAAGTTCTTACGCCGTTACAGTGACAGAGGTGACGAAAGCATGTTCGTCAAACATCTTAGTGATAACTGGGATGCTTGGCTCAAAGAACTATCATTTTGCGACACTGGCTGCAAACAAATACAAATGATATTCCCATACATCGATAAAGAAATCCAGAATATCATTGCTTCTGAACACGGTGATATGCTTGATTAATCTACGACTATAACACACATAACTCTACCAGTGACGAAGTTGCGAAGTCTGCATCCGCGGCCCTGCGCGGCGACACTGCGTTTGTCACTTGGCCCCCTTCCTTTGTCACTTGGCCCCCTTCCTCTACGTCTCCCGTCATGACTAATTACTCATGATATTAAGCACACAAAGATTGGAGCACGAATGAAATTCTGGTTTTGGTTTATGGTAGCTTTTTTGCTTTATCTTATGGCATATGGAAAACTTGGTAAAATTGCCGAAGACGTTAAGGTAATTCGTGCAACGATCACACAACAGGCAAAGTAATGCCAAAACCAACACACAACACAATATCAGAATGAGCACAGAAATTTCTATCTCCTCCTCACTCATTCCCTACACCTACACTGGTGAAACAGTAGTAATATTCCCCGTAAACCTTATACATGATCTATTTGATCTAGGTGAGGGCCACACTAACTTCACTAGCCTATTACTACGCCTCATCATGAAAGCTGATAGCAACAACATCCAAAAACTAGCCCTAGCATTTCCTCTTGAAGTACTCTTAGTCTCACTCTGGAAATCGGGCGCTATCCCACTAGAACTCGTCCACTCATGGGATCAAAAACCCCTAACTCTAATCATACAATCATGAAAACACTACAAGAAGCTAACCTATCAAGCGCACGTTATGTGCAATTTGTAAATCGCCTTTATATTATAGTTTGACTCACTGGAGGCAATTGTGAATAGACCATCATTAGCAGGTAAGTGTAATATAACGGGCGCAAGTATGTTTGATCTAAAGCATCGGAAAGTTTGCTTGGAGTGTGCTCATAGGTTTTGGGTTTATAAGCACCCAACCCTCAATGCACTTAAATGGACCTTTTATGGTGTGTTGTTCTTTTTAGGTACTGTATCATGTTTTTATGCTTGTGTGTTCAATTAACCCGTTCGCTAAAAAAGAATAATATGGAATGTGATTTATAAACAACACACAACACGGGCAATATACCACCACGTAACTGGAAAAAGTGGCCTTTTGGTTCAGAAATTATGGATACCACTGTTAGATTACTAAATGGCCAACTCAAATTTTATCCGACTGTAGAAGAATTTAAAAAGGAGTATGTACACTTATGTCCAAGAATAGATATGGTGTAGACACAGCTTACTTTAAGAAAGAATTAGCAAGTTTATCACGCTCATTGCCAGATCGAACGCCTCAAGAGTTGCGAAGGTATTTAGTTCGTCTTGCAGATGTAGCTTGTGACTTTGACAGAAACTGGTCGAAGTCTGATGTTAAGCATGAAACTACGATGTTTGATAAGATTATGAAAGCACTTGGTTATGCTTATGTGAAAAGTCCAGGGTATGAGTTTTATGTTAATAGTAAATATCCGTTTAATCGTATTAAGATTGACAAGCAGTCAAAAGAGAAAGTTTTTTGTATTGAAGTGAATAGTACACGCTATAAATGTAGTTCAGAATCTGGATTGATATCGGCCATTTACTTTTTGGGATTGTATGATGGCGCGAAAGATAAAGTAAAGAAGATTAATGATGCAATAGGAAAACTACGAGGACTTTTGACATAAAAGAAGAATATACTTTAGCAAAGGAAATAGTATGATTTTGTTTACGAAGCCGCATTGTCAGAAATGCGAAGATATTAAGCGTAAGTTACAAGTTGCCAATGTGGCGTTTGAAGCAAAGAGTATGGATGAGCCGGCTAATCTTACCGAGTTAGTAGATAGTTTGAATACAGCTGGTATTAAAAATCCGTTGATGCCTGTGATTAAGTTTGACGACGGGACTGTTGTGTCAAATGATATGGGACTTTATAAAGCACTTAAGGAACGAAAGATCTTGTGAGTAGCACAGTTGACAAGCTCAAAAATTTTGGAAATGGAGCAAGCGCTCACACTGCCAACAAGTGTGCTTTCTACATTGAGATGTGTATTGAAAAGGGTAAAGATAAATTGCGTGTCGAATTAGAAGAGCTTGCCAATCGTGCTATGGAAAGTGGTGATTGGCGAGAGCTTGCCATGCGTATGAAGAGTTGGTGGTAGAGTGTGAACAAATATTTTTTGCATTGGCGGGATGGTAGAGTAGAAACTGTTATGGGTGATACAATAGCTAATGCTATTACAAGAGCAGGTTATGGTGATGGCGCAATGATAGCTCTCGATTATTGGGAGAATGCAGATACTGTTTGTGAACGTCCCGATTGTAAGAGTCATGTGACATGTCCTTGTGAATGTGGTCGAATGTGGGATTCGCAAGGTAAAGTATTGGAGCAAAATCCGTTTGATAGAGAGAGTTTGGTATTGCCTCTCAGATTTCGTGTGTGGAATCTTGAGCAAAAAGAGATGTATACTTGGGAGAATCGCGATCTTGATGGTCATATTGAATATGAGATGAGGGAGTGGATTCGAGATGCTGTTATGAGTCATATGAGTGGGCCGGCATCTGACGAGTGGGCCGAACAGACTGTTGTTATGCAGTATACAGGTATGGATGATATGAATGGGAAGCCGATATATACTGGTGATATTGTGAAGTTTTATTTTGACGAGATGAATGGAAGTCGCCAGTGGGTTGTTGGTAGACGTTGTGGTCAATTAGATTTTATTAATGCAGGTGTTTGGCAATTATATACATCATGTTTGCCTGTTAGTGAGCGCAAAGTTGTTGTTGTTGGTAATGTATTTGAGAATCCAGAAGAGATTGCAAATTGTGGGTATATAAAGGGAACCGCAAAGTCAGGAGTGTAAAGTGATACAGTTTGTCGATTATCATATAATGAAAAAGAGTAGTTGATGTTAGAACACTGGGTTTCAAAATATTCTTCCAGGCATGTTGTTGCTAATATTAAGCGTGAAATTAGGCAACGAAGATATACAATCGTTAAGTCATGGATTTATTTTGGAGATTTGTATATCGCTGTTGAATATAATCCTGATTTGGGCCAACCCAGTTGTAAATTTAAACTTCAGACGTATGTTCATAGACGACAAAAATATCGTGTTACTTATGCAGAAGTTTATTGGACAGACGAGTCTATTGATAAATATTTTCAAAGTAAGCTAAGTGGGCGTTTTTGTTTAGATCATAATCCGGGAATAGCATGTTATGGGCCTTGGGGAGAAAAGAAATGGTTTCCAGTGACAGATATGCAAATGCAAACAAATAATAAATTTGTGATTATAACTTGTGATTTGACGCCGAAGCAGTTTGTTAGTAAAGTTGAGCAAGTTGTTGAAGAAAATAAATTAGATGTCTGGTCAGTGTTTATTTGTCATGTGAAAGAAGGTATTGGTGGTTATATTGTTCCTAGAAAAGAGTGGTTATGTGCACATACGGCGTGAGCGTTTTAGAATTGAAAGATATAAGCGTCATGATGAGGAGCATAAATGAATATTACTATAGGTAAATTGCTTAAGATTGAGCGATTGATTGAGCAGCTTGAGTCTAGTAATTTGTTTGATCGAGCAGATTGAATCAAATCGATTTATTCCATTTGATCAAGTATTGTATATAAGAGAGCCGACAGGTGATTTCACTAAATTTTCATTAACAAATACAAAGACAGTGACTGTTCAGTTTGTAAAAAGCGAATTAATAATAGAGCAATCTGAAGACCCAGTGTCAACACAGTACAATCTCTTTTTTATAGTATCATTTGATTTTTCAATGGGTGATACCTTATAACAATGTTATTGAGATTAGGAATAAATCGTGACTAATGTGTTTGATATTGGTGTGTCAAACGGAATAGTAGTTATTTTGATTATGAAGCTGATTGGAAAAATACCATGAAAGATATAACTAGCATTCTCAGACCCAATAATTCAAGTCGTGAAGGGTTTTTGAATGATATTGAATCGTTGCAAGAAGTTATTGATAATGATAATGCAACGCTTGCCAAATTGAAAATCACGCATGAGCAAATAGCTGATGCGCTTGAAACTATTGTTGGTATGGCTAGACGTGCAACAACAATTAAGATACGAAGTGAAGAAAAGAATATTTGGAGAGTGATTAAGAAGGGTTTTAAGATTTATTTTGGAAATCATACATTGCCATTGAATGTTTCATATGTTTCATATGCGGGTTGGCAATATTGTCCACTTTGTAACATTGATTTTAATGTAACATATGGACTTGATTTTACAGAAGTAGATGATGATAGATTTATTAGATCTGATAGTGATTTCACTATAACGAGAAATAGTGAGTCATTATTCTTTTCAGAACTTCATGTGCATCTTATTCGTAAACATCATTTTTTTGAGGGTCATACAAAGTATCGCCTTGAACCTGAACGAGCAATTAAAATATTGGGTATTGAACCTAATAAGTCATATGTACCAAAATATGAAACAGAAATGGTATGGCAAAGTCAGGGTGGTTTTTCTTGTTCTAGTTATACTGAACAAGATTATGTAAAAGAGCTTAGAACTGATAAAGCATTGATATATTCTAATTCTGAAAATAAAAATGTTGTCGGGATAAAAGCAAAAGTTTCAAGACGACTTAATGATGAGTTATTAGTGATAATGCCTGAAAAAAATGGATGGGCGACATTTGAAGGTCATCCAATTGAATTTGGTTTGAGTTGTTGTCATTATAAGTTGATTCAACATAGATTTATACCTTTTCGTTGAGGCAAACATGAATAATTTTGAATTTTTATGGCAGTTTAAAGGAGAAATACCGTTTAAAAGAGTCACAGCCGTAACGACGGAAGACGTTGAAATGCGTGTTTGGAACGGTATACATCCGGTTGATGATAATTTCTACACATATATGTAAAGCAGGTACTACAGTTAGAGTGTGGATGGTTTCGCGATTTGGTGATTGTGGAATTACAGATAATCTTGGCAATGATGCGCGAGGATATGATGCTGCGTTGATCCAGAAATGCTTGTCAACATTACTGAGGTTACATCATGAACAAGCTAATAATTAATCCGTGCATGAAGTGTGGCAACAAAGATATTGAGATATACGATTGTGGTTATTCGTCTTTTAATGCTGGTCATGCAAAATGTAAAAAATGTGGTAATGGAGTTAATGCTAATAATTTGAGTTGTATTGGCGCAGACCATGAACTTGTGTCATTGTGGAATAAGAGTAATCTAAGTAGACAACAGCAAATCAAGTTTCTTGAAAAACAAATTGCGCAAATGACAGACAGTCTTGAAGAAGCAAAGACCGACCTTGAAAAACTCAGACAAGGTGAATTTGTTCCTTTGATGTGGTCAGGTTTTAGACGATTAAGTACTGTTGTACTAAAACCGAAAAAGCGGGTGGTGCGAGTGACAAAGTGTATTACTATCACTTGCTGTGCCATGTGTCCTCATCATGAATATGATAATGGTGGTGGTCATTGTGAGCCTTTTGATAAGTGCAAAAAGTTCGGCATAATCTTAAGAGATTCAGATGGCACAGAAGATTTTGATATCAATTTGGGTATTCATCCTGATTGTAAACTGTAGGAGATAAAATGATACTTACACTTTCAAAAGAACAAATTGGTACTCCGTCGGTACCACATGAACGGCGAAATGAAAAGCAAAAGCATGTTCCGGTTGACTATAAACAACAGTTTATTAATGGAATAGAAGAAATTAAACTTGAACGAGACAGTGACACTGGCAAACCTAGACGCAAACAAACATTCGCATTTATGGGAGACACGATAAGTAATGACGTTCAACATTATCATTTGAATTATATGATTTACCTCTCAAAGTGTTGGGCTGATCATCTTGGAGTCGTCGTGTCTCCAGACATTATTTGGTTTACTCTTTTATCTGAAATCGCAACCATTATTAAAAACGGCCCTGAAATTTATAGACACCTGTTTTCAACATCAAAAGAGAAACAAGACATCATTATAGCATGTGCCGATCCTGTTGTGATTAATCTTGACACATTGTCATCGGTGCTTAAAGAACGAGTGCCAACTGACACGCAGCATTTCTTTCCAGAATTCACGACATCAACACCTCAATCAATGCATGCGTTTCAAGCGACATTTTGTGATATGTGTTCGCCGTATTACAATTATATGATGTATTTGTGTAATATTCCGAAGATTGATGTTCAGGGCACGTTTGACGATTGGAAAGAGCTTGCTCATAAGTGGCGTATTCTTGCAACAATTCTTTTTGACAAAGAGAGCACAGTACATCATATATGGATTAAACAAGTGAATGAAACATTGACAGCATTGCTCACAAATTTTTATGACAAAGAATTTTGGAAGACAATTTTTGGGATTAAACATTGTGGATCTGGTGGACAGATTGAAGTGTTTGGTTGGTTTGCGAATTTGTTTCTCAAGCAGCCGAAACCCAGATATCCAGAAAACTTTGCAAATCATATGTCAATAGTAAAATATAAGCAATTGAATTATAATGCTGATTATGAAATGTCTGTCGGCTTGTTTTCATCCCAGTTGCAAGACGAGTTCATGATACCCAATTTCAATTATGTTGTTCATCAAGTAGTGTAGAATGTGGCAAAAATTAGTGATTTACGGTATGTTGCGAGGCATGTAGATCGTCCTGAGCATTCAATAAAAGTAGCAGGTAAAAAAGCACAAGATTATTTGTCAATACTTAAAAATGAATTATGCGAATAAGCTCTTTTAGTTATCAAAAGCTTTTTTGAGCAGTAAGTTTAAGTCGATCGCGTGCCAAGAATAAGCGACATGCTGTTTCATTTTGAACTTTTGACTGAACCGTCGATGTCTCTGGCCGTTTCATGAAACACCCCTATCTACTATCTTCCTTTCTCTGTATTTTTGCAACGAGAAAAAGCGTTGTAAACGCGACGCAATCTAGTAATGCAAAAGTTCTTGACACTTTAATTGACACAGTAAAGATGAAACTCCTACAAGGTCTTATGAATGTATCAAAAAAGATTTCATGACATCAAAATAAATCTCGAACGGTCAAATTAGTTGACTGGTCTTTAACTCAACTTGCATCATTTTGTGAGCTTATCAGCAACGCGCAAGTAGACGATGCTAGAAGTTATTCGTCGTCGTTTGAATGGTTAAGGAAGACATGGGATGACTTTTTGTATGAGCAATTGGACGAACATGATTTTGTAAATGGCGAGCCTCAAGAGAATACGTGGGATAAAAGACCAAAAGCAGCTTTCTTCTGGGAACTTTACAAATTAGGTCCAGAATATTATCACCCTCATTACGATCATCATTGTTCTTCAAAACAACGACAAGAGCAAATGCTCAATCTGCTGAACGATTTGCAGTCTTTCATAAAGCAAAATAATCTACGCATTTATAGTTGACTATGATAGTCGACTTAACTCTTCGCATTTTTCTTTTTCAAGATTTTTTTACTAAACCATGCAAAAATTGTTAATACAATAGCAGTAAGTACGCTCTTCAACCAATTATCAATCATCCACTTCATTACTGTCTTCATTACATCTACATCTACTATCACTTGCTCTTCAATAGTGTCATAGTCATATGTTTCATCTGAATATCCGGGCCGTTTCAAAATCGCTGTCGCTCTAACAATTAATGTCTGCTTACCTGATTTCAAAGGTTTAACATCCCACAACCATATTGTTGGTTTATCTCTTTTTCTTAGTTGAACTTCAGAAGTTAAAGGTTCAATATCAAATGCATCACCAATAAGAAGTACTTTCATCGTGTTACTTATTGATTCTTCAACATGAATTATAGGCTGATGACCTTCTAAATTTTGCGTCAATTTCACGGATATAGAATCGTCAATACGAACTTCAGCTCTATATGACTCTCCTACTGTCATTTCAGTGGGTATACGAAAAACAATAACACCGTCTGATAATTGCGACATGATATTTTCGTATTCAGCAGTTTGAGGTTCAACGAGTTTTGGCATTGAGTTTTTGCGTGATGCTTTATATTTGCGTCTTTCACGAACTTTTTCAGGCCTGCTATCTTCTGTTTCTTCGTCAGAATCATTAATTAGTCCGACGCTATCATAATCATAAGCATAATCATTTGAACCCATACCGCTTGAGCCAGAACCAGTTTTAATAGTTTTGCTCGTGTTACCGCCACAAAAAAGCATGAAAGCAATCAATAAGAGAATAAGAAATCTCATTTATTCTCCTTTTAATTCATGTTCTCGGCTACGAATAAGTTTAATTGTTTCATCTAATATTTTACTCATTATATCGACACGTCTATTATTTGGTAACTCGCTATTTAATAGTTCAATATTGTCTAACAGCATAGCGACATGATTATTCAATGTATGTAAAAACTCTCGTTCGCTCATACTTCCTGCCTCATAATTAGCTTATATATAAACTAACGATTACTTAATCGGAACAAAAAAAGGGAGTGACAAAGTCACTCCCTTTCTATAAATATTTTATAGACTTATTCCTCTAGCTGCTAATGCAGCTTTCACATCTTCAAGATGGTCAATTTGTTCTACATAAACATGAGCCATACTTTCACGAATACGATCTTCATATGCATCCATAGCATCAACAGGTGATACAATAATAGGACTACTTACTGCACTACCAAATGAATTCGTAGCTGTCACAATATAACTGCCAACGTCTTCATTTGTAAATGATGCTACACTGTAAGTGTTACTATTTCCGCCTACGACAACACCATTTTTCTTCCATTGATATGTTAATGGCACATCATCGTCTGCAACAACTCTTACAGTAAGTGATATGGGCTGACCGACAATACCTTGTTCTAATCGAGTCTGTGACAATATAACAGGTATAAAATTCACCGTCAATGTCGCTGCATTACTTGTCACATTACCATTGTCATCTGTAACAACAACTGTATATGAACCTTCATCTGCTTCTGTTACTCCAGCAAGATTCAATGTAGCATCTGTAGCACCAGAAATGTCAATCGTGTCTTTCTTCCATTGATAAGTTAGTGTACCTGTACCAGAAGCTGTTACTGAAAAAGTAACGTTAGCATGACCGCCTACAACTTGTGATGTTGGTTGTACAGAAATTGTTGGCAAAACAGGTGCGGCGGCCCAACTGCCAAGAGCTCCAACGCCATAACCAACTAGTACATTAAAATCAGATAGAGTAGCACTATCCCACGCAGGCATAGGACCAAATGTCTGACCAAAAGCTACAGTACTTAACGGATCAACTACGGGTGTATCTGAAATATAAACTGCTTCAAATGGT
>Ga0180438_10000734_pt1 | contig 60434 bp, 52 predicted proteins | sample SS_ome_12_FD_132455 | JGI IMG/M metagenome (GOLD analysis project Ga0180438, IMG submission 132455) | Hypersaline lake sediment archaeal communities from the Salton Sea, California, USA - SS_3_D_2 metaG | ecosystem: Environmental > Aquatic > Non-marine Saline and Alkaline > Hypersaline >... | reverse complement strand
CTTCCCCCTCGTCAAATCGTGTCACCCCCTCCCTCGCATGATAAATGCTGCTAATCTGTGGCCCGTCATTCTGGATCACGACCACGTTCAGCAGCTTTCCACTCGAATGCCCCTCGCAATATATCGCCCCCCCCGGCACGTGAAACACATTCTGCCCCACGTTCAGAAGCCTGTAGGAGACCTTCGACAAAACTTCCTTCAACCCCACGGAAATCCTGTACCGCCCCTCCGGCACAACCTCCATGTGAAGCGCGAGCGCCAACACCGCCGCGCCCACTCCAAGCCAGATCGAAGGCCCCAGTAGAGAGAATGGATGTATGCCGCTTGCAGTCGCCCCGAGAAACTCGTTGTCCGCCGCCAGACGCCCGTAGCAGATTATGCACGCCGTCAGGACCGACACCGGCAAGCTGTACGAGAGGATAGTCCCCAGCACCACCGGCGTCAGCTTCACCAGATGCGCCAGGTCCAGCCCGCGCTGGATGAACTGCACGCTGTTAGCGAAGTAGATCGCCAGCGAGAAGACGCCCAGCGAAAGCGCGAACGCCCTCAGCAGCTCCCACCCGATGTAGCGCTTCAGCGTCCGCAAATCTCACCCCTGACCATCGCCGGCAGTCGCGCCGTTACGTCCCCTCACAGTATCAGCTTCGGCTCGTCCGCCGGAACCGACGTGTACGGAACGGGCTTGTAGTCCACCCTCCCATTGTACGCCAGCTTCGCCACCCCCCATACGCTCTTCATCAGGAAATGCCGCTGCGCCCCCCGCGCCTCCAGCTCCGGCTTCATCTCAAACAACACCTCCACCAACCCTCCAGCAGGCGCTTCGAAGTACTGACGCACCGGCCCTAGCCCCAAGACGCACTGTTCCCCCATCAGGCCTTCCCCCCACGTCTCCATCGGAGATATCAGATCCACTTCCCCTTCGATCACCTGAACCCAATCGTTCCATACGCGCACCCCCATCCTCGACATGTCATTGAAAACTTCCCACCTCAGCGGCGGCACGCTCCCCACTTCCATCACATCCTGGAATACTTGCCCGCTATCCCTAATCCTCGCCTTGATTATCCCTTTCCTTACGGTCCCTTGCATGGGAGTGACAACCAGAACGTTGTATACCTTCCCTTCGCCCGCCGGAACTTCATAGTGAACCCTCTCCGGATGAACCCTCCATCCCGGCGGAACGAGGAACTCAACGTCACCTTCCACCGGGCGGTCCACGTAGTTGTTCGCCACGGCCACGCCGAGGTCATTCACCGTAACGCCTCCCTGCTTCACCGGGCTCTCCAGCGAAACGTCTCCTTGGAGCGACACCGCAACCGCACCGTATCCCAGCGGCTCCGCGCAGAGGTTGTGTTCCCACTGTTTGAAGTGGACGACGTCCAGCGGCTCGACGCTCCGCCCCAGTTCCTTACCCCCCAGCACCGCAGCAGGCCGTGTCGGAATCACCTGAAGCGTCTCGATCTCGAATGGCTTTAGCGACAACGCAACGCCGTCCTTTCCCGAAAGCTTTGCGTCCCCCTCCGCCTCTTCCAGCATGTTGGTCCTGTACGCAGCGCGAAGCGGACGCCAGAATCGCACCTCCCCTGCCGCGGGTCTTCCCGAAGCTTCATATCCTCTAATCGTCAGCCCTCGCCTCCGGTCAAGCCCGTCCGGCGAAAACCCCGCCGTCGCGTACCCGTGCGGCTTCAGCGCCGTGACCACGAAGCCTTCCACGTCGCTCGACACAATCTCCGTCCTCTCCTTCAGCTTCCCCGAATGTATCCCCGTGCACACCGCCTTCAGCGGATTATTGAATTCCATCGCCCTCCTGTACGTCTGCGCCTCCCGCCAGTCACCCTCGTGCGGGTACGCCGCGTACCTGTAGACGTGCGTCCTTCGCTCCGGCAGCAGAAAGAACGGCAGCCTGTCCTTCCCCACAGGCGATATCCCCCACCTCGCCGACCTCATCAGAAACAGCACCACCGTCGAATCGCATTCCACAGACCCCGTCACGTGCCCAAGATTCAGCACCTCGAACCCGCAACCATCCACAACCCCGTCCATCCCTGATACATCCGCCTCCTCCGGCAAACGTGCCTCCGCGTCCTTGGAGAACTCCTTCGCCATCCGCTTCGCCGCCCGAAGCATTTCCTTCCCGCTATTCGCAGAGATCAACAGCACAGGGAGCCGTTCCCATCCTTGCGGAGTGTCCCTATCCGTGACGAAAAGATACGCCACCCCCCTCTTCACCAACTCACTCTCAAACCTTCCCCGCACCGAGTCCGGCAATTGCGCCAGCAGCCTCTTGCTGTACGAATTCCCGCCTCCCACGTCGACGCTTATCCTGAATGACGTCCCGAACGGAAGATCTGCGTAGAAATCATCCGGGCTCGGAAGAACCGCCGTCGTAAACCCGAACTTCTTCCTCTTATCCCACTCCAGGTCGTGATGCCACGGATCCACCGGCACCCCCAGCCCAATCAGCGCGCTCTGCAGAATCTCAGCAGCTTCCACTGCGGCATCGTCCGACGAATGCACGATGTTCACCATCCCCAGGCTGTATGCCTTCTTCTCACCGAACCGCAGCACCGCCGAACTCGACAGCCCCATCCACTGATTCCCATGACGCACACCGCAGTCCGAGAAGTTCTCCGCCTGCTGCGTTCTGAAGTCCAGCTTGCCTCTGCTTCGCCTCTTCACCGTCGAAGCGAACCTATCGTCGAATATCGGCTGCAGCCCCTTCAGCTTCACCGGAAACGTGACTGCATACAGGTGATGAATGCCGCTGTAGCCCTCGAGCTTCGTAACGAAGTCAATCCGCCGTACACCCGGGTAGACCAGTATCTCTTGCCTTCGCTGACAATCCTTCATTTCTCCCTTCACCACCAGCCGCTCCGACACCGGCCCCCGCCACACTTCTACATCGCCAACATATTCCCTGGAGAAATACTTCGGCCCCTTGGTCCAAAGCTCCCACGACGGCTCCATAATCAGCGGCTCTTCCTCCATCGCCACCAGCTCGTTAGCTGGCCCGATTTCGGCGTCCACCAGTTCCCTCTCCAACCCCTTGTCGTAGATGCTCGTGATCCCCCCGCCCACGTCCGCGTCAGCCGCTATCGAGAAAAACTCGTTCTCGATCATGCTCCCACCAACCTTCTCCAGCCCCGCCGGAAGCTGCGCCGAACGCACGACGTACAGCGTCTCATATCCCAGTGACGCAACATCCTCGACCAGTAGCGTCACGTCGCAGCTTCGAAGGTAGCCTTTGCCGTCTTTCTCAGCTTCTTCAAGCTCACACGGCACATCTTTGCCGTCGCCGTCCACCACGCGAAATCCCCGCCACCTTCTACTCCCGAACACCACCTTCGCGTGCACAACGTCCGTCCGCCGCCAGTTCACCGGGTTGAACACCACAATCGCAATCGCCGCTCCCTCGGGTGCCTTCTTCTCGGTATCGGCTATGCCGGCCAGCGCCTCAGTCGAACGTTCGCAAACATCATGCGCCAGTTCGCACGCCTCCCGGTATCCCGCCATGCAGTCAAGGTATCCCCGGTCGCAGCTCGCGCCCGTAATGACGTCGTGATGTTGTGAAAGCAGCACGTGCCTCCATGCCTTGTCCAGCGCAGCGTCCGGATACTCGGCGCCGTAGAGCCACGCAATCGCCGCGAACTTCTCCGCATTCGTCAGCAGGTTTTCCGCCAGTCTGTTCGCAAGCTTCAGTTCTATCCGCGAAACCCCCGTCCCCTGATGGTAGTACTCGAAGTCCCGCGCGATCACCGGCACCCGCGCCCTCTTCTTCGAGATATCTGCCAGCGCCTCCTTGAACCACCGCTCGTGCCCCTTGCCCGTGACCACGAACTCGTGTCCATTCGTCGAAAGCTCCCCCGACCGCCCCACCATCCAGTCAGTCGGCGGCTTGAAGTCCACACAGTCCAACCTTATGTCGGTCCGGAAACCCATCGACCTGATTTCCTCAAAGGCCGCCTTCATGATTCGATGGAAATCCTCCGGATTCCGTATTCGCATCCCCGAGAAGCTGTAGTTCGTTCTCTTGAACAGCAGCCTCGTCCCGTCCGGCGACTCATGCCAGAACGCAGTCCTCGCGCCCTTTATCGGCTTCGACCAGATGGCACCTCTGAACCTGCTCTTCGCGCATATCTGCGCAAGCTGCGCACAGTGACCGAAAACGTCCCATGTCATGAAGACTTCCGGCCTGTCCCCCAACACCCTCTCGTGGTACAGCCTTCCGTACACGATGTTACGTATCAGGGCCTCGCCGCCGATCAGTGTCTCCGCCGCCTGGCTGTGCGAGCCCCCCGTCCCAACCCTTCCCTCGGCGATCAGCCGCCTCAGCGCCCCCCTCGCTTCCGCGTTCACGTCTAGATACGGCTTCAGATACGAAAGCTCATGCACGAAGAATCCATAATCAGGGTCATCTCGTGCCACCAGCAGGTTCTGCTCCAGGTCACGCATGAGAACCTTGGCATAATCCCGCTGATCCTCCAGCCATACCACGTCCGAGTGAAAACCAGGCACTATGTACGTCTTGGCCTTACCGTCGCTCATTTCTTCTCCATGGCGAATTCTCGAAGTGTTATGGTTTGGGCCCGCCCTGACAGTGCCCCCGCTTCCCCAACATCCATCAAGAACCCTCAGCCAAACCTCCCGTACCTCTTCGCTGTCTCATAGAACGCCAGCACGTTCTCAACCGGCACGTCCGGTCCCATCATGCTGCTTGTCGCAATGAAATACCCGCCGCCGGGAGACGCCGCGTCTATGCACTCTTTCACCTCTCGCTCCACGTCCTCGACCGTCCCCCTTGGCAGCGTGGTAGAGCAGCACACGTTTCCGAGAAGCACCAGCCTCGGCTGCGAGCCCGGCATCCCGTACTTCTCCTTCACCGCCCGAAGGCTCATTCCCGCCTTCGGCTCCATCGGGTGAAGCCCGTCTATCCCCGTACCCACGAGGTCATCCACCAGCTCCCCCAGATCGCCGTCCGAGTGATAGATCACCTTGATCCCCGCCATCTTGAACGGCTCGATCATGTACTTGAGATTCGGAATGAACTCCTCCCGCATCACTTCCGGGGATACCATAAGCGCGCCCGAATACGCAATGTCATCGCACACCATTATTGCCGGAGAAAGTTTCTTGGACGCGATCGCCTCGGCATGAAGTCTGTTCCTAATTGCCCTTGTCCGCATGATGGCCGAGATCGCGCCGCGCTCCAGCAGGAATCCCGAAAGCAGATTCTCGTATCCCATCAAATCGATGTTCGTGTCAAAACACCCGCCCATCGCCCAGCAGATCAGCGTCGAATCACCCACCGCCTCCTGATGTCGCCGCCACGCCTTCTCGTATCCCTCCGCGTCCTTCTCAAAATCGAAGTCCCTTTTCAACTCCTCCTCCGAAGGAAGCTTCTTCGCATACTCCACCACATCTTCAAGCGTCCGAAGATCAGGCTCAATCTTGTATACCCCGTATTGCGTCGGGTTCATCTTGTAGCCCGGGCGCACCTTTCCCGTCACTGGCACCGCGATGGCCTTCACCATGTCGATCTCCAGCAGCTGGTATGCCTTCACCGTCGCCTTCCACGGATCCTTCCAGAAGTCCATCCCCGTAACCTTCGCAATCGCCGCGGGATTCCTCAAGTGCGAGTATATCGGCACCCGATCGGTCGGCTCGAAATTCAGCGTCCGTTTGGCTCTCTCAATCCCTGTCATAATCTCCTTCGCATTCGGGCGTAGCGCTAGTAGCCAGCCTCCTTGTTCACCACGTTCAGCATCTGCTCTCCTGCCACGAACCTGCGGACGTTCTCGCAGTAAAGCTCCGTTCTTCGCTCGAACACCTCAGGCGAATTTCCCGCCATGTGAGGCGTTACTATCACATTGTCCAGGTCCCACAACTCGCTGTCCTGCGGCGGTCTTCTGGTTCCGAACACATCCAGTCCCGCGCCCGCGATCTTCTTCCCCTTCAGAAACTCCAGGAGCGCTTCCTCGTCCACAATCTTCCCACGCCCAACGTTGATCAGGTACGCCGTTTCCTTCATCAGCGCCAGCTCCTTCCACCCGATCATCCCTCTCGTCTCCTTCGTCAGCGGAGCGCATATGGCCACTGCGTCGGACATCTTCAGCAGCGTCCCCAGCCCCTCTCTCCCCCATACGTTATCCGCGTGCTCCAGCGGAACGTCCGCTCTCTTCCTCACCGCAACCACCCTCATTCCAAACCCCGCAGCCCTCCGCGCCACCGCAGCCCCAATGCCCCCCGGGCCCACGATCCCCATGACCTTCCCCGATAGCTCATGCGCCCCGAAGCTCTCCCATACGTGCGCTCTCTGGTTTGCCAGCGCCCTCGGCAGACCACGCGTCAGCCCCAGCAGCAACGCAAAAACATGGTCCGCGATCGGCTCCGAAAAGATCCCCCGCGCATTCGTCAGCACCACGTCGCTCTTCACCATTTCAGGGAACAACGCCCACTCCACACCAGCCCCCCCTACCTGAACCCACATCAGCCGCTCACACACCCCGAGGATGTCCCTCAACTCCGCTGCCACCCCCATTACGATGTGCGCATCCCTTGCCTCCTTCAGCAGCTCATCCCGCGAGTAGACAGGCACGAAATCCACATCGTCTGATACGGCCATAAGCCTGTCGTGGTCCACCTTCCGGTACGAATCCTTCATCACAAGTTTGTACTTCATCGCTCCTCATCCTGACTAGTTGATTCACTACGAAAAAGGCACTCGCCCGCTCGCAGACCCCTCTCCCAGTCAACTACCCTTTCCACCCTCCCAGATTCCGCACCAGGCCCGACCCTTGCCACCCGCCGCTTCTCTCACACCCACGCTTCGATCTTCTCCCGTAAGTATCCCTTCAGTTCCTCGAACACCCCCGCCTGAGCTTCTATCACACCCTCCGCACCTTCCCAATCCATATCCGCCACTTCCTCGCAGTACGCCGCCGTCCTTCCGAAGTAAAGCGGGGTCATCGTGTCAACAAGACGCCTTCTGTTCCTGCTCCAGGTCTGGTAAACAAACGCTACATCGTATAGTATTCTTGCCCACAGTTCCGAATCCAAGAGCGACGAATCCCCCTCCCTCGCCGCGCGTACCACGTCCGTCAGTCTCGAGTAATTCTCATGCGCAAGGAATTGCTTATACAGTGCTTTGAACTGCTCGAACCCCTCCGTGAATTCATCGCGTAGCTTCAGCAAGTTCACACTGATGTCCGCGGCTTCCGACGGATTCCCCGTCTCGCCACGGACCTCCACCGGCATCGAACCCTCAACCGGCATCCATTTCGACTCGTATTTCCCCATCAGGTAAAGCAGCGTGCTCACCACTTGCCTGAACATGGGCCCGAGATCTGCGGCAGGATCCTTTGCGTCGTGGACCTTCGCTCCCAGGTTCGTCTGGATCACTCTGAAGCCCTCGTTTATCGCCGTCGTCGTCATCCAAACGTCTATCCCGAATCGCGCAACGTCAGTGTCCCAAACATCTTCCGATGCATACACCTTCGCGAGCTCTCCGCTGAACCCGAAGTCACCGCCTATCGGCTGTCGCACCCTCAATCCGTACAGCGCTCGCGTCATCGGGTACACTATGCTGTTCGTTATCGTTCCGTCGTACTTGTGCCTTACATAAAACGGAGTCACGTAGTCGGCCTTGCCCTCCAGGATCGGACTCGTAAGAAGCTTCACCCAATCCGGCGCAATGCTCTGCAGATCCGAATCCACGACCACACAGGCTTTCACTTCCGTTATCGCTGCCGCTTCGAACACCGCACGGAACGACGTACCCTTCCCCGGCATCCCTCTGTATATGGAGACCATCCGCTCCACACTCTCGGGAATTGCAGCCCATTCCGCCCTCTCCCGGGTGTCATCAAGCGACCCCCCGTCCGAAACCAGAATCCCCGACCTCAGGTCGGGGAAATACTTGTGCAGTCCCTCTGCCACCACCGTTACCACATGGCCAATCGTCATCTGGTTGTTGTAGCAGGGCACTCCTATCAAGATGTCCAGACGACCCAGGTTCTGCAGCCAGGTCTTCACCTGCTCCCTCAAAGCTGTGCTGAACTTATTGCCAGGATTCACTTCCCGTCCTCTCAATTGATCCCACACAAAGGACTCATCGGCACATGTTACTGCAATCTCTGCCCTCTTCAAAGTGATTTTCGATCAGGCTGACTCGCGCAATAAAGAGCGCCGTACAGCCATCACTGCACGGCGCTCGTAACTCCCTTCTTCTGTCGTGCTTCCACTCATTCCACCGGGGGCAGCTCCGCCAGCGCCTTCTCAATCTCCTCCTTCGGGTAAGCGTAGTCTTCCAGCTCACCCGCCAGATAGCTGTCGTATGCGGCGAGATCGAAGTAGCCGTGCCCACTGAAATTGAAAGAGATGCACAGCTCCTCGTTCTTCTCCTTGCACTCCAAAGCCTTCTGCACCGCATAGTGCACCACGTGCGCCGTCTCCGGTGCCGGCACTATCCCCTCGGTACGTGCGAACATCAGCGCGGAATCAAACACCTCATTCTGGTGGTACGCCACCGTCCGCATCACGCCGATCTTGTTCAAATGACTAACCAGCGGCGCCATCCCGTGATACCGCAGCCCGCCTGCGTGTACCGGCGGCGGCACGAACGAATGGCCCAGCGTAAACATCTTCAGCAACGGAGTAAGCTGTGCCGTGTCGCCAAAGTCGTACCGGTATTGCCCCCTAGTCACCGTCGGGCACGCCAGCGGCTCCACGCACACGATGTCTATTTCCTTCCCTTCCACCACCTTGTCGTGCACGAACGGGAACGCATACCCGGCAAAGTTGCTCCCCCCGCCGATGCATCCGGCCACCACGTCCGGGTAATCACCCGCCAGCTTGAATTGCTCTTTCGCCTCCTGACCTACAACCGTCTGATGAAGCAGCACGTGATTCAGCACGCTGCCCAGCGAATACTTCGTATCATCATGCGTGGCAGCATCTTCCACCGCTTCCGAAATCGCAATCCCCAGGCTCCCGTGACACTTCGGATCCTGCTCCAGGATCTTCCTACCCGACTGCGTGTCCATGCTCGGCGACGGCACCACCTCCGATCCCCAGATGTGCATCAACGACTTCCGATAAGGCTTCTGCTCGTAGCTCACCTTCACCATGTACACCTTGCACTTAATCCCAAAAAGATTGCACGCAAAGCTCAGCGCGCTGCCCCACTGCCCCGCCCCAGTCTCCGTCACAATCCGTTCCACGCCCTCAACCTTGTTGTAGTACGCCTGCGCCACCGCCGTATTCGGCTTATGGCTGCCGGGCGGGCTCACCCCCTCGTTCTTGTAGTAAATCCGCGCCGGCGTCTTCAGGCGCTCCTCCAGCTGCGTCGCCCTTATCAGCGGTGACGGCCGCCAGATGCGATAAATCTTCCTTATCTCGTCCGGAATGTCTATCCACTGCTCACCCGACGCCTCCTGCATTATCAGGCCCATTGGAAATATCGGGGCCAGATCATCCGGCGTCAATGGCTGCTTCGTCCCCGGATGTATCGGCGGAGCCATCGGCTCCGGCAGATCAGGAATCACGTTGTACCACCGCTTGGGGATTTCCGACTGCCCCAGCGTTATTATCCTATCTTCCATCTTCTCGACTCTCCCTGATTGACCTTTCCGGCGCCGAACACCGCCTTGTTACAAAGCTGACCGGCGGCCCGGCCACCACAGCCGGGCCGCCGCAGCAAACGTCAACTCAACGCCGATCAGTACCTGAAGTACAACTCGAAACGGGCGAAGTACGCATCGTCCGCACTACTGCCATAGTAATCACCAGGCGTGAACCATTCAAGCAGCGCGTGACTTGAAAGATACTCGTTGAAGCTGTGCTTCGCCAGCACCGCAAGCAGATCACCCCTATCGCTCTCGTCACTCCCCGGCCCGTTCTCGCTTATCGCCATCAACTTGCGATACGTCAGCGATAGATCCGTCTTGGCCGTCGGGGTGCACCCCACGCCAGCGCTGTAGATCTGCATGTTCACCCATGCGCCTTCGTCCGGGTCGTTCGCACCGGTTGCGAAATTGAACCCATCGTACAATGTGTAGATGAGCAATTCGCTGTACTTCGGCCACTCGGCATACATCGAATCCCAGTCCGCCGGGAGATGCACGAACTCGCCCCACACCCGCGGACGCCATTGCTGCGCCGCGAACGTGTACGTACCCCGAACATACCCGCCGAACATCTGCTCCGAGTCGTCAACTGTCGGCGCAGCCGTAGGACCGGGCTGAACCGGCTCCGGTGTCCATTCTCTGTCTTGATAAACCGCCTCCGCCACGCAGGAAACGTTCTCCAGCGGAGAGAACGTCCCCCTCATACCCAGCGCCAACGTCTTGCTCTTCGGCCTCGTGTAATCAACAGGGCCACCGGTGATGTTTCTGCGTGACCGGCGATTCTTGTAAAGCACGTACGGCTCCAGCCCAACGTTGTCTTTCACCTTCGTCTTCGCGTAGATGCCGTACACATCCTCGTCATCCGCCGCCTTCTCTGCGTTCTCGAACGGCTTGGCAATCAACAGATCAATGCTGGTGTTCTCTATCCCCTTGTACGTAAGCTTCGCCGCGTCGAACGCAATGCTCGTCGAGCCGACCTGGCAGCACCCGTCCAGGAACATGAAACCTTCCCCGTACATCAGGTCCTGCCGACCTACCTTGAAGTCGACCGGCAAATCAAACACGTCCTTGACCTCGATGAACGCGTTGTCCAGGAAGACGTCGCTCTTCTCGCCGACGTCCCCTAGGATCTCGTCGTCCTGGCCCCACCTCGTCTCGTTCGCAAGACGAATGTATCCGTGGAGAGTCGGTAGAGGACTCAGGTCCGCCCACACTCTCGAGCGCGCCCGATGAAACGTCCACGAATCGCTGTTGTTGTCGTCGTCGAGATCCCACACGTTGTCAAAGCAGACACCGCGCCATCTCAGATCCAATCCTACCTCTATCTGGTCGTTAATCTTGTACGCACCCGCGAAATGCGGCACCGCAACCAGCCCGACCAGCACGCAGGTTGCGGCCAGTGCCTTCCACCTTTTCACTTTTGCCCTCCAGTGAATTCTGTACCAGAGAAGACCTCTCCCCTCAACTTCTCATGTCCAACACTCTCTTAGCCTTGCCTGTACTCCTTTCAATCGTTCTTGGCTCCACGAGCGTCACCGTCGGCGACAGCGACAGCACGCTCGTCAGCCTTCGCCTTATCCCCTCTCGAAGCTCCTCCAGCTTCCTCATCTCGTCGACGAAGATGCTCTCGGACACTTCCACACGCACCTCTAGATCATCCAACGCCCCTTTCTTTGTGATTACCAACTGATAATGAGGCTCTGTACCTTCAACCTCCAGCAGAACCGCTTCTACCTGCGACGGAAACACGTTCACACCTCGGATCACCAACATGTCATCCGTTCGCCCGCTAACCCTCGACATCCTCACCTGCGTACGCCCGCACTTGCATGGCTTGTCTTCCAGATTGCAGATGTCTCGGGTTCTGTATCTCAGAACAGGCAGCGCCTCCTTCGTGATCGTCGTCAGCACCAGTTCGCCCGACTCTCCGTATCCCAGCGGCTCGCACGTCTCCGGATCTATGACCTCCGGGATGAAATGGTCCTCGAAGATGTGCAGCCCGTCCTTCTCGCCGCACTCCCCCGAAACACCAGGCCCTATCACCTCGCTCAAGCCGTAGTTGTCCGTCGCGCTTATGTGCAGCCGCGCCTCCAGCTCTGCCCTTATCCCATCCGACCATGGTTCAGCCCCGAAAAGACCCACCCTCAGCGCAAGGTCATCGGGGCCCACCCCCATCCCCTCCATCACCTCCGCCAGGTGAAGCGCGTACGAAGGCGTGCACGCCACCGCCGTCGTTCGGAAATCCTTCATCAGCTTCACCTGCCTCTCCGAGCCCCCGCTCGACGCGGGAACCACCGACGCCCCCACGCGCTCGGCTCCGTAATGCAGCCCGAACGCACCGGTGAAAAGGCTGTACCCAAACGCCACCTGCAAAACGTCTGCCTTCGTGACCCCGGCGGCCGTTATCACTCTCGCCACGACCTCCGCCCACGTCTCGATGTCGTTCCTCGTGTATGCCACAACCGTAGGATCTCCCGTCGTCCCCGACGATGCGTGGATCCGCACCACCTCCTCCAGCGGAACCGCCAGCATCCCGTACGGGTAGTTCTCCCTCAGGTCCGCCTTCGTCGTAAAAGGCAGCTTCCGCATGTCTCGCAGCGAGCGCACGTCCCGCGGCTTCACCCCCGCGTCGTCCAGCTTCCGACGATAGAACGGCACGCTCTCATACACCCGATGCAGCGTCGATTGAAGCCGCTTAACCTGAAGCTCCTCGATCTCCCGTCTCGGCATGCATTCCTGCTTCGGAGCCCAGATGACCATTCACCGCTCCTACTTCCCAGGGAAGCACTTCTTCAGGTGCTCTTCCGGCAGAGGTTTCGTCGCTGCTGCAACCACGAGGGTCACTATCACCGCGATCGGCAATCCAATGAACAGCGGGTCAACTTGATCCCAGATGATCCACTTCCACTTTATCCCATCAACCAGCGACGGCTTCCCGAACAGCTTCTGACAGATCAGCAATGTAGAGGACTCTTTCGCGTGCCCGAAAAGCAGCCAAAAAGCGCTCGCCAGGAACCCGGCCACCATGCCCCACGCAGCCGCCGCGCGACTCATCCCCCGACTGTAAAGCCCTCCAAGGTATGCAGGCAGGAACATCGCCGCGCACAACCCGAAGAAGATCGCCGTCGCCCTTGCGATTATCGCCGTCCCGGTAGCCTCGAACCGTATCGGCAGCACGTAAGACAGCAACACGCTCAGGATAAACGCCACAAAAATGCCGACACGATTGACCAGGATGGATCCCTTGGACCCCGGCGATAGTTGCTCGCAGAAGTCCCGCCCTAACGACGTTCCGATCGCGTGGAATTGCGAACTCACCGTCGACATCGCAGCCGCCAACAGCGTCACCAGGAACAGGCCGCCGAACCAAATCGGCATCGCGTCCTTGATGTACATCGGGATTATCTTGTCCGGATCCTTCCCGGCGACCACCAGGGAAATCTTCCCTACCGTTTCCTTGAAGTACACGTTTGTCAGCGCCCCCACGACGAATGCGACACCCGTCATGGCCAGAATGAATACCCCTCCCACCAGGACCGCTCGATTCAGCTCTCGCTTGCTCTTTACCGTCATGAACCTCACCGCAAGCTGCGGCTGGGCAAGCACACCTATCCCAACCCCCATGATGACCGTCGACACCAGAATCCACCAGAATTGCGACCCGAACTTGGGCATCGCCGTCCAACCCTGGTGGCCCACCGGGCCCAGTATCGCCTTCGCTTCAGGAGCCATCGCCGTTAGCGCCTCGTGGGCCTTTACCACGCCTCCCAGCTTCGCGTACGTGAGGATCAGAAGCGCCAGCATGCCCACAAACATGATCGTCCCCTGCAGCGCGTCCGTGTACATCACTCCCTTCAGCCCGCCCATGATGACGTAGAAAGCCACGATGATGCCGAAGAAGAAGAGCGCGTATTTGTACTCCACTCCCACTTGCGCCTCGAAGAAGCGGCATATCCCCATCATCACCGCCGCCGTATATAGCGGCATGACGAAGAATATCACCAAGCCGGAAAACATCTGAATGAACTTCGACTTGAACCGTCTCCCGAGAAGCTCAGGAAACGTGTGCGCGTCCAGCGCGTGGCCCATGCGTCGCGTTCTCCCGCCAAAGAAGACAAACGCGATGAAGATTCCTGCGAATATGTTCAGGAACGTGAGCCACAATATTCCCATTCCGAATAGTCCAGCCGCGCCGCCGAAACCGACGATCGCCGACGTGCTGATAAACGTTGCCCCGTACGACATCGCCATGACGTACGGATGCATCTGACGGCCCGCGACCAAATAGTCCGTTGCGGACTTCGTCCTCCTGTAGCCCCGGTAACCTAGGCCGAAGACCACCAGGAGGTAGAAAGCAACAATAATAATCAGAGGCAGATGCTCCATCGCCTATCCCCCTATATCCCTTCTTCGACCTCATCCTCTTCCTTGGCCCACTTCTCGGTTATCTCAGGCGGCTCGGCTTCTTCCCGGCTGCCCCACGTCACAAGGCCGTAGATCACGCACAGCGCAGAGCTCGCAATACAAAGAACGAACGCCGCCGACACCCACGGATCCGGTATTCCGAGCATCTCCTTCACCTCCTCTCTCCCGCCTCGCGCGCATAGCAGCGCGCAGGCTAGATCTTCTTGATCTCCTCGTCGGTAACCATCCTCACTCCCCTACCGCTCAGTAGCTTCGCGGCCTTATCCGGCTCCTCCACACGGAACACCACTAGTGCCTTGTCGCCGGATTTCTCCACAAAAGCGTACATGTACTCGACGTTCACACCCTCCCCGGAGAGTGCCTCCAGCACATTCGACAGCCCTCCCGGCTCGTCGTGGACCTCCACCACCAGCACCTGGCTTTCCTTTACCGTGAACCCGCCATCCCGTAGCGCCTTCACCGCCTTATCGGGATCATTCACCATCAGGCGAAGGATGCCGAAGTCCAACGTGTCCGCCAGCGAAAGCGCTCGAATGTTGAGCCCCGAATCTCCCAACAGCTTGCACACCTCCGCCAGCCTTCCCGATTTGTTCTCCAGAAACACAGATATCTGGCTCACCATCGTCGCACCCTCCACGCTACAGGTTCCTCTTGTCGACTACCCGCTTCGCTTTGCCCACGCTCCGTTCAATGCTCCGCGGCTCGACGAGTTTTATCGCCGCCCTTATGCCCAGCACGCTCTCGACCTCGTGCATTATTCTCTGCCGCAGGTTCTCCAACTCCCTGACTTCGTCCGAGAACGTTCCCTCGCTCACCTCCAACTGCACCTCCAACTCATCCATCGCCCCACGCTTGTCAACCACTATCAGGTAGTGCGGCTCCGCTCCCGCGAAGCGCATCAGGACGTCCTCTATCTGCGATGGGAAAACGTTAACCCCTCTGATGATCAGCATGTCATCCGTGCGGCCCGACACCCGCTCCATCCTAACACTCGTCCGTCCGCACCCGCACGCTTCCGTTATCAGCTTGGTTATATCCCTCGTTCGGTACCTCAGAACCGGAAACGCTTCCTTCGTTATCGTCGTAAACACCAGCTCACCTTTTGCCCCTGCCGGCAAAACTTCGCCGGTCTCCGGATCGATTATCTCCGGAATGAAGTGGTCGTCGCATATGTGCATGCCGTCCTGCTTCTCACACTCGAAAGACACTCCCGGACCAATAACCTCGGTCAATCCATATATGTCGTAAGCCTTGATCCCGAGACGCTTTTCGATCTCTTTTCTCATAGTGTCTGACCACGCCTCGGCGCCCAGTATTCCGCACCTCAGCGGTAGGCTCGCGATGTCTACTCCTTTGTCCTGCCCCACCTCCGCAATGTACAAAGAATATGACGGCGTGCTCGCGAGCATTGTCGACCCGAAATCTTCCAGAAGCATCAACTGCCGCTCGGTATTGCCGCCCGAGATCGGTATAACCGTCGCTCCCACTCTCTCTCCCCCGTAGTGTATCCCCAGCCCGCCGGTGAAAAGTCCGTAGCCGTAAGCGTTCTGGATTATGTCTCCCGACGAGCCCCCCGCACCCGCAATCGTCCTCGCCATCGTCTCCGCCCATATGTCTACGTCCGCTGCCGTATACCCTACGACGATCGGCTTTCCAGTCGTTCCCGACGAGCAATGCACTCGCACCACTTTTGACAGCGGCACGGCGAAGAGCCCAAACGGGTACGTATCACGCAGATCCGTCTTTACCGTGAACGGCAGCAGCGCCAAGTCCGCCAGGCTCTTGATGTCGCCGGGCTTAACCCCCTTCTCGTCCATCTTCGCTCGATAGGGGGCCACATGCTTGTAGACCCGCGCCAAGGTATCCTTCAGCCGCTCAAACTGTAGCGATTCCCGCTCTTCGCTCTTCATGCATTCGTGTTTCTCGTCCCAGATCATATGCCTCCTCCTCTGCCGAGTGCGAAGCTCTCCAAATTCCTCTCCACCGTCTTCGGGGGTGCCACCGCAGCTATCGCACCTTTCCACGATCGGTCGCTGAAGGGCAACTCCCTCGAGAGCATCCCCACGACCGCCACATTCTCCGTCCTCGAATCCGGCAGCGCTTCTCTGACCCCCGCCTGCAGCCGCAACAGCTTTCCCCCCTTCCTCAGGTACGTCTTGTACCTTTCCCCCTCCTTCTCATCAAGAGCCACCACAAATTCCACCGTCCCCGGAAGCGCCAGCGGCGAGTAGACTTCCCTCCCGAACCTCACCTGGCTGACAACGCTCCCGCCGCGCTGCGCCATGCCGTGCACTTCGCTTTTCTTGACGTCAAACCCCTCGAGCATTGCGGCCGCAGCTAGGACCTCGCTCGCAAAAAGCACCCCCTGCCCCCCCCGCCCACAGAAAACCACGCTCGTCGTGCTGTCAGATTCCTTCCCCGAAATCGTATTCACGAGCCTTTCAACTTTCGGCGTCATATGGAGTTAGCGCCCCGAACTTGCAGACTTGAACACATATCCCGCACCCAGTGCACAGTTCCGAAATTATCCGCGGTTGCCCCTTTACTTCCTCAATGGCGGGGCAGCCTAACAGCAGGCACAACCCGCACTCCCGACAATGTTCCACGTGGAACATTACCGCCTGTTCACGTTTTCGCGATATGAGGAGACACTCGGCACAGCTGACCAGAACAGAAACTCCCTCCCTCGACAGCGAATCCCGCAGCGCCGCCGACACACCACCCAAGTCAAACGGATCAACAGTCTTCACATCTTCCACCCCGAGCGCCCTGCAAAGCTTCGGAATGTCAATCTCGTTCGTCGGCTCCCCTCGCAGCGTCTTTCCCGTCCCCGGATGATCCTGCCTGCCCGTCATCGCCGTCGTCCGATTGTCGAGAATCACAACCGTGACGTTCCCTTTGTTATAGACCGCGTCCATAAGCGGCCCAATTCCGGCATGGAAAAACGTCGAGTCGCCTATCACGGCCACCGTCTTCTTTGCCTCCTCAGGCGAAACAGCCTTGCTGATGCCATGCGCATGCCCGATTCCCGCCCCCATGCAGACGCACGTGTGCAGCGCCTCCAGCGGCGGCAGCGTTCCCAAGGTGTAGCACCCGATGTCACCCGTGACTTTCAACCCGAGCCGCTTGAGAGACCAAAAAATCCCGCGGTGCCCGCAGCCCGGGCACATGGCGGGAGGATGCGGCCTCCCCGTTTCCGCAGGCTCCGGCACTTCGTTCGCACCCCGGAGGATGGCCTTGACCTTCAGAGGATCGAGTTCGCCCAGGCGGAAAGCGGGCGCCTTGGACCGCACTTCAATTCCCATGGCGCGAATCTGCTCCGCGATGAAGTCGTCAAGCTCCTCGATGACGTAGAGTTTCTTAACCTGCCGGGCAAAACGCCTCACCTTTTTCTCCGGCAGCGGGTAGCTCATGCCGAGCTTCAGGAACGACGCGTCTGGAGCCACTTCCTTTGCGTAGTAATACGAAACCCCCGCGGCGATTATCCCAATTCCCTTGTCGCCCCACTCAATCCGGTTCAGCTCGGTCTCGTCCGAGAATTCCTTCAGCTTCCCCAGACGCTTTTCGACCAGCGCGTGCCGCACGCGCGCGTACGCAGGAATCATCACGTACTTCTGGCGATCCGCGTCGAACGAGTAGCTTCTCCGGAGCTTCGCCATTCGTCCCGTTTTCACCACTCCTTTGCCGTGAGATATTCTCGTGGTGCTTCTCAAGAGAACGGGCGTGTCGAACTTCTCGCTCAGCTTGAATGCGAAAACGGTGAAGTCTTTCGCCTCCTGGCTGTCGGCCGGATCGAGCATGGGAACCTTGGCGAATGCCGCGTAGTGGTGGTTGTCCTGTTCGTTCTGCGAGCTGTGCATGCCGGGGTCGTCGCAGGTGACGATGACGAGGCCGCCCTTGGAGCCGGTGTAGGAAAGCGTCATCAGGCTGTCGGATGCGACGTTGAGGCCCACGTGCTTCATTGCCGCGAGCGCCCGCGCGCCGCAGAAGGCAGCACCCGAAGCGACGTCCAGGGCCACCTTTTCGTTGGGCGACCACTGACAATCGATCTCGGGATACTGGACGATCGACTCGAGGATTTCCGTGCTTGGAGTTCCCGGGTACGCGGCGACGACGAGAACACCTGCTTCGTGCGCGCCCAGGGCTATGGCCTCGTTTCCTGACAAGAACTTCTTCAAGGGCTAGTCCAGAAGTGAGTTGTGCAGCCCGGCCCCAGGGATTGATCTCACGCGCAAAGGATCAAGGTCATCGGAAATGTCTAACAGAAAGGAGACATGAGGTCAACGAATTTCCCCGCAGTCTTCATGACAATATCCAGACGCAAGATCGGTCTCTTGCGCATGCAGAGAACGACAGCGGTCGTTTCTTCGACTGACCGAGAAGAAATTCTCGTTTTGCCCTTGACAACCCTTCTAATTGGGTGTATACGGCATAGGCGAGAAGGATTTCTCGACAAAGAGACCGGTCACCGCGAAAGGAGACAAGCGTGGCACGGAGAAAGAAAGGCACCCCGACGGAAGTTGAGCTGGAGTTCTTGCAGGTGGTGTGGGAAGGCGGAGAGGTGACTACGGAGGACGTACGGGGCGCGCTGCAGAAGCAAGGGCGAAGTCTCTCCGACGGATCCGTGCGGAAAGTGTTGTCGATTCTGGATGAAAAGGGATACGTATCGCGCCGGCCGCAAGGGAGAGGCTTTCTGTACCGGGCGATAGTGCCGAAGGAGAAGGCCAACCGGCACATGGTGACGGACCTCCTGAAGCGGGCGTTCGGCGGGTCGGCGGCGTTGATGGTGGCGTCGCTTATGGACAGCCGGGCGGTGTCGAAGAAGGACGTGGAGGAGATCAAACGGATCATCGAAGAACGTGAAGGGGGATCCCGAAAATGAACGCCGCAGATTGGTGGCCGGCGCTCGACAAGGCGGGGTTTCACGTCTTGCGAGTGCTGCTGTCGATTCTATGGCAGTCGTCGGTGCTCCTGGCGGCGGTGGGATTGATTGCGTGGGCGCTCCGGCGGCGGAAGGCGTCGGTGCGGCATGCGGTGTGGACGGCGGCGCTGCTGGTCGCGCCGTTCTTGCCGCTCATCGGGTTCGTTGCCTCGACCGCAGGAACGCCGCAAGCTGAGATCCGAGTCGTCCCCAGCTATACGCCCGTGCCCGTGGCGCGGGTCAATTTCGAGGAGGTCGAGCCGGGGGTGCCTCCTCCGGCATTTGCCGGCGAGACGTTCGTTCCGACGGGGCCGGAAGAGGTCGCGCCCTCTCCCCTCTCCTACCCGTGGGCGCTGGCGTTCATGGGATATGCGGGCGGGGCGGTGTTCCTGCTCGCGCTGGTCAACGTCGGAAGAATTCGATTGAGAAGGTGGGTGCGGAAGGGGAGCAAAGTGACGGACCCGCGCGTGGTGAGGGCCTTCGGAGCTGCGCGGGAACGGTTCCACATCAAGAGAGCCTTTGCCTTGATTGAGAGCACGCATACGCACGCGCCGATGACGATCGGGACGCTGCGCCCTGCGATACTGCTCCCGGCGGGTCTCGCGGACAGCCTATCTGATCTGGAGCTTGAGAGTGTTGCGATTCACGAACTGGCCCACGTGAAGCGCAAGGATGCGCTGTTGCTCACGGTGCTCTCGTTCGTGCGGGCGCTGCTGTTCTTTCATCCGTTGGTGTGGGTCGGATGCAGGCAGGTATCGGCGCTTGCGGAGAGCGCGTGCGACGACGCCGTGCTGGAGGCCACCGGCGAGCCGCTCTCGTATGCCAAGATGCTGGCGCGACTGGCCGAAGGATTGCCGCGCCGGATGCTCTCGACCGAACTTGCCGCGGGGATAGTCCTCTCCAAGAGCCCATTCCTCAGACGCGTCACCGAAATCGTCTCGGAGAAGCGAGACAGGATCAGGCAGTTGTCCAAGTGGGCGCTCGCTGCAACGGTGATTGCGGGTATTGGTTCGATAATGCTGGCGGCGGCGCTGCCGTTGAATGAAAGGACTACACCTCTCGCTGCCGAGGTGACCTCATCGAGGATCACGGAGGAGAGCGGAGCGGTGCCGACGGGGTTGCGGGTCCCGTATGGCTTTCGTGCTGCTCCTGACACTCACCCTGAGCGCTATAGTGGCACAGGATGGGCCAAGGAGATCGTTCATAGGAAGACGGGCATTGAGATGATGTTTGTCCCGGCCGGGAAGTACACGATGGGATCTCCCGACCTGCCTTTCACTCCGGTGCGCGAAGTACGAATCACGCGACCTTTCTATATCGGCAAATACGAGGTAACGCAGGGCCAGTGGCGGCTAGTGATGGGTGACAATCCTAGCCGCTTCGGGCCAGACGCCCAGTACCCCGTGGAGAGTGTCTCGCGGGAAGACTGCCAGCGGTTCTTGGAGAAGGCTGGCGACTATCTTAGACTACCGACGGAAGCAGAATGGGAGTACGCGTGCAGGGCAGGAAGTACCGGCCGTTACTCCTTCGGAAACAGCCGGAACGATTTGGGGAAGCACGCATGGTACCGTGAGAACAGCGAGGAGACGGTCCATCCCGTGGGATCCAAGCCACCAAACGCTTGGGGGCTGTGCAACATGCACGGAAACGTCCAGGAATGGTGTCAGGACTGGTACTCCAGTGAGGCGGATTACTTCGAGGGAAATCCTCAGGACGATCCGGCCGGCTCTACTTCCAGCAGCTACTACGTTTTCCGAGGAGGCAACTACCGCGGCGCCGATGCCCCGTCGGCAGATCGAAACGCTGCTAAAGGCCCCACGTGCGCGAATGACGGCACAGGATTCCGTGTCTGCCTTGGGGTCGCAGAGGAATATGAGGATGAGGAGGTCTGGGAGGCGGCGAGGGAGGCATCAGAAGAGATACGGGAGAAACGGAGCGACTCGCTTCCGCTGAAAACGGAGGCGGGGGGCTTCTATGCGACGGTTGTTGACGAAGCCGGCCAACCAGTGGCCGGGGCAAGGATACATGCGCCGGAGGGGGTCGTTTTTGAGGCGCACACAGATGAGGACGGGAGGTTTGCGGCCCCGGCGCTCGACCCGGGTGAGCTGATGACTGTTCGCGTCGAGGCCCCGGGATTCATTTGCCGCGAAGGGTACGACCTAGTTCGGAGTCAAGACGGACACTACGTTAATATGGAAATCGAAATGCACTGGCCTGCACGTCTCGCGGGACGCCTCATCGGTCCGGATGGGAGGCCTCTGCCCACGGCCCCCTTATCCCTCACGACGACCGAAGAATACCCACATTCCGCCGCTGTGACCATTAATCACGTGCGAGCGATTACTGACGAAGAGGGAAGGTGGAAGATGGAGGACGTCCCCCCAGGGGTGCACCTTCTCTATTATCCGTGGGAAGGCCCGACGAAAGGGGAAGTGGAGAGCGGCACGTGGCGCGCGTTCTGCAAGACGGACGAAGTTTGTCCCTCAGCACCGATCAAGGGTGTGTGCGGAGCCGTCGTCATCGAGGTCGGTGATGGGGAGGATCTGGACGATATCGTGATGGACTTGTCGAAATCGACGTGCGCCGTCGAGGGGAGGGTCTGCGACGCAGCCGGACGGCCGATCGCAGACGCCCGAGTGGTGCTGACCTGGAAGCATTCGAACGGATGGAACAACGCGCACGGTGAGGGGTATCCGCCGGGCTTCACCGATGAAGACGGGTACTACCGCCTCGAGAACCTGCCCCCTGGGAGCTGGCACTTGACGGCATTACGCGATGAGATTGACGGACGGGCTGACCTCGTGGCGATCGAATTGGAGCCTGGAAGAACCGTCAAGGCGGATCTGATGCTGGCGGGAGTCTCCGGCCCGGGGCCGTCGAGCGCCGGCTCCCGCGACAATCTGCTGGGCTGGTACGAATTCTCCTACCGATCGAAGGATGGATTGCTTCCGGTCTTCAAATCGGATGGGGTCTACTACTCGGCGTCCATCGGGTGGGAAGTTCCTCTCAAGGAATGCCCGGAAGGGCTCGAATGGGGCGAGATCACAATTGGCTTCGACGCGACGGCGAATGCTCATTTCATGAAAATAACGGATCCTCGTACTTGGCTTTACGCTGACGGTTCCGTCCCGGTCGAGAAGCGGCCCATGACCAAGACCGTCAAGCCTTCGTGGTTCCGCGGTCCGAAGGACCAACGTCCCGCTGAGCGCCCAGAGACGAATGACGATTTCCTTGGCTGGTATCAGTTCGTCTGGCAGCCTCGCATAAGAGCTGAAATACGAAGAGAGGGCGAAAGGTACTTCCTTGCGATGGGCCATGTTGACGAGTCTGGAACATGGAAGCCGATTGAGGGCCTTGAGAGCAGCACAGAACTGACTCCGCTCCCCGAGGTATTGGGTTTCAGTCTGGACGACGAGGACATTGACTCGAGCATCGTCTATGATGAATCGCTGAAGCGTTTTGAGCTCATCTCGAAAGAGTCCTCGTCCATTTTCAGGGCACCACTGACCCGGGCTTCACGTCCGCCGACGGGCGAGGGTGGGCCCGCTGCTCCGTTCATCTCCATTGGCTTGCCTACGACCGGGCATTAGTGAGGACAAGGATAGATGGTCTGTTGAGTGAGCCGAGGGTAGGGGCAACACGGATGATCTCGACCTGCACGCGAAGACGGCGATGGATAAGGCCAGACACGAAGTGATTGAGGGAGCCTAGTCTTCCTTGTCGTTAGGGAGTTGGGGCTTGGGCGTGGTCGAGGGTGTGGGTTGGGGTGTGGGTTTGGGTTGGTGGATTTCCTTCTTGAGCTTGGAGAGTTGGTCGGCGTGTGATTTGACGAGTCGAAGGAGGTCGGCGCTGTCGGCTTCGAGGTCGTCGAGGCGACGCTCGACGGTTCGCATTTGCCTTTCGTCCTCACGCTCAGCGATTCGCTTCTCGATCTCCTGGATGGGCTCCCCGCGGGCCTTGCGCAGAGCTTGCCGATTGAGGTCGGCGACGTCTCGCTCGAGATCGGTGACGCGGCGTTCGAGGTCTCGGAAATCCCTTTGCTGGTCGAGCGAGGACAGGTTGCGCTCGAGGTCGCGGACGCGATCCTGAAGCGCCCGAAAGTCGCTCCGGGTGACCTGATCGGAAGCGGCCACTGCGAGCAGGGCAAGCAGAATTACGAACGGCAGGTACTTCTTCAGCGGGTCCATGATGTCCCCTCCCCTATGAGTTGGCGTTGCATCCTAACAGATTGTAAGAGATGAAGGAGCATGGGGAAAGGCAGGGCCGGCGCGATGTATCTGTGGAAGGTTTGGCTACAGTACAGGCGTGAGCGCAATATCGGCCATTCCTCGAGTTCGGATGGGCTGGTGACGCGGCGGACGGTCCAGGGGTCGCGGGAGAAGTCGAGGACGCCGATGAAGAGCCGGACTATCTTCTTGCCGAAGTAGGCGACAAGCCATCGCATGTTCGCGTCGTCGCGAGCGAGGAGTTCGATGCCGCCCATGTCCTTGTTGTCGTGGCCTTCGTACTCGAGCTGGGTTGGTCGGCTCCGGTGCCAGGCGTAGGGAGTGTCCGAGACGTAGTACGTGATGCCGGGCGTGGCGGACGGGAAGAGAGCCCACTTGCCGTCGGGAAGCGGCTGGATGTTGACGCTTTCCGGGGACCAACGGGCGTTGGGGCCGATGGGACGATAGAGTATGGGGCCGATATCTTCCCAGTGTAGGATGTCGTCCGAGACCATTCCGCCGACGGCGGGGCAGCCTTCTTTGTGGAGAGCGGTGTAGGCGAGGAGGTAGCAGTCATCGGTCTTGACAATATGCGGGTCGCGGGCGTCGGCGACGCGGCCTCGGGTGTTCTTCCAGTGCCAGTCGAATCCTTCGATGGGGATGACGGGGTTGGATTCGCTTTTCTTCCAGCGGAGAAGGTCGCCGTCTTGCGCGGCGGCCATGCATATTACCTGGGTCACCTCGGGGGTCACGCCCGTGTAGTGCATGTAATATGTGCCCTGCGCCTCGCAGACGAAGGGGGCCCACACGTGGGCCGATTCGTAGTCGTTGGCGGGGTCGATGAACACGGACGCGTCGAGAGTCGTCCAGGTGTCGAGGTCTTTGGAGACGGCGTGGCCGAGCCAATGGTCGTGCCCTGGCAGGATGTGGCGCATTCCAGGCACGCAAGGGATGTGGAATAGGTGATAGAGGCCGTCCTTTTTCGTGATGGTGAAGTCGAGAACGTTGTGCCCGACGGGCGCGTAGCCGTTCGCGAGGCAGTCCCTGACGGTGGCGGCGTCCGAGACGATCTTCGCAAATTCGCCGCTGTGCTTCTTCGCGACTATGTCGCCGCCCGGCGTCTCGAAAGCGAGCAGGTTTCGTTCTTTGACAGACTGCGCATCCATTCAGAACCTCCGTGCCAAACTGTCTTCGGCTTTCCAGCTATGGGGTTCCATGATAGGGGCTTGGTTGGCTGTTTCCAATAGTTGACGCTTGCGCGTCAGTCAGGGCCTGCGTGGGAAGAGCGAATCATACGGTCAGGGGGCGAACGTGACGTTCTTCACGTGCGGTCCGATTTGGAAGCGACCGTCTTCGGGGTTGAGGATCTGCTTTCCGTGGATGACGAGGTTCTCTATCGTGACGTCGCCGACGCCGTGCGTTTCGTCATATCCTCGGATGACTGAGGAAGGAAAGGGGCCGCCGGTGACGGTGATGTCCTTGAAGACCACGCCGCGGATGTTTCCACGCTCGTCATCGGTTCCCCACTGCGTCTCTTCAATCGCAAGTTCAATGAGCCCGGTGCGGGCGTCCTCGACACGGATGTTCTCGAAGAGGACGTTGCTGATCTCGGCCCTGTCGCTGGGATTGATGGCGAGGGTTCCGCGCCAGACGATGTTGTGGATGACGTCGCAGTTGCGGAACACGAGGTCCCTGATGCGAGCCGTGCGCGTCTCGTAGGTGACCCCGAGCGAGAATCCCCAATCGGTCCAGATCACGCAATCCTCGACGGTGACGTCTTGGATGTCGTCGCCCTGTTCGTTGAAGGATTTGACGACGATGCTGTCGTCGTAGCTTCGCACGAAACAGCGCGAGACGTGAACGTCACGGCAATCGACGAAGTCAAAGCCATCAGAGTTATAGCGCCAGCAGCCGATCAGCTTCACGTTCGATAACCACACGCCGTCGCAATTTTTCGGGAGAACCGCCCAAACCGGCGGATCGCGAAGGATGATTCCGGAGACCAGGACGTTCCGGCACTCGTAGAACCAGAGGAGGTTCTTCGATTCGCGTCTCTCGACCTTGCTGCCGTCGAGAACTCCCCGCCCGAGCACTCGGATATTCTCAGCCCGTGCCGCCCGAACGACACCGTGGACGACGGCACCTCCTGCGATGTAAACCGTTTCGTTGCTTTCAAGCACAATGTCTCCGGGCTCGTGCACGCCCGGACCGAAGTAATGCACCCGCGGCCTTTCGGACATTCGTGAACTCTCATCCGGAGGATTGGCAAAGAGGTGAAGGGCGTGGTGGATGTCGTTGACCTCTACAACCAGATTGGCGGGGGCCGCCAGAGGAAACGAGATCGTGTTTCCGTCGACGTTAGGCAGTATGCCGAGCGATTGCGGGCGCACGGTGACGTTCTCGACCGTTCGCGCGGACGAGATTTCCACTTGGACGGGCTTAGACATGTCCCAATAGGCGAAGGCGGCCAACTCAGTTTGCTCCAGCGGGCGCTGCCGGCCATCCCAGACACGGTTGACCGGCTTGGCCGAGACGCGCGCCTGGTAGACGAAGACCGGGCGGCCGTCGACTTTGAGGGTGTAATGAGCCGAAGGCTCTTCCCCATCGGGAGCGGGATACAGCAGAGGTGCGGCAGTTGGGCTGTCGCCTGTTGTGTCTGAGTTCATGTCTTCCGACTCCGAATAGACTCCAGGTGCCAATGCTGCAATGATGCCAAGCAGAAGCAATGCACGGAACAAGGGCGTCTCCATTTTCAAAAGGGGGCGGGCTATATCCACCTTCTCACTTTGCTTTTGTAGTTGAGCCACTGCTCGCCGAATTTCTCCTCAAGCAGTCTCTCTTCGACCCGGACGAATGTTACATCCATCAGCACAACGAAGAGCGGGATGACGGCGAACGGGACAAGCGACCCCATGAGCATGCCGAGCCCGAGGAGGATAAGAACGAAGCCGAGGTACATGGGGTTCCTGGTTATCCCGTAGACCCCACCGGCAATCAATGCCGACGACTCTTCGAAGGGCTTCACTGTTGTCTGCCGCTTTTTGAAGACGCTGTCAGCTACGAGATTGAGGGCAACGCCGACGCCGAGCGGAATGATGCCGGGGATGTTCCACGGAAACGGAAGGAGCTTCGGGCCGGGCAAGAGGAAATGGAGCGCCACCATAACAACAATGGCGGCAAAAAGGTAGGTGGGAGGCATCGGGCCTTTTCTTTCCACGGACATCGATTTCTCCGGTGTGGACGGGAACGACTCCCGAGCTGCGCCAGACGAGCGGACGTCTCTTGCGGGGAGGTACCACTCATCCTTTTTCGGCGCCGGGGTTTCGTTTGTCCGTCCTCTTACCAAGGGCCGGGTCGATCCCCTTGTCTGCCTGCAACGGAATTGCTCCTAACCTCGGGCCCCTGCTCCTCCTCCTGGGGCTCTTCCTCGGGCTGTTCTTCTTCGTCGGACTCCTCGGGCTCCCACTCGTCCTCATCGTCATCGTCGTCATGGATGATTATGACTTTCACATATGGGGATTCCATCTCGCGCAAGGTGTGGTAGTCCGGTGCCACGCGGTCAGCTTGGGGATTCGCGGGTTGTGCTTCCTCCGGCTTGGGTCGCTCCAATCGGCTCGATATCCAGTCCTCGATGAACACCTTGAGCATGGCGTCCAACGAGGCCGCTATCCCATATGTCCGATTGGCCCCTGCAGAAAGCACGGACAAGTTACGCGCGACCCAGACGGGCGCGTCCAACAGAGTGACGTGGGCTGATGCTTGCATCGTATCTGGGTGACGCATCTCAGGTGCAGCGGGGGTGACAGGTTCCGCCCCCAGCAGATGTGCCTTGGAAGTGAGCCTGACTTCCAGCCAGACCGCACTACCTATGATTCCACGGCGCCCCGCAGATTCAATCGGCGACGCCATGACGGTCACGACGAGCGTGGTTGTCGGTTCGCGCTTACGCGGCAGCGGAGATCGGACCTCTACTCCGGCTTTGAGAAGCACTTGCCTAACGTGAGTAACGAGGTCCTTTTCGCTCAATGACAGGTGGTTCGATTCGTCATCGACTGTGGCGCGCACAGCTTCGATTGCCTCGACCTCGCGGAGGTACTCTCGCTGCTGTTCCGCAGCCCTGGCGCTCGAAAAGCTGAGCAACAAAGCGAGACAGGCTATCCATATTCCCTTCATCTGCGCCCTCCTTCCTTGAGGAGCTGATGTGGTTTCTGCGTGGCCCTGCTATGGGGTCGGCCATGTATGGCACCACTCACCGGTATGGATGGTAGGCCATCGGCGGTGCGAGTTCAAGCCGGGCGAACATAACGAGTTCTCCCGAAGCGCCGAGGGCCAGACCGAGCAAGCACCTTCATCCGAGAGGACATGCAGCCGATAAGTATTCCGGCGATTCTGCTCATTATGAAGTGGGTGAGAAATGAGTGAAGGGCAAGCCTATAGGTTCTCGATTTGCCGCCTCATTGGGACCCTCGGCGTTCTCTGCGTGATCGTCGGCTCCATCGTGATCGCCGGCGAGGCCCCGCCTATCTTCATCAACGTTCCTTCGGGACTGATAACGGTCGGCATAACGTTCTTCCTGCTGCTGGGGGCGTATGGAGGCGGCTTTCTGAGATTCATTCCGGCTTCCCTTGCGACGCTCTTCTGCTCGCCGCTCAAGCCGAACCCTCTATATGCCGCAATCGCGAAGTCGGGAAGCAGGTACGCGATCGGTGCCGGTCTCATCGGGGCCCTTATAGGGACCGTGATAGTGCTGAAACATGCGGGGTACAGGTCGCAGATCGGGCCCGGGATCGCCGTCGCGCTATTCACCCTTCTTTACGCCTTCTTCCTCTCACGGGTCTTCTTCGCGTTTGTGTACGAGGCGTACACAGCAAAGAGGGACGAGTAGTCGAGGGTTCCGCGAAATCGCGAGTGGCCACGTAGCTACAGAGTTTCGGGCCTTGTGAATCGCAGCAGAAGAAGGTCGAGAGCGTATTCGAACTGTCCTGACGACTTCGCCCGTGCCCTCACTTGCCCATCAAAGATGTCCTGGATTCTGTCGGCAACTCCTTCGCTCAGGCCATGCCGCCAATAGCCGGACACCAAATGCCAGAAACGAAGAAACTCAGGCACGTCCGCTTCTGTAATGCAATGTGAGGATCGATGCCAGGCGATGCCGAATTCGGTCATTCCCGCAGCGGCGAGTATCTCCGCCGCTTGCTTGACGGTTAGGTCATGGGTAAGGCGAGGCGCTTGGGTTTGCGGCAACACCTCGTTCCACGCCCGGTTGAAGATCTGCGTTATCTCGGGCGCGAAGTCTCCGCCTCCGAGGAAGTGCAGAACGGTGGAGCCCAAAGGCCTAAGCACGCGAACGATTTCGCACAGCGCCCTCCCCTGGTCCGGGATGAGATGGAAGACCATGTTGGAGACCACGACATCGAATCCCCCGTCAGCAAACGGCAAATCCATCGCGCTCGCGCGAACGAACTCGAAGTTGGAAAGGCCGAGCTCGCGCGCATGTCTCCTCGCTATGCTGAGCACGCCGCCGGACACGTCTATCCCGACCACCCGCTGGGGCGAGCCCTTCTCCCGAAGGCGCAACGTCAGGTTGCCGATGCCGCAGCCGACATCGAGCACCGACGCTGCTCGGGGCAACACCACTCGCGACAAGATGCGGTTGAGGCCTTGGTCGACGCCAACGTACTGCTCGGCGTGCCGGTCGTAGTGCCAAGTCTGGGCCTTTTCTATATCCATCGAAGGCTCCGGTTGCCCTCACTCGCCGTACATTGGCCGAAGGAGTCCGGGAGGAATCACCAGCCACTTCGGGCACGCCCTTACGGTCAGGGGACGCTCTGCCTTGAATGCGCGTTTGGGATCCTATAGACTCTTGCCCACAGATTCAATTACTGAAAAAGGACGTGATTCTGAGGGGAGGGAACTGCAATGGAGATGTTTGAACCTGTCGTGGTGGCGTACGGCGGGCCAGATGTCTTCAACCTGGCTATGCCCATCCGCGCGATGCTGGAGTTGTACCACCTCTACGTTCATATGTACTACTGCTGTCAGAAGCGGAATGTCCTGGACGTGCTCGCCGGGAAGATCCCGGACGCTGATTACGTCGTGTTGGTGGGTGGAGGATGGAAGGACCCGAGGGAAGGAAGCTACTTAGTGTTCCACGATCTTGTTGAGGAGGTCGATGGTGAGTGGCGTGGGCTAGACCTGAAGCTCCATCCGGATGACATCAGGAAGACTGTCAAGCTGCAGGGGCGCACGGTTGTGTCGGTCGGCTGCAAAACCGGAAGTGAGGCACTTGCCGAAGCGTTTCTCGATTCGGGATGCCGGGCGTACATCGGCCCTACGGAAGAGATAGACGAGGACTGCACAACGATGTTCGTCTGTGCCTTCTTCCACTACTTGACCGTGGAAGGCCGGGACAGGCTGGGTGAGCGTGAGGCCGTGGAACGGGCACGGCCGATGGACTCGCAGACTGCGAGCTACCGCTACTACACGCGCGACTGAGCAGCGGCCTGCCTCGTGAAAGAAACAAGGCCCGCCACCACATCTCCTATCTGTACACCGCCCTAGGGGCTCCGCAAGCAAGCGAGTGCGCGCACACAGTCTGGCTCGCAAGCGGATTATGACAAGTAGTCGGATGTGCAACTCGGAGTGCGGGTTACTTGACAGTGGGTGAGGTGGGACGAATAATGGGTGGCCGGAGGTCAAAGGATGGGTTTGCTGGAGGCGGGGGTACGCCTGCTGATTCCCCTGTTCGTTTTCACGGCGACGGGGATTCTTTTTATCTCGATAGTGTCCGCCATGAACAGGCGGATACGCCCTGCGCTGGATAGGCTGCTGCTCGGGCTGATCATGGGAATGGCCCTGTACATGCTGGGGGCCACGGTTCTGAATGCACTCTTTCGGGTGAAGCTCACCACTCTGAGCATGGCGGGCACTTTCTTCGTGACGTGCGGGGCGATGGGCTGGGTTGTCTGGAAGAGGCGGGTGAATCCGCTGGGGGAAAGAAGTTGGGTGCAGGTCTTGGTGGCAGCGGCGCTAGTGGTGATCTTCGTTCTGGCGATTCATAACCGCCTCGGCGATACGGGCCGCTACCCGACGCGGCTGATGAACGCCGACCCGTACAGGCATCACGACAGGACGCGTGCGCTGATCGAGACGGGCTACTTGTCCCCGTGGGATTCGCACATTTACGGCAAGGTTCCCGTCATTGAAATGCAGGGCTGCTACGTGCTGCCAGCGGTGATTTCGGTGCTTTCGGGAGTGGATGCCTGGCACCTGTGGAAGTACGGGTCGCTGGTGATGGGTGCGCTGTGCATGTTGGGGACGTACCTGCTGGCGAAGTATTCGTTCAGGGGGAACTGGGCGGCGGGGGTGCTTGCGGCGGCGTTCCTGGCGGCGAGCCCGATACACGTGCTGCGAACGAACATGGGGTTCAGCGAGGCGTGGGCGCTGCCGTTCCTACCAATGGCGCTGCTCTCGTTTCTGTTCCTGACGGAAGACTTGCGGTACGGACATGCGTTCTTCTTCGGTCCGTCGTACACGGCGCTCGCGATGGCTAATCCGATCCCGGCGGTATTCCTGGTGCTGGTGCTTTCGCTGTACGGCCTGGTGATGCTTGCGGAGAAGCGAAAGCGGATACGGCTGGTGATCGGGATTGCGATTTCCGCGGCGATCTTCTTCGGGATTGTGGGCATATGGGCGGCAACGTATTTGGGCGTATCGCCCGCGGTGGGAGCTGAGATCACCAGCGGCGCGGGGACTGAAGGAATCTCGAAGGAGATGAGCGGCGACGAGGCGGTGAAGTTGTTCAGAGATAACGTGGGAGGCGCGCTGCCGAGAAACGGAGGGATCTTTGCACACATGCTGATTTGGGGTACGACGGGACTGGCTGTCTTGGGGCTTGGGGCGATGTTCGCAGACAGACGAAAGGATGCTGACGAGGCGGCGGTGAGATTGTCCTACTCACGGATATTTCATCTGCTGCTCTTCTCTATCTACATCGTCTATGCAGTTCTGGTGAGGATGACGTTCCGGCTGCCGGGAGGGCATGAGCTTTCGATACCGTCGTTTACGTCGAAGATATACCGGTACTACCTGCTGCCGTCGTGGAGCATATCGATGCTGGCAGCGTGGGCGCTGGTTGCCGGAAGCGACGGATTGAGCAAGCTGATGTTCAAGAGCGATAAGGACGAGAAGGCACGGAGTTCCGTGCGGAAGGTGCTGTACATCGTGCTGGTCGTCGCAGTTACGCTGGCTTACACGGCCGAGCCTGGAATTTGGGGCTCATCGAGGAAGCCTGGTTTCAGCATTCACCCTACGGTGTGGGGCCACTGGGGGATGAACTGCACTGAGGAGGAATACAAAGCCGCCGACTGGATAAATGCAAGGACCTCGGAGGATGCGCTGATAATCACACACTGGTACACGGGTGACTACATAAGGAGTCTGACAGGGCGGCGGATAGTCCTGATCGACGGCGGGGAGCGTGTGCTCCGCCCGGAGGTGAGGGCCCTGCAGAAGATGGGGATTCTGGATATCCCGATGCTTTCGAGCAGAGAGCCGGAGGGGATTGCCGAGTTCTCGGCAGAACACGATGAAGAAGTCTACGTTCTTACCAGCCTATGGCAGCATCGCATCAAGGAGTTTCCAGCGGACAAGGGCTTCACGAAGGTGTTCGACTATGAGATTGAGTTCGACGACTACAATAGGTCGACCAGGGGCTGGAACGCGCAGGAGACAAGGGTCCGGATTTACCGGGTGGAGAAGGACGGGAAAGCGAAGACGGTGAGGGCGGACGGGAACCTGGCGTTCGACGCCACACCGATAGGCGGGGCTTCGTGGGGGTACATCAAGAACCTGGACCGGCTGGTCGACGGCTCGCTCGGACAGAACAGAGACACTGACGCTGCCTATAGCGAGCCCCGGGTGGAACAGCCCGGCACAGCATGGTTTGGGCTGGATTTCGGGGAGGAGAGGGAGGTCTCGTCCATTGCTGCGGCGTTCGGGATGTACGCTCATCCTGAGGTGCTGGAGAAGCCACTCCTTCAGTATGTGCCGCTCAACTATCAACTGCAGTACTGGAATGAAGGAGTCTGGGAGGATATTGCTGGAGGAGATTTCAAGGGGATGCAGACGCTGAGGCTGAATGCGGAGTTCAACGCCGTAAGAACGCAGAAGGTTCGATTGCTGATTACGAAGATGAGAAGCTCTACGGGGCAGGCCGTGAAGGGATACTATAGGGCTGCGGTGCTTGAGCTTGCAGCCTACTCGCCCATAGAATAGAGGTGGAGGGGGAAGAGAGCGTTGGAAATCACGGTAGTGATCCCGGCTTACAATGAGGAAGCATCCGTCGGGAACGTTGTGCGGGGAATCCGAGAATCGTATCCGGATTATGAGGTGCTAGTGGTGGACGACGGTTCCTCGGATGACACGGCCAAGGCGGCGGAGGCTGCAGGGGCGAAGGTGCTGAGTCACCCGTATAACAAGGGGTACGGGGCGGCGGTGAAGACGGGGCTAAGGAACGCGACGGGGGAGGCCGTGGTGCTGGTCGATGCGGACGGGCAACACGAGCCGAAGGACATCGAGCGGCTGTGCGGCGAACTGGAACGATACGACATGGTGATAGGTGCAAGGCAGAAGGGGTCGGCTGTTTCGCTGATTCGCGAGCCGGGGAAGAAGGTGCTGTTTGCGCTGGCGAGGTATCTTGCGAGAAGAAAGATCCCGGATTTGAACTCGGGATTTCGCGCAGTTAGAAGAGACGCGGCGCTCGGCTTCATCCACTTCCTGCCGAACGGCTTCTCGCTGAGCACTACGCTGACGCTGGCGTTCATGGAGGCGGGCCTAAGCGTGGGATACATCCCGATCAAGACTTCTGCGCGAGTCGGGAAAAGCACGGTGGGGCCGGGGGACGCGTTGGGGACCCTCATTCTGATCCTTCGGACGATAATGCTCTTCTCACCTCTGAGGATATTCGTACCGCTGGCCGGAGCGCTGGGAGTTGTGACGGTTGCTTTTGCAGTTCACGATCTCATGCAATACCCGCGTGGGATAAGCGATTCGTGCATCCTTTTCGGCGTCTCGGCGCTGTTGATACTTCTGTTCGGGTTGTTGGCGGATCAGCTTTCGCTGATCCGCAAGGAGCCCACCAAGTGAAGGTCCTGCTGATCTACCCGCCCTCGACTCACACGATTACGACGAACGTCCCCAGCGAAGTTGAGGAAGCCTCGGGGGCGTACCCGCCGCTGGGACTGCTTTACGTGGCCGCGTATGCCGAGAAGAATACCTCAGCCGAGGTCGCGGTGCTGGACACGCAGGTCGAAGGGGCGGACCTCGCGCAAATAGAGAAGCGCATATCAACCTACGGCCCCGACGTGGTCGGCATTCAGGCGATGACGTTCACACTGATCGACGCCATCGAGACGGCAGAGGCGGTGAAGCGGGTCAGCCAGGACATCCATGTGTGCCTTGGCGGCCCGCACGTGAACATCTATCCGGAGGAAACTCTGGAGATACCCGAGGTGGACAGCTTGGTTATGGGCGAGGGCGAGGTCGTCTTTTCGGAGTTGGTCCGATGCCTGGACGAGGGAAGGAGCCTGGAGGAGGTAGTTGGGGTGGCGTTCAAGAGAAACGGGAAGGCGGTGGTCACGGGCAGGAGGCCGTTCATCCGCGACCTTGACGCCCTCCCCCATCCCGCGCGTCACTTGGTTCCTTACAGGAAGTACACATCGGCCCTCGCGACGGAGACTCCAATAACGACGATGATGAGCAGCCGTGGCTGCCCGTTTCGCTGCATCTTCTGCGACAGGCCGCATCTGGGCAAGGTATTCCGCGCGCGGTCGCCGGAAAGCATCGCGGACGAGATGGAAGAATGCCAGAAGATGGGCATCAGGGAGGTGTTCTTCTACGACGACACGTTCAACGTGAACCGGAAGCGCGTCATCGACCTGTGCCGACTGATCTCTGAAAGAGGGATAGATCTGAGGTGGGACATCCGTGCGCGAGTGGATCTGATGGACGAAGAAATGCTGAGGGCGCTGAAGGATGCGGGATGCGTGCGGATTCATTACGGTGTTGAGGCGGGAACGCCGGAGATGATAGAGGTACTGAGAAAGGGTATCGACCTGAGTGCAGTCCGGAGGGTCATCGGGCTTTCGGAGAAGCTGGGAATCACGACGCTGGCGTATTTCATGATCGGCAACCCGGGCGAGACCAGGGAGCAGATCATGGAGACAATGCGCTTCGCGGGGAGTCTTCCTGCAAGTTACGTGCACATATCGGTGACGACGCCATTCCCCGCGACCGAACTGTATAGGGTGGGCCTGGAGAAAGGTATATTCCCCAACGACCACTGGCGCGATTTCGCGCGGAATCCGTCGGTCGATTTCGTCCCGCCGCTGTGGGAGGAGAAGTTCGCGCGGGATGAACTGATCGCGTTGCTCAGGCGTTCATACGGGAAGTTCTACTTTCGCCCGGGATACATGGTCCGTCGGTTACTCGAAGTAAGGTCTGCGGGGGAACTGAAGAGAAAGGCACGGGCGGCGCTTCGGCTGGCGAAGGTTTGGCTGAAGGGATAGGGCTCAGCGGGCAAATCGCTCTTCGAAAAGGCGCGCGAGCGCGTGCGCTTGCCCCTTGTGGAATCTTATCTCTCCGGAGCAGCTGCGCTGCGTGCCCGGGGCCAGATCGCCGAAAGACGGACACGCGTGGATGCAAGAAATTTCCTGATTGTTGAAAAGAAGCACGGGCGATTCGCACGCCACGCCGACGGACCAACTTCCATCGCGTGATTCTGTTATCATATATCCGCCGGAGGCCCGCAGCGGATTGGTGCAGCCGAAGTCGAGAAGGGTTCTCTCGTCCACCCCTTCGAGCAGGAATACCTGAAACGGCCTTCCCGACAGGGATTTCACCCTGGGGATGTCGATCAATCTCCTCAGTTCGGAACCAACCGGCATGAAGGTTCTCTCCATGTCTCGGTCCTCGAACGTGGGAGCCTCACTCTGATTGAAGCAGGGGAAGGCACACGCATTCGTCCAGTGCTGGCCCTCCAAGTTGGTGACCGTAACGGTGTAGCCGAGAACGAGGGGAGAAGGGTCCAGGGCGACAGAGATGGCGGCTTTTCCAGGCTGACGCCAGTCAAAGGAGAGCCGACCGGCGGAGGCAGACCATTCCGGCTGAAAATCGACGAATCCAGCTTTGTGACCGTTGTCCGCAAAGATTTGCTCGGGGATGTTCACGCTGAATTCGTCTCGTGGGAAGCGTTCCGACACGAAGTTCAGGCACATGCTGTAACGATTTTTGGAGTAGAAACTGATGCCATTGAGGGTCCAATCGGCGGAACCTTCGGTTGCCATGTGTTGACCTCCCGGCATTAGTGATATAACATTCCGCTCGGGGCCATATGCGGATTATATCTCGTCATAGCTTTCATGCGGAGGTCCGTACGATGAAAAAGCTCGTAGGACTAGTATTAGTGGCGACGGTGTTCATGGGGACCGGCCTGTTGGTAGGTATTGCAGCCGCGGAGGCCGAGGAGGAAGTCATCGCCGAGAGCGAGGAATCGCTTTTGCCTGACACTTCCCCTGGGGCAGAGCTGGAGGAACGGCCAGAGGAGATGACGGAGGCGGAGTGGCTCCGAGCGCAGGCCGAGGAACATCTCCAGATTGCGGAGGAGCTGAAGGCACAGGCCAGCAAGCATGCACAGCAAGCGGCGAAGCTGCTGAACATGTCCAAGACATCCACAGCGCGCAGCACTGCGAGATCAGTGGCGGGCAAGGTTGATGTGCAGCAGCAGATAAGCAAGCTTACCGCCGAAGTGCAGTCGCTGAGGAAAAAGGTTAACTGGCTCGAGAGCGTGATCAACACTCAAGTTCTCAAGAGAGACTAAGCGCCCGAGGAGAGTTTGTTGGAAGGGCGCGACTATGCCCTGATCAGGCTGGACGAGAGCAAGATCAACATCGCGGATGTGGCCAGGATAGTCGCGGGGGTCGAGGGGCGTCCGCTCGCGGACGTGAGCATGCGGCTGAAGGCGAGCCGTGGCATTATTGCCGAGCACGTCGAGAGGGATGTCGCGGAGGGGATGGCAAAGGTACTGGAAGTCCGCGGGATACGCTGCACGGTTGTGCCCACCAAGCTGATCGCAGCAACGCCGAAGCCGAAGAGGTGCACCCAGCTAACTCTAAGCGCGAGAAAGCTGGTTCTCAAGGGCAGAGGGGACGAGGAATCCTGCGGGTGGGACGACATTGAGCTTGTGAACTGCGGACGGGTGCGACTACTCGACCACCAACCTGACCGGGGGAGCCTGTCAGACCAGGGGATGGCGCGGTCAGCCCCCGTGGTGGGTCTGTCCGGACTGCCGGCTATTGCCTTGGGCAGAAGGCGCTACGTGAGAACCGTTCGCGAAGATCCGTACTCCCTGGTGATGGACATCTTCGCTCGTGCGAACGACGGACACTATCGCTTCTACGAAGGGCTGTCCGAGGTCCGTCTGCCAGACCCACGGGGAAAGGATCCGGATAAGCCTATGTCAAGGGACAGGCGGCTGGCGCGGACGATCATCGAGAAGGCCACGGGAGCGTCTTTCGGCGCGGCGCTTCCGCTTCTTGCGGAAGGCAAGAGCCTGCACTCCTATACCTTCACCTCCGAGCCCTCCTACAACAGATACACGAACTGGCTTCTGCAGTCCGAGAGAATCAAACGGGAGAGTCCAGAGGGAAGGTGAGGGGCGAAGAGGCCGCGGAGCCGGGTCCACACGTGACGGCCTGGTGAGGCCAAGGAGCTGATCACTCCAAAGCTTCCGAACCACGCACCTGCTTGAGCTGCAGATTGAGGTCCACGAGCGTCTGGGAGCTCTTGTTGATAATGAAGTTGCACTCGCTGAGTATTCTCTCCCGGAGGGGGTCAGGTAGCTGGAGGTCGGCGGACTTGATGGCGAGACGGATTCTGTCAGCGGCGCCTATCAATGGTGGGAAAACGTTGAGCGCCCAGTGGAAGTCGACGGTAAGTGGGGTGTGGATTTCGTCGTAGGACAAAGGCTCACCTCGTTGGCCAGGCATTTTCAGTCTCCGACATCTGAGGTCAATACTCGACGGACAGCGTCAAAGATACGATGATATTGCGGGCCGCCGCCCCGTCAAGGCCAAATCGCGAGAAAAAAACTCCCTCTGATTGTTGACAATCGCCGATCCCCTCCTGTATATTCGCCCACGGTCAGTAAGACTGAATGGAGAGGCTGCAAAGGAGCGAACGTCAGGCCACAACAGGGAGGAAGAAATGAGTCCTTTGTATATCGCCTTGATAGGCGTCGGAGTCATCCTGATAATAATCGCCATCCTGATGAAGAAGAAGGGGTAAGGCTGGGGTGCCTCGAGGGGGTGCCGGAGACGTCGACACGCCGCTCGGAGGCGAGGGAAGACTCGGGCGAGCCGAAGTGCTGGCTCGTGGGAAGGTGGCCTGAGATATCGAAGCAGTAGTTGCCAGATGACATCTCGCACCGGCACGAGGGGGCAGGAAGCGACATGAAGCCTGCGGATGCAAAGACGCGAAAGCATGTCTGTCGTCCACTGTGCCGGGCACTATAGTAGTGCGACTCCTCCTGAGAGAAGAAGAAGGTAAGAAACGAAGGTCCGCGACAGCAGTTGGGCGAGCGGGCCTCTGATTCAGACCGGCTTGGACCGAGAAAAGGAGGTCCAGATGGAGGAAGTCGGAAAGGTAGAGCATTACTTCGGCCGAATTGAAGTCGCTGCAATTAAGATAACCAGCGGCTCCCTATCCGTCGGCGATACCCTCAAGTTCAAGGGCCACACCACCGATTTCGAACAACAGATCGAGTCCATGCAAGTGGAGAACGAGTCGGTCGAGTCGGTGACCGTGGGACAGCACGTCGGGATAAAGGTGAGCGAGAAGGTTCGTCAAGGGGATTCGGTCTTCAAGGTAGTACCAGAATAGAATCGCGGGGCCGCCCATTCGTTTCGGGAGGCTTTGGCCATTCCGGAAAGCGTCGGCAAAGACCGGGGGGCGGCCCCACAGCGCTTCAGGCGCTCCCCTCTAAGACTACTATCGTGTGCGGGGTGGTTTCGTCCAGATTAAGCAGAGCCCTCCCCTCCTCCCATGTCCATTCCAGTTCTTTCCCTTCGGGAGCGAGATACACGCGCGAAGGCTTCGTGGTCAGTGCGATCGAGAGCTCCACGTTCCGGTACGATGGCAGTGTCTCCAGCGGATGGACAAGCCTTGCTTCTCGGGGGCAGGGCCCGGGGATCACGTGAAGAACCGTGTCGCTTCCTTTGCGCATCACGGTAACATCCACGCTTCCGGGCAAGCTCGTCTTCACAATGCGGGAAGTCAGACTGTCGATGATCCACTCGACGAGCCGCTTGAGGTGAGTGTTGGGCTGCCTGGTGTATGAGGCGAACACCGGATGAGCGATGTAGGCGCTGTTGCGCGACATGGTGACGGCAGGGCGCCGCACGTCGGGATGCGTCATCGGTGGGGTTTGTTTGTGTGAGAAGAACTTCTCGCGGCTGCGCGGGAAGTAGGGAGGAACGGCATCAGCGAGAACGTCGCTCCCGGAAGCGTTTACGTAAGTGGGCGAGCCGTAAACGACGTGGTCAATAGCGGGAAGCACGTCGGCGAGTTCACCAAGCGGACGAATGTACTCGCGGGGGTTGGGGCTCTGCCCGACGGCTTCTACGCCGAGCGGGTCCCCGAGCCAAGAGGCGGATTGACCCGTGGCAAGGACCTTGCCTCCGCGTGAGATGAAGGAGTTCAGCTTCTCAGCCGACTCTGGAGAGGCAATCTCACCGCCAGGGACAACGACAAGTTCGTACTCGTCGAGGTTCGATTTTTCGTAAACCACATTGAACTGGTGATGGAGCTCAAGAAGGATGGTGGCGGCGCCTCGGAGTGCGTGGCTGATACTGGCGGCTCCGCCAACCTTGTCGGGACGCTTGGCGAGGACTGCGATGTTAGCCCTTGGAGTCGCCCCTTCGCACCATTTCCTTCTGGCATGGACGTCCGAGAAGACGTTGCCGATGACTTCGTAGGCGGCTTCGCGAAGTTTTCCATCGGGATGAAGTTGATCGCCGATGGAGACTCTTGCTCCGCAGGAAAGAATGACGGCTGCTTCGTAGCGGAGGTCTGATTCGGGCTTGAGGGTGCCGAAATCCCCCCACATTCGCAGGAACCTGCAGGTGAGCCCGCTAACCGGCAGGCCGTGTGTCCTGACGTGGCGTGACATGATAGGGAAGTAATAGTAGCCGGCAACCGACGGGAGCGCTTCCACCTCGAGGTTTGTGACGAAAGGGATGTGCTCGTCGCAGCCTATCCCGGTTCTGCCGTTATAGTCGAGGGAGAGGTTGGGACGAATGCTCCTGGCCACCTCGCTGGTGCGCCGGACAAAGTCGCGGACGGAATCGCGGGTGAAGGAATGCTGGTGGTCCAAGTTCCCTGGGTCGAGGCCGAGCTTCTTCATCTTTTCGATACAGAATTGACAGTAACAGGACTCGTTGCGGAACCAGACGATATCGTACCAGAGGCCGTCGGCCTCGTAGTTGGTGAGAATCTCCTTGGTCGCGGGGATGAGGACCTCATCGACGTAGGGGCTGTTCATGCATAGGGCGGCCCAGGCAGCGGTGGCGAATTCTTCCGATGGAATCTTGTCAACAGGATTCCCGTCGGCGTCGACCTGCCGCCACTCGGAATGCTCCCTGGCTGCGAGTTCGTCCCAGACAACGGTGTAGTAGACGGGAGTAAGAATGCCGCGCTTGTGACAGGCGGAGATCATCTCGCCCATCAGGTCGAAATCGAGGCCGGGATGCACGGTCCCAACGTCGGTCTTGTAGTAGGAATACCCGTGGTGGCACTTGGCGAAGACGACGACCGAATCAACGTGTGCCTTGGCTAACGTATCGGCGAACTCTTCGGGGTCGAACCGCTCGGCAATCTTGCCGACCTCCGCCGGTGTGTGGAAATCAAGATGGATCCTAGTCATTCCCTGCTTCACTTTGTCCAAATCCATGCTGTTCAACTCCTAAAGGATTACAGTGTCCGAGCCCTTCCCGGCTGGAGCGGGCAGGCTTTGATGCAGATGCTGCAGCCGAGGTACTTATGGAAATAGGGCCTGCACTTGGGGATATCGACTTTGAATTTGAGCACGCCATCGACGACTTGCGCCCGGTCGGTTATGGCTCCTCCGGGACAGGCATCCCTGCAAGCGCGACAGGTTATGCAGAATTTGGCGGCGTCGGCTGGAGCGGGCGCGTCGGGCTGGAGGTCAATATCGGTGACAAGCCCGCCGAGCCTGACCCTCGGGCCGAAGCGCTCGGTTATCAGCAGACCGTTCCGACCGAGGAACCCCAGCCCGGCATCCACGGCTATCGGAATTTGAAGGACCTCGCGACGCGTGAAGGGATGCTGAGGCACCACAGAGTAACCCATGCGAGCAATTTCCTGAGCAAGATTCACTATGACCGAACCAAGGTCATGATAGACCCTGAGCGTCTCTATGAGGGGCTCCGGCCCGGGCGCCTTGTCGATCTCCGAACGGTCCATTGCCATTGCCAGGCTGATGGCGAATGGACCGGGGATGTCACGATTGGCGTAGACCCAGGAATCGCGGAGGCGGGCGATGCCTACGAGATCTGCGCCGAACGAAAGCGCGAGAGTCTTGATCTCGCGGGAGGCGTGCTCTGGGCTTTCGAACTCGCGCTTCGACGAAGCGGGTTGGAAGCCTCGTCGTATGAGAGGTACCTGCTCCAGCGCCATCCGCTTATTGTATTCTCTGGCCTTGGAGGGAAAACCTGAGCGACGCAGGCGGTGTACGGGGGTCCGCGGCACCCGCTTCGGCGTTCTGACGATGACCGGCGGAACCATTTCTTCTGTCTTCTCTTCCAGACTCAACAGATCACCTCCGGCCCTCACAGCTTGCTGGCAGCCAGCGACTTAAGCGGGGCCTGTATCGCTTCGAAGGTCTTTCGATACAACTCATACAGATCGGCGTACCTGCGGCGAGATTCGCCGTCCGGCGATATGAGTTCCTCCCGAGACGCAAATCCGGAATAGGCTTCTTTGGGAGAAGAAAACACGCCGACACCGACGGCGGCGAGCAAGGCGGCGCCGAGGGCGGCGTTCTCCGACCGTCCCGGAAGACCGACGGGCAGGCCGGTGACATCAGACACTATCTGTGGCCACAGTCTGCTGCGCGCTCCTCCGCCGATCATCTTGAGCCTGGAAGTTCGGGCTCCGAGGCTGGTTATCTCCTGGATGCGCCAGGCTGCCTCGAAGGCTATGCCTTCCATGATTGAGCGGTAGACGGCGGAGTCGTCGTGTGACAGCGTAAGGCCGACGATAGCGCCGCGGGCCGTGGGTCTGGTCGCCCCAAGGAAATGAGGGAAGAAGAGGAGATTGCCTGAACCAGGAGGGAGGCTCGAGGCCGCGTCGTCGCAGCGCGCGAAGAAGTCCTCGGCCGGGGTGCCGAAATTGTCTTTGAACCATTCGAGTACTGCGCCGGCGGCGGGTATCGAGGTCATCAGCCCCAGCCTGTCGGGCAGGACGTGCGGTCCGGGGAACAGGCGCTTGGCCAGATCGAATAGGAGCCTGTCGACCGTGAAGAAAAGCGACCATGCGGTGCCGCAGGAAAGAAGACAGTCGTCGATGTCGAATGCGCCAGCGCCGAATGCCGCACAGCACTGGTCCAGCCCACCGGAGACGACGACCACGCCCGTGGAAAGGCCCAGTTCCTTCGCAGCCTTCTTAGTGAGCGTTCCGATCGGCATCCCCGACTCGACGACTTCGGCCAGTCTTTCTCTTGAAGCACCGGCAACCGATAGAAGGTCTTTGCTCCACTCCCGCTTAACCACATCGAAAAGTGTGGAGAGTGCAGCGTTCGAGGGGTCAACGGCAGCCCGCCCCGTGAGCCGGAGATTGAGGAAGTCGGTAACGGTGAGGAACCTGGCAGCTTTGGCGTAGGTGTCAGGCTCGTTCTTCTGAAGCCACAGCAACTGGAGGAACGGCAGGCCACCGAACAGGCGTAAGCCGGTCTTGTGGTAGAAGAACTCGTGGCCGAGCTTGCGAACCATCCGAGCGGCTTGCTCAACTGCGCGCTGGTCAAGCCACGAGATCGCATTCCTGACCGGGACGCCTTGAGCGTCGGTCAGGATGAGCGTGCCTCCTTGGGTCGAAAGGGAAACGGCTTTGACTTCATCCCCGGCAGCGCCTTTAAGAGCTTCCCGAGCTGCCGCCACTGTGGCACGCCAAAGTTCCTCGGCGTCTTGCTCAACGCGCCCGCCGGGCTGCGAGATGAGGTCGTATCCTCGGCCGCCCGACGAAACGATCCGATGGGCGTCGTCGCAGATTATTGCCTCGACTGCGGTCGTTCCCACATTGATGCCTAGCGTGGACGGCATGGTCAATCCTTGTGCAAACGGACAGGCGCTGCGCCCACGCAGGTCAGACGCCGGACGATGGGACTGTTCTTGACGATTCCATTCAATGCATGGGTCCTCTGAGTCCGGCGAGATCGCGGGAGGTCAAAACGCCGAGAGTCGAAATCAGGCGTGTAGTATATGGAGAGCCGCGGAGGTTGTCAACGAGGCGCGAGGTCACAGTTGGCATCAGCGACAGGTCAGGTAGAATGGGCACGATAGGACACGGATTCTGCGGAAGGGGTGAAGGAAGACGACGGAGGATCAGGGAACTCCGGAGAGCGGCATCTACTACTTGGTGATCCGTTTGACTGAAGAGGTGGAGATCAAGGTAGGGGCACTGGGGCGACGGCGCTTCCCGATCGGATACTACGTCTACGTGGGAAGCGCGCAGGGGTGCTTGGGGGCGCGACTGCGGCGACACCAGCGCAAGAGAAAGCGGCTCAGATGGCACGTGGACTATCTGACAAAACACGGTGAGGTGACGGAAGCCCGGGCATTTGCTCTGGGCAAGGAAAGCGAATGCAGAGCGGGGCGAGAGTTGGCAAGGCTTCCTGGCGCAAGGCTGTGGGTGAGAGGCTTCGGCGCGAGCGACTGCGATTGCGAGGGACATCTCTACTATTTCAGCTCGAGACCGAAGCTGCCGGAGTCGCTTGACAGCATTGTGGCGAGGGATATAATACCGCGCGGAGGGGACGGATGGCGGAAGTCAGCGAGCAGGAGTCGCGGGACACGACAGAGGGGGAACACAGGCGGTTCTACCAATCGCTCTCGTCGGAAGAGAAGATCCTGATAACTCTCAGAGACGAGCTGTACTCCGGCTCGTGGGAAAGCATGGTGGCCGATCTGAAGGCCAGGCTCGGGGGGAAGCCTTACATATTCCAGCTCGCGACGAGGATTGAAGAGGACATAGCACGAATCGAGAGGCTCCGGGACTACGAGACGGACAACGGGGTCAACCTCGGCGAAATTGCCGAGGAGAAGAAGTAGCAACTAAGCTGCCCGTTCGGAGGAGAGAATATTGCCTAGAAAAGTAACCGCAGCACTGGTAATCGTAAGCGTACTACTGGGAGGCTGCACCGCGGCGAGGCGGTCGGCGGAGACCTACGATAAGCCGGTGCGGGCGAAAGCCGAAGCACTGGCGCGTCTGGAGACTTCCGACACTGGAGTCAAGTGGAGCACCTCGACGATCGGGGGCGAGGTGGCAGCGCTGTACCCTCTGGGCGACGTAGTCTGCGTTTACACCAAGGCTAACAGGCTGGTGGTGTTTGACGCGAACCGGGGAGTGGAACGGCGGCGCATGCTTCTACCTTTGGACCTCCAGTTCGGACCCTATCGACACGACGATGTGCTGTATTTCAGCATCGGCGACACGGTCTACGGGTTCGACACGAACACAGGCGAGGAGTTGTGGACCAGGAGTCTGGAAGTGCCGCTAAGCTCGCCGCCCACGCTTTTTGCAGGTCAGATATTCGCTGGAAGCAGGATCGACATCTTCGGCGCGTGGCCTGTCCAAAGCAACCGGCTGGCGTGGAGCATCCTTCAGTGTAGGACCACGGAGAAGGCAGCGGTGTCCGGCACAACCGTCTATGTTCCCGCCGCGGGCGGGCTCCTGCGCGCGGTCAACGTGGCAGACGGAGAGGTAGCCTGGGGTTATCCGACCGAAAGAGAATTCATCACGTCACCCGCGCTGCTGGAATCAGGTCTGGTAATAGGGACGGAAGAGGGAGGCATCTACCGCATAAGCGAGGACGGCAAGAGGGAATGGCTCACCGTTCTGAGGCGTCCGGTGAAGAAGGTATTTGCCGCAGGCGATCTGGTTATCGCGATGACGGTGCCGGACGGGGGGGTGCTGTTGGATGCCGAGTCAGGCGAGGAACTGCGGATTGTGCCGGGGGTGGTGAAGCTGGCTGGCGTGTCGGACAATATCGCTTGCTTCGTGAAGGGTAGGAACCTGGTCGCCGCGGACAGGGCGACCGGACAAGAGAAGTGGCAATTGCCACTTGGTGAGTTCACGGTTGTCGCAGAGAACGCGGCCAGCAACGAGGTCTACTGCGCGACGAAGACGGGCGCCTTGGTCGCGCTTGAATTGAAGTGACCTCACTTGATGTCGCGTAGTCTTGTCAGGTCCTCGTCCTTCCCCATCACGACGAGAACATCGCTGTCCTTGATCCTGAACTTAGGGCCCGGGCTGAGGATGAGATTCTCGGGGACTGACTCCTTCACCGCGACTACCAGGATTCCGTATTTCTTGATGAGCTTCAGGTCGTCGAGTGTCTTGCCCACGAAGGATTGCGGGGGCGGAACCTGGATTATGCTGTAGCCCTCTGCCACCGGAAGGTGGTCAAGCACGTCATGGACGCTGAGGTTGTAAGCAATCCTCTGGGCGGTGTCCTGTTCCGGGAAGATCACCTTAGTGGCACCCACTAGCTCCAGTATCCGCCTATGCTGGTCACTGCTTGCTCGGACCATGAGGTTCTTGACGCCCAGTTCCTTGAGGTTCAGCGTGGCAAGAACGCTCGCGGCCATTTCACCTGCAAGGGCGACCACGACGTCCATGTCCTGCACTCCGAGCGAGGCGAGGGCGTCCTTATCGGTGACATCGGCGATCACCGCCTTGGAGACACATCCCTTGATGGCATCCACGCGCTGCTCGTCGATATCGATGGCAACGACCTCGAATCCGGCTTCGCAGAGAGCCTTGGCAAGGTAGAACCCAAACCTGCCCAGGCCGATGACAGCGAATTGGCGCATTTGGCGGCCTCCTTATCCAACCATCAGGGTCTCTTCGGCGTACCTGAAACGAATCTTCGGCTCGCCCGCCGCTATGGCAACCGCGATGCATAGCGAGCCGATTCGCCCAATCAACATAAGTATGGTCACGAGTATCCTGGCCACGGTAGTAAGCTCCGGCGTGATCCCCGTGGAAAGCCCAACGGTGCCGAAGGCAGAGGTCACCTCGAACAGCGTTCGGAGGAATCCCCCCTCGGTTTGGGAGAGAGAGGCGAAGCCGAACTGGGCAATCAAGATGAGCATCGTGAAAAGCACAAGGACAAGCAGGGCGGCGGTGAATATCGCCAGCGCCCTGCGCACCACTTCGCCGCGCACGCGTCTCGAGAACATGTTGACATCATCAGATCCCTTGAATCGAGAGAGCGCCAAGCCGACCATCACGCCAAAGGTTGTGACCTTTATGCCGCCGCCGGTCGACGCGGGTGCAGCACCGATGAACATCAGGACCATGAGCAGGAGGAGAGTCGGATTCGAGAGCGCGCCGATATCGACGGTGTTGAATCCGGCGGTACGTGGGGTGACCGATTGGAAGAGCCCTGCAAGGATCTTGTGGGAGAAGGGCTTGCCGGAAAGTGAGTTCCCCCACTCGAATATCTCGAAGAGAAACCAGCCGCCAAGCACCAGGCAGAGGCTGGTCACAAGAACGAGTCTCGTGTGAAGCGAGAGGCCGGCCGCTTTGCTGCGGCGGAGCACGAGCCTGTTGTTCAGCTCTATGAGAACGACGAATCCGATGCCGCCCAGAATGATCAGCGAGATCATCACGAGGTTCACGTACGCCTCGCCCTGAAAGCCGACGAAGCTGCCCCTGTTGAGAGAGAAGCCGGCGTTGCAGAAAGCGGACACAGAGTGGAAGATCGCCCGGTAGGCGGCTTCGGACGGCGCGTAGTCACGCACGAACCTGAAGAACAGAAGCGTTCCCCCCACCAGTTCGAGACACACTGTCAACAGAACAACAGACTTGACGAGAGATCGAACATCGGGGACGGCCCCGGGGGAGAAGCTGCTGCTAATGATGTCCCTGTCGGCGATTGAGAGGCGGCGCCCCAGCACGATGGTGAAAAAGGTTGAGAGTGTCATAATGCCCAGGCCGCCGGCCTGTATAAGGAACAGCAGAACGCCCTGACCGAAGGGACTGAGTTCGGACCCGACGTTGATGACGGTAAGTCCCGTGACACAAACGCCGGACGTGGAGGTGAAGAGCGCATCTACCAAGCCCAGTCGCTCGCCGACCGTGGATTGAGGAAGCATAAGGAGAATCGTGCCTACCAGAATCGCGCCCATAAAGCCCAGGACGATGACCCTGACCGCCCAAACGCGCCGCCGCAATACCGCGTAGAAATCCTTGAGAGCCTGCCTCAGTACCACCAAGCTTCCTCCCGATCGATACGATTCACTTAACCATCCCAGCCATACTGTTGACCATCATCATAAAGAAGTAAAGAGCCACCAGCCCCAGTGCGCCGATGATGATGATCGCCACCACAGAGCGAACGAAGCGCCTGTGGGACGAGGCCTGTGAAGGGAATTGGTGAAGAAGTAGTTCAGCCCCCCCCTCCTCTTTCTTCTCAAGAGCCACTTGCTCCTCAAGGGAAACGGGGGTCTCCATGACGTTTCCGCAAAGCGGGCAGTCAAGCCTGTAGATGGCTCCCGAGCGGTCGGCGCCGAACACCTTGCCGCATTCGGTGCACCGGTAAAGGGTCCTCAAGCCTCGTTCCCGCCTCTCTTGAATCTCAAGCGAATGTAAAGGAAGGAGTTGACCACGAAGTAGGCCGCGCTGATGGCCTGCGAGAGCGTCATTCCCAGAAGCGTGCGGGGATTGTCACCTCGGAGGAACTCTACCGCGAACCTGCCCACAGGGTAGGCAAAACCGAAAAGCAACGCAACCTGGCCGTCGTAGGTCTTCTTTCGTCTGAACACCCATTCCAGGGCTATGTAGAGGATGAGCCACATGAGTGCGGAGTAGAGTTGTGTGGGATGGACAGAGGCGGGATATGAGACGTTGGCTGCCGCGCCGCCAGGAAGGACCGAGTCGGTGTAGACGAAGGCTTGGGCGGGAAACACAACACCCCAGGGCAGATCGGTGGGCCTTCCGAAGCAGCAACCGTTCAGAAAGCAGCCCATCCTCCCGAAAACAAGGCCGAGTGCGACAGAGGGGGCGATTACGTCGAGAAGGGCAAGGAGGGGAATCCTCTTCACTCTGGCGAAGATTATGACTGCAAGGGCCGCGGCGATCACGCCTCCGTAGAAGACCAACCCGCCTCTCCAGAAGAAGAACGCACTCCACCAGTGCTCGAACTCCTCCCAGTGCTGAAGGGCGAAGACCAATCTTGCTCCGATGATCGCGGCGACAATCACGTACACGGCCAAATCGAGAACCGAGTCAGGCTTTATGGAAGAGCGTCTGGCACGCGCTGTGGCGGTCAAGGTGCCGATGAGGAAAGCCAGGGCTATCATTACGCCATAGCTTCTGAGCTGGTACCCAATGCCGGGGATTGTGTAGAGCACCGGGTGCAATCAGGTCCTCACTTTCCCGGTCCGGCGGGAGGCGAAACGAGCATGTTGTCGATCAGCCTCGCCTTGCCGAACCATGCCGCGACGGCCATCAGGGCCTCCCCGTCTATATTATCGACATCTTCGAGGCTCTCTGGATGGACAATTGCGACGTAATCGATTTTCGCGGAGCGGGCTCTCTTAATCGCCGTGCGGATTTGCCGAATCACGCGGGGGGGATTTCGCTCCCCGGAGGCAATCTCATCCTTGGCTCCGCAGAGCGAGCGATAGAGGATAGCGGCATCCCGGCGCTCTTCGGGGGTCAGGTATCTGTTACGGGAGCTAATTGCCAAGCCATCCGGCTCGCGAGCAATCGGGCAAACGACAACGCCGACCGGGAAGTTCAGGTCAGCCACCATTCTCTTTATGACAACCACCTGCTGGGCGTCCTTCTGGCCCCAGTATGAGGATGTGGGCTGAACGATGTTGAAGAGCTTGGCGACGACGGTCGTGACGCCGCGAAAATGGCTGGGCCTTGACGCCCCGCAGAGCTTGTCGGTGAGCCTTTCCAGCACAACGTAGGTCGTGAATTCCTCGTCGTACATCTCTTGCGGAGAGGGCGCGAACACGACGTCCACGCCTTCCTCTGCGCAAAGGCCGACGTCGCGTTCCAGGTCACGGGGGTAGCGTTCGTAATCCTCTCCCGCACCGAACTGGGAGGGGTTCACGAAGTCGCTGACAACCACGACGTCGCAATCCGCACGTGCCCGGCGGATCAGTGACAGGTGTCCCTCGTGAAGGTCGCCCATGGTGGGGACGAGGCCAATCGTACGGCCAGAGGCGCGCTCGGGGGCAAGTCGTTCCCGCACGGCAGAGACGGTCTTGAGCAAGGCGGGACGCTCCACCTACTTGCCTTCCCTTCTAACAGGTATGTAGTACTGGGTGCCCGATTCCAGCCTCATCAGTTGCTCGATGAGGTCGTCGATGTCAGCCTCGTCCTTCGCCAGGTTGACCTCGTTGGTGTTCACAACCAGCAATGGAGAGGCATCATACTCGAAGAAGAAGCGCTCGTAGGCCTCCGATACCTTCGCAAGGTATTCGCGGCTCATCTTGTTTTCGTAGGGGATCTTCCTGCTGCGGATCCTTTGCATGAGCGCGTCTACGTCCGCTTGCAGGTAAATCGCCATGTCGGGACGCGGGACGCGGGTGGAAAGTATTTCCTGCAGGCGGCTATACAGCCTGTACTCGTCGGGGCTCAAAGTTATGTGGGCGAAGATGTCGTCCTTCTGGAAGATGTAGTCAGTGACGGTCGTCTGCTCGAAGAGCTCCGACTGGAGTATCTCCTGCTGCTGCTTGAAGCGAGAGACGAGGAAGAAAATCTGGGTCTGGAAGGCGTGCTCCTCCATATCCTCGTAGAAGAGCTTGAGGAAAGGATTCTCGAGGGCGGCTTCGAGGATCAGCCTCGCGGAAAGCTTCTTGGCAACTGCGCGTGCAAGGCTCGTCTTTCCGACTCCGATGGGGCCGTCGATCGCGATGTAGGGAATTCTTCTCTCAGTCACGGTCAATCTCTCCCAAGATTTCGCACACAGGCTTGCCGATAGAAGGATGGACGACGTCAGGGGCGATTTCGCAAAGGGGCACCAGGACGAACATCCTCTCGTGCATCCTGGGATGCGGGATGTCAAGCCCGGGTCTATGTATCACCTGGTCATCGTACAAGAGCACGTCCAAGTCTATCGTACGCGGGCCGCACTTCTCGTCCCTCGTTCGCCCGAGAGCGCGTTCCACTCGCAGCAGCTCCGCCAGCAGGGCCTCCGGTGAAAGGCTTGTCTCGATTTCGACCACCTGGTTGAGGAACTTGCCCTGCGGTGGCCCTCCAACGGGATCAGTCTCGACAATAGAAGACTCTCTGATCAACGTTACCGAGGCAAGCGCCCGCAACTCTCGGGCGGCCTGCTTCAGATATCCTTCCCGGTCGCCCAGATTGCTGCCCAGGGCGACGAAAGCTCTGCTCATCATAAGCGAATTGTCCTTGGTGTCAAACTCCTTTCGCCAATGTCGGGCAGGTCGTCACAGACGCCGCACACGGAGCACTTTCCATGGAAACAGCACTCGGTAAGTTCGGCAGCGTGAGCCTTCCGGCGTTCAGCCCAGAGGAATTCCTTGCAGGGACCGGCATCGATGTGGTCCCACGGGAAGGTCTCTGTTGGCTCGCGTTCCCTGCATACGACGGTGTTGGGGTCTATTCTAACCTGACGAAAGGCGTCCATCCAACGGGGGAAGTTGAAGTGCTCATCCCACCCATCGAACATGCATCCGTTGCGCCAGGCGGCCTCGATTACGCGTCCCAATCGCCGGTCGCCAGCCGCCAGGATACCCTCGATATAGCTCCGCTCGATGTGGTGGAATTTCAGCTTGATGCGGCTGCCTCTGGCCTTTCGGTACAGCTTCTCCCTGATCTCCCGGAAGCGCTCCCGCGATGCCATGGGCTCCCACTGGAAGGGGGTGTGTGGCTTTGGGACGAAGGGCGCGATGGTGACATTCACGTTGGCCGGCGATCCGCTGACCTCTTTCCTCAGTTCGGACACTTGCCGTGCCACGCCGATGATTGCGTCGACGTCTTCGTCGGTCTCGGTGGGAAGGCCGACCATGAAGTAGAGCTTGACGGAGCGCCAACCGCGTCGATATGCCTGCCTCAGACCGTTGAATAGCTCGACAAGTGGAATGTCTTTGTTGATCACCTTTCGGAGGCGCTCGGTGGCTGCTTCGGGAGCGATGGTAAGGCCCGACTTTCTGACTTCCGAGAGGGCATCGGCGACCATCTCCAAGGGTTTGCCGACCCGGAGTGAAGGGAGAGAGATGCTGACCCGCCTTGCGAGGAACCGGGAGGCAAGATTCGGCAGGAGTTCGGCCATCTCGGGATAGTCGCTGCTGGATAGGCTCGTCAGCGATATCTCTTCGTGTCCGGTGTTGAGGTAAGATTCCTCAGATATGTGGATGACCTCTTCGGCAGGCCGCCACCTGACGGGGCGCTTAGTCATTCCCGCACGGCAGAAGCGACAGCCCCAGCCGCATCCGCGCATTATTTCGATGGTTATCCTGTCGTGGATGACCTGCGCGTAGGGCACGATCGGCGTGGTCGGCGCGGGGGATTCGGTGAGCGGCACGATGGCGCTTGTTACGGTTGACGGGATACCTTCCTCCGTTGGGCGCACTCCTGTCAGGCGGCCGTCTGCATCGTACGAGGGCTCGTAGAAAGAGGGTACATAGAAGGATGGGGATGCCTCCACAAGGTGGCGAAGCATGTCGCGACGGTCAAGATGTTGCGCGCGAGCATCCTTGTACGAATCGACCAGCTTGATGACCTCCTGCTCGCCGTCGCCAAGGACGAAGAGGTCTACGAAATCAGCAAGAGGTTCAGGCGAGAGAGCACAAAGGCCGCCGGCGACGATGAGAGGGTCTTCCGAAGATCTCTGACCGGTCCGAAGCGGGATGCCACTCAGAGAAAGCATCTCGAGCACGTTGGTGTAGGTCACTTCGTCCTGCAGCGAGAAGCCGACGATGTCGAAATCGCGGAGAGGCGATCGGCTTTCGAGGGAAAGCAACGGGACACCGGATTCTCTGAGCTTGGCTGCCATGTCCACCCAAGGCGCAAAAACCCGTTCAGCGGCAACGTCACTGCGAGAATTCAGGATGGAGTACAGGATCTGGATACCGAGGTGCGACATCCCTATAGCGTAAGTGTCGGGGAAGGCGAGCGCGAAACGCACGTCGACACTGGCCGGGCTCTTGCGGACGCTGTTCCATTCCCCCCCCACGTACTGTGAGGGGTTGGAAATAGCGTGCAGCAGGTCAGTATACTTCCGGGCGAACTCACTCATTGAAATCATCCTGAGCAAGGACTCTGACTCTGCGCATGCCGACGTTGAAGATGAGTCCCAGGGCAACCATGGAACTCAACAGAGAGGAGCCGCCATAGCTGACCAGAGGAAGGGTGAGTCCGGTGATTGGCGTGAGGCCCATGGTCATCCCGACGTTGATGAAGACCTGGGTGAAGAGGATTGCCACAGCGCCGACGACGAAGACCCTGCCGGCGGGGTCGCGGGTGCGGCCGGCAATGCTCAAGGCCGACGTGAACAGCAAGAAGTAGATCAAGAGCAGGAAGCCTGCGGCCAGGAATCCTCCCTCTTCGGCTACCACGGCGAAGATGAAGTCGGTGTGTCGCTCGGGAAGGTAGTTGAGACGGTTCTGCGTGCCCTTTCCCCATCCCTTTCCTTTGAGGCCGCCCGAACCTATGGCGATCTTGGCCTGCTCGAGTTGGTATCCACTGGCCAAGCGCTCCTCCTCCGTAAGGAGGCTTTGCCTGAGGAAGGCGGAAACGCGCTGACGGCGATAATCGTGCTTGGGAAGCATGAGCAGGAATATGACGCCGGTAAGCAAGATGAGGGCAGCTACCGCGAGCAGGTGCTTTCTGCGAGCGCCGGCAACAAAAAGAACTGCAAAAAGGGCGGGAAGCAGCAAAGCTGCGGTGCCGAGATCGGGCTGGAGGACTATCAGCGCCATTGGCACTGCCACAAGCCCCAGACTGATCAGGACCCGGGGGAAAGTTCTGAAATTCTTCACTTGCGTGACGTATCTCGCCAAGGCAAGAACCAGGGCGATCTTCACGAATTCCGACGGCTGCACGGAAACCGACCCGAACCTTAGCCACCTATGCGCGCGGCCGGGGAAGAAGAACGCTGCGACGATGCCCAACATGCAGAGCAGGTAGAAGGAATAGGCATTGGAAACGAACCAGTTGTATCTGATAGCAGCGCAGAAGACGAATGCGCAGATGCCAAGAGCTATCCATACCAGTTGTCTTCTGAGGAAGTCCAGGTAGCTCCCCTGCCCCAGCTCCCCGGATCGGTACGAAGCGGAGGCGAGGAAGGCGAGCCCAACGGCGACAATCACCGCCAAGCAAGTCAGGCCGAGCCAGTCAAACTCTCTTGTTGCGCGCTTGAGCTTCGATACCAACTTCAACCATCTCCGGGGAATATCTCAGTCAGGACCTGGGCGGCAACGGGAGCGGCGTTTTCGCCCCCAGCTCCGCCATGCTCGATGACGACAGTGATGACAACCTGGGGACGACCCCTGGGCGCATAGCCAGAGAACCACGCGTGCGACTCCTGGCCCCCGCCTACCTCGCCCGTGCCGGTTTTGCCGGCGGCCTGAAATGCCCTGAGTCCGGCGCGGCTCGCCGTTCCGCTGTCGACGACGTCTTCCAGGCCCGCGCGGACAGTGTTCAAGGTCTCCTGACGGAAGGGAATGACACGTTTCTCGGGCCAGTCTCCACTCATAAGGAGATGTGGGGTAACGACTACGCCGCCGTTAGCGATGGCCGCCATCATTACCGTCACCTGGAGGGGAGTCACCTGGAGGTAGCCCTGCCCTATGGAGAGGTTGAGAGTGTCGGCAGCGTACCAGGAGGACTCGTCAGGATTCATATTCTCTATTTTCCATTGCCGCGACGGGACGAGGCCGGGCTTTTCGGCGCCCACAGGAAGGTCGAGACCCGTCCTCTCGCCAAAGCCCAACTTCCCCGCCCACTTCGCGAGGGGGTCAGGCCCGAGCAGCAAGCCTGTCCGGAAGAAGAACACATTACAGGAGTTCTCGATGGCCTCCGCCAGACAAACGTCTCCGTGCGGCGCCCAGCAGTGAAACGTGCTATCGCCGACGGTGATGCTGCCCTGGCAGTTGTATGAGCTGGAAGGCGCAAGCTTGCCCTCTTCAAGAGCAGCGATGGCAACGACTACTTTGAAGACAGAGGCAGGAGGATAGAGGCCCATGGTGGCGCGATTTAGGAATGGCGAGGCGGTGTTCTTCGAGTACTCGCGATAGGAGGCCTCTGAGACAGGGGGAATGAGGTCGTTGGGGTCGTAGTCCGGGCTGCTGGCCAGAGCCAGAAGCTCGCCCGTCCACGGGTCCATGACGACGATGGCTCCCCTCTTTCCCAAGAGAGCTTCCTCGGCTGCTTCCTGGTAGGTAGCCTTGATGGTCAGATGTAAGTCCTGTCCCGGCGTCGGCGTCACGGACTGCTCGGAAATAATGATCCGCTGGAGACGGTTGCGAACGTCCACCTCGACAAGAGCGGTACCTGCCCTTCCCTGAAGCAGGTCGTCGTAGAACGCTTCGACCCCGGACTTACCGACCAGGGGGTTCAGTTCCTCCACATATTTCCAGAGAGGCCGAATGCGCTCGACCTGGTACTTGCGAATGTGCTCGAGGTCGTCCTCCTCAGGCATCCCTACGTAACCAAGGAGATGCGAGGCGCGGGAGCCGAGCGTGTACTCGCGCCTGAAGCGTTTTGCCGGGACGATTCCCGGGAATGTTCCCGGGTCGGTTTCCACACCTGCGATGACGTCGAGAGAGACTCCCCTGTACAGTGGCAGGGCCACGTAATCGACAAGCCACGGGGTCCGTTCGACCCGGCCCTCCACAGCGTGAACTCTCTTAAGAACATCCGACGGGGAGATGCCGAGCAGGCCAGCCAGGGATGCCAGACATTGGGATCTCTTGCGGAAGGCCACGGCGGGGTCAATGTAAAGGTCGTACGCGGGCCCCGAAGCGCCCGGCACATCGCCGGAAGCGACCTGCCGAACAGCCACGCCAGATGACGTCCCCACCTTTTCCGCCAATCCCAGCGCCGCCTTCTCAGACGTCGCTTGCTCAAGGAGGACATGGCCGAGATCCTCCCCAATAGCGGCACGGTCGGCCAGCAACTTGAGCTTCTGCTCGGTTTCGACGAACGGCACCTTGCAGGCGCTAGATATGCGGCCAGCCAGCTTGCTGAGGTCGGAGTTAAACTCGCTCAGGACAATCTGAATGTCTAAGGCCTGACGATCGCTGGCTAAAAGGAAACCGTCCCGGTCGTAGATGCTCCCCCGGGGCGCAGGATAGATCACCTGTCTGAGGGTGGTGTTTGTGCTGCGGTCGAGATAGGAATCGTGCTGGACGAGGGATAGCTGAGCCAGGCGAAGCACTAGAAGCGCAAAAAGGAGGACCATGATAGAAAAGAGGAAGAACAACCGACTCCTGAAACGATCCGGCTTGGGGGGGCGTATCTCACGCAGGGATGTGCCGGCGACCTCGTCCCAGTCGAATCTGCTTTTGGTGCGATGGTTCGTGTTAATCCCCATGTTACCGAACGTCCCCGGCTTCCAGCGGGGCAAGCGTACCTAACAGCTTGAAGAACAGCGGGGTGATCGCGGCGACGTAGAGCGCCGAAAGGGCCCCGGCCTGGACGGCTAACCCGAATGCCGCGGGTCGTCGCGCAATAAGAACGCCGACAAGCTGAACCGCGGCCAGGGAAAGTGCGATGAGTAACGTTACGATCATCTGCGTTATGGGATGGTCCACAAAGATCTCCGTGCGCAACCTTCCGAGGAAAGCGCCAAGCACAAAGAAGAGCACTGCTCCGGTGCCCAGCCTGTGATCGAGGAAGAGGTCGCGCCCCAGCCCGATGAAGCCGGCTGCGAGCCCCGCTTGCTGCCACCGGAGGCCGAGAGACGCATAGACCGCGGCTATGACGAACAGGTCAGGCACGGCACGGCCGATAGCGAGCCTGTGGGCCACAGAGCCCTGCAAGAGCCCGACCAACACTATGATTAAGGCGAGCCGCCATGGCTTCAACGACATTCCTCTCTATTATAGCTCATCGGCGGAGTCGGAGCCCTCAGCAGGCAAGATAGAGGCCTCGCCACGCCGTACGACAACGACGTCTTCAAGGGATGAGTAATCGACCATGGGAACAGCCGAGATAGTGTAGGAAGGATCGGCAGGATCCAGATGCACCTTGGTGATCTTCGCTATCGCGACCCCCGCGGGACAGAACTTGGACTTCGCTGGAGCAACCACCGAATCGTTCACCTTCACGTCCGCCTCCCTGGGTATGAACCGCAGCACGAATCTCCCCTCTCCTGCTCCTTCGAGCACGCCTTCGTTGCCTGTCCTGGAAATCTTGGCCTGAATGCTACGCCCGACTTCGGTAAGGAGCGTGGCGCGGCTGGCCCAAGGACCGACCTGGGTAATCGTCCCAATTGCGACATCGCCGCAGAGCAGCGCCGAGCCGGTCTTGACCCCCTTGCGGGATCCGGCGTTTACGATCACTGCGGAGGTGGTGGCGGACGTCTCTACACTCACGATCTGAGCGGGCACAACTGACTCTATCTGTTCGGGAATGAAAGGCTCGAGGGCGTGCAGTTGCCTGAGCTGCTCGGTAAGTCGACGAATGATGTTCTCCTGCTTCGTGATGAGCGCTCGCTGCTGCTCGGCCTGCCTTCGAAGCTGCTCCAACTCCTCGCGCGAGCGGAAGGAGCCAAAGAAACCGGAAAGGACTACCGACGCACCACGGGCGGCTTTGGTGGTGGCAGCCTGAGCGGGCCAGACGAGGGAAAGGAAGGTTGTCTGGATGATAGAGGTGAATCTAGCAGGCAGAAAGCCCAGGAGAAGGACAACCGCAAGGAAGGCTATACAGTGAGCGCAAATCGGTCGCTGCGATCGCCGTTCACTCATCTTCCCCGCTTTCTAGAACGTCTTTCAGCCGGTCAAGCTGATTCAGGACTTCTCCGGTACCGAGAGCGACGGCAGTAAGAGGGTCCTCGGCCACGGTCACAGGCAACCCCGTTTCCTGCTCGATCACCTTGTCCAGGCCGCGCAGCAAGACGCCACCCCCGACCAGCACCATGCCGTTGTCGAGAATGTCGGCTGCGAGCTCTGGCTCGGTGCGCTCGAGAGTGAGCTTGATGGCGTTAACGATCGCGCGGACGGGTTCTCGCAAGGACTGTCGGATCTCCTCGGAAGTCACGGTAATGCCGCGTGGGAGCCCGGCCTGGAGGTCCCTGCCCTTGACGTAGAAGGTCGTCTCTTTGTCGAGGGGGAATGCAGAGCCGATGCCAATCTTGATGTTCTCGGCCGTGCGCGGGCCGACCCCGAGGTTGTATTCACGCTTCATATACTGGACTATGGCCTCGTCCATCTCGTCGCCGGCGACGCGGATCGTCTCGTAGGTGACGGGCTCGGCCAGAGACAGCACGGCGACCTCGGTGGTGCCGCCGCCGACATCGACAATCATGTGACCCGTAGGTTCCAGGAATGGAAGGCCCGCTCCGATGGCCGCGGCTTTTGGCTCCTCTATCAGCCACACCTTCCTAGCACCCGCCCTTTCGGCGGAACTGACCACGGCGCGGCGCTCAACGGTGGTTATACCGGACGGAACGGCGATGACGACGCGGGGCTTAACCCCGAAACGGCGGTTGTGAACCTTGGTCATGAAGTAACGGAGCATAGACTCGGTAATTTCGAAGTCGGCGATCACCCCGTCCTTCAGCGGCCTGATGGCCTGGATGCTGCCTGGGGTCTTGCCGAGCATTTCCTTGGCGACGTTCCCAACGGCCTCTCCGTCCATAAGTACTTGGTTGGTGCCGCGCTTGACGGCGACCACCGACGGTTCGTTGAGAACGATCCCCTCGCCACGGATGCAGACAAGGGTATTGGCGGTCCCCAGATCGATCCCCATGTCCGTCGAGAACATTCCCAAAACGTTGTCGAGTATCATAGATTCACCGCATCCGCATGGGACCAAACTCGAACGGGCATGCCCAGAACCTGCATCCCACCCCGCAGCGATTCCACCCCAAGGTCTACCTCAGCGGCAACATACTGACGATGGTCGCAGGAGGAGTCAGCTCCGCCTTGTAGTCCACGACAAATTCCCAGGCGAAGAGGCCGATCCCCACAAGGATGAAGACGGCGGTCAACACGAGAAGGACACAGAAGACCGTGCTCACCTCGTCCGACGCAGTTGGGCTAAAAGAGTCGGGTGTCAACGCGATCTCCGATCTTTACGGGTTTTCGGGTGTAGCCTTCAAGCGTTCTGCCGGCAGCGGCTTCCTCGAAGACCTCATGTATGATTATCTTGGCGACATAGTCCCCGCCTCTGGAGACGGTGAACTCGTATCCCTTCTTCACTTTATCTCGAGCCCCGACATTGACGAGGACGATCCCCAGGTCCGGGTCCACGCTGACCACGTTCCCGCTCACCGGCTCAACCTTCAGGACACCGGCGATTTCCTGTATCGCGAAGCCACGCTCTTTGAGTGTCGCCACGATCTGGGTCAGCCTGTCTCGTTCTTCAGTTGCCTCGGCAAGAAGCTTCTTGGTCTCCTCAAATTGCTTGGTTAGCCTGGTCAGGTCTCCTTCCAGGCGCTGCCGTGTTTCATCAAGTTCATCCCGCTGCCTGGTCATGGCGCGGAGTTGCTCTTCCGTCCTAGCGAGGTCAGACTGGAACGAGAGTGCCATCTTCACAATGCTTTGGTTATTCTCGCTGAGCTTGGCCATTTCGTCAGAGATGTTACGGTAGTCGTTGGTCAATTCCTGGTCGCGCGCAACGAGGCCGTCGTTCTCTGCTTGTAGCTGGACGTTACGAGCTTGGAGCTGCTGAAGGTCGGTGGTCCTTGTGTCCAGCTCTCTTGAAAGCCTGTCTGCCTCTTGCTGGGCAGCCGCGATCGTTTTGTTCAGATCGGCTCTTTCTTTCTGCCAATTGGCTTCGGCCGTGACGTACTTACCGCGCCACTGCTCCCTCGTGGCAAAGAGCACGGCTCCTACGCCGACGTAGATTAAGCTCAAGACGAGCACAGCAACGACCATTGCTTTTGTGAAAGTGTTCATCAAATCCCTCCGGGCTGCCTTTCCCCAGATACGTAAGTCGTGAGCCCCAGGATGCTTGCTAATTTTCCCGCATGGCGATTATACCTACCCCCTTTTTGATGTCAAGGAAATTCTGCGGTGGCGCAATCGGCCTGCAAATGCCGCTGCTGCCATGCATACGGCGGTGGCGGCGCACGACCAGGCAAAGAGGTCACCCACCTTTATGTACGGTGTTCCGATGTGCGCCCCGACGGCCACGTGGCCCGTGAGAACGCCCTCGACTTCCTTCGACAGGCCACCCTCTCCGGTCAATGGCTCTTCGATTTTTCCGGTGGGAGATATGATGGCGGAGATCCCAGTGTTGGCTGCACGGACAAGCCCCGTCCGGGTCTCTATCGCCCTGAAGGAAGATATCTCGAGATGTTGCTCGAGTTCGGCGGAGCCGCGAAACCAGCCGTCGTTAGTGATATTCACCAAGAAGCCGGGATTTGGGGGAGCGACCGCACGGACCAATTCGGGAATGGTGTCTTCGTAGCAGATAAGAACGGAGAAGCGGTACGGCCCGATCGAGAACAGGACGGGAGCGACGCCGGGCGACAGCCCCTCCTCGTACGGAACGATCTTACTTATGAACGACAGAAAGCGGGAGAGCGGGACATACTCGCCGAAGGGGACCAAATGGAGCTTGTCGTACCTGTCGAGGAGCGCCCCTTCGTCAGAGAAAAGGTAGGCGCTGTTGAAGTACTTCCCCCCGATGGCGGAGTGAGCGCCCACCAGCAGGTGCGCCGCTTTCTCACGGGCCAAGCCGGCAAGAATCTCTAGGTAGTCTTCCGAGACGTTCAGCGGCACCAGCACCATCGTCTCGGGCCACAGGATCATGTCAACCGATCCTTCGGGTATAAGGTCAGATAAGGCAATGTGGTCGATCAGCACCTCGTAGGCCGTTCCGTAGGACTCCTTGACGGATTGGGGGATGTTCCCCTGCACCACTGCAACGCTCGGGCCTTGTTCGGCTCGGACGGTTCCCAACCGCCACCAGCCGTATGCGAGTGAGCCAAGAACCAGTACGGTGGCGGCGGCAGTGGCCAAGGCAGCGCGGCGGAACGCAGCTTTGGACGGATGCGATACGGCAAGGACGATCTCGACGAGTGCGAGATTGACCAGCACGACAACGAAGGACACGGCATAGAACGATCCGAAGTCAGCTACCTGGATCACGGGCAAGATCGTTGCCTGCGAGTACCCCAGCGAGAACCACGGGAACCCGGTGAGAAGCCGGGCACGGGCCAGTTCGAGTCCCACCCACAGGAACGGTCCCGATAGAAGACCCCAGCACCCCATGAGCCGATACAGGAAACCGAACAGTGCGAAGTAGGCCGCGAGGTACAGCGAAAGGAGAACCCAGCCCGGAATGGTGACGAATCGCATCCAGCGGATGCCGATGAAGAAGAAAATGCTCCCGAAAATCCAGGAGTAGAGAAGGGCCCTGCGCGGAGTTGTACGCAAAATCAAGAGAAGCCATGGGACGAGGGAGAACCATGCCGCGCCGCGAGAACACCGGCTTTGCGGGAAGGAGATCAGAAGAAGCGCCACTGAAGCCCCAAGAGCGAGCAGCACAAGCAGCGAACTCCCAAGCGAAACTGCTCTCTTGGGCAAAGGTTCTTTCAACTCCGATTCCTTCCGCAAGGCTGCTTTGACGTTTGAAGGGGATTCGCAATTGCGCACAAGCCTGCCAGACTCTACCACAACTCCTTCTCTCGCACCACGGCCTCCCGATGCGCACGCCCCGACCGGGGGCATGCTGATATTTCACGTCGGATATGTTGAACGCGCGAAGAGAAGCGCATAGACTCGAACGCCGACTACGCAAGCCTGCAAGGAG
>Ga0180438_10000731_pt1 | contig 60567 bp, 65 predicted proteins | sample SS_ome_12_FD_132455 | JGI IMG/M metagenome (GOLD analysis project Ga0180438, IMG submission 132455) | Hypersaline lake sediment archaeal communities from the Salton Sea, California, USA - SS_3_D_2 metaG | ecosystem: Environmental > Aquatic > Non-marine Saline and Alkaline > Hypersaline >... | reverse complement strand
AGACAGGGGTCACCGGTGAGACGGGACTCCAGGGGTCCACAGGACTTCAGGGACCTACCGGTATCCAGGGACAGACCGGTGTCCAGGGCCAGACAGGAGTCACCGGTGAGACCGGACTCCAGGGGTCCACAGGACTCCAGGGACCTACCGGTATTCAGGGCCAGACCGGTATTCAGGGCCAGACCGGAGTCACCGGTGAGACAGGACTCCAGGGACCTACTGGTATTCAGGGACAGACCGGTATTCAGGGACAGACCGGTGTCCAGGGCCAAACTGGTATCATTGGTGAAACGGGACTCCAGGGATCCACGGGACTTCAGGGACAGACTGGTGTCCAGGGGCAAACGGGTATTCAGGGCCAGACAGGTATCACTGGTGAGACAGGACTCCAGGGACCTACCGGTATTCAGGGACAGACTGGTATCCAGGGCCAAACTGGTATCCAGGGCCAGATAGGAGTCACAGGTGAGACGGGACTCCAGGGGTCCACAGGACTTCAGGGACAGACCGGTATTCAGGGACAGACCGGTGTCCAGGGCCAGACAGGAGTCACAGGTGAGACGGGACTCCAGGGACCTACCGGTATTCAGGGCCAGACAGGTATCACTGGTGAGACAGGACTCCAGGGACCTACCGGTATTCAGGGACAGACTGGTATCCAGGGCCAAACGGGTATCCAGGGCCAGACAGGAGTCACAGGTGAGACGGGACTCCAGGGATCCACAGGACTTCAGGGACAGACTGGTATTCAGGGACAGACCGGTGTTCAGGGCCAGACCGGAGTCACCGGTGAGACAGGACTCCAGGGACCTACCGGTATTCAGGGCCAGACCGGTGTTCAGGGCCAGACCGGTGTTCAGGGCCAGACAGGAGTCACCGGTGAGACAGGACTCCAGGGACCGACCGGTATTCAGGGCCAGACTGGTGTCCAGGGCCAGACTGGTGTCACAGGTGAGACCGGAGTTCAGGGTCTAACCGGTGTCCAGGGCCAGACTGGTGTCCAGGGTCAGACGGGTGTCACAGGTGAGACTGGAATCCAGGGTCAGACTGGTGTCCAGGGTCAGACTGGTGTCCAGGGCCAGACTGGTGTCACAGGTGAGACCGGGGTACAGGGACAGACTGGTGTCCAAGGTCAGACCGGAGTTCAGGGACAGACCGGGGTACAGGGTCAGACCGGTGTCACAGGTGAGACCGGAGTTCAGGGACAGACTGGTGTCCAAGGTCAGACCGGGGTACAGGGACAGACCGGTGTCCAGGGCCAGACCGGAGTCCATGGCCAGACCGGAGTCCAGGGACAAACCGGTGTCCAGGGCCAGACCGGTGTCCAGGGCCAGACCGGTGTCCAGGGCCAGACCGGTGTCCAGGGCCAGACCGGTGTCCAGGGCCAGACCGGTGTCCAGGGCCAGACCGGGGTACAGGGACAGACCGGGGTACAAGGACAGACCGGTGTCCAAGGACAAACCGGAGTCCAGGGACAAACCGGTGTCCAGGGCCAGACCGGGGTACAGGGACAGACCGGGGTACAGGGACAGACCGGTGTCCAGGGCCAGACTGGTGTCCAGGGTCAGACCGGTGTCCAGGGTCAGACCGGAGTACAGGGTCAGACCGGAGTACAGGGGATACAAGGTCAGACCGGGGTACAGGGTCAGACCGGGGTACAGGGACAGACCGGTGTCCAGGGCCAGACTGGTGTCCAGGGCCAGACTGGTGTCCAGGGTCAGACCGGAGTACAGGGGATACAGGGTCAGACTGGAGTACAAGGGATACAGGGTCAGACTGGAGTACAAGGGATACAGGGCCAGACCGGAGTACAAGGGATACAGGGCCAGACCGGAGTACAGGGGATACAGGGTCAGACTGGAGTACAGGGGATACAGGGTCAAACTGGAGTACAGGGGATTCAGGGTCAGACCGGAGTACAGGGGATACAGGGTCAGACCGGACCCAGGGGACTGACTGGAGTACAGGGGATACAGGGTCAGACTGGAGTACAGGGGATACAGGGTCAGACCGGAGTACAGGGGATACAAGGTCAGACCGGAGTACAGGGGATACAGGGTCAGACTGGAGTACAGGGGATACAGGGTCAGACTGGAGTACAGGGTCAGACCGGTATCCAAGGTCAGAAGCCGTCCGGTCAACTCTTTTTGTCGGCAGCCGGTATGTGGCCGTCAACAACAAGTGGATGCAGTTTAAATACAAAAACTGAATTAGCGACTAATAAAGTTAACAATTATACCTTGGACTTTGATCCATCCTCAATAGAATATTCCGAAGCTACTGTAAGCATGCCATCAGATTGGAATGGAGGTACAGTTTCAGCTAAGTTTTATTGGTCACATCCATCTACTGCTACAAATTTTGGCGTTGTTTGGGCATGTCAAGGTAGATCTTATGGAGATAATGAGGCCCTAGATCAGGCTATGGGGACAGCTCAAACTGTTACAGATACAGGTGGGACTACAAATAATTTATATATATCATCTGAAACTTCTGCTATAACGTTATCTGGAACTCCTGCCGCATCTGAAATGGTCCAGTTTAGAATTTATCGTAATGCTACAGATGGGTCAGACACATTAGCGGTAGATGCAAAACTTCTTGGTGTTATGATTACTTATACTAGAAGTTAAAAGTTATTTTAAAAGGTAGTAACTAATATTATTCATAAGATAGAAGGATTTAAAAATGTCAGATTTTTATGATATTTCAAATGTTGACGGTAAATATATTTTTTCTTCACCTGAAATAATTGTAGAAGTGGGCGATACTAAGCAGGAAGATTTTTATCCACAGACAAAATTAATAAAATGGAATAATGAAGTTAACTTTAGTATTAGATTTACAGATAATTTAGAAGATAGTTCAAATACAATAGATGAAAACGGGGTTGTAACATGGGTAGGTAAAGATGATATTGAGATAAAAATGTATGGGGATAATAACGTAAACCCGTCAGATATAGGATTTGAATATGAAATAAAATTACCGTATAAACCGTCATTTAATACATTTGAAATGACCATAAGAACTAAAAATATTTCTTTAATATATAATCCAGAAATATCGGATGAACAAGCACAAAGACTTATTGATAACAGAATTGCTGCGGAACAACCAACACCTACACTGGAAGAAGCGAAGAGAATAATACGCCCTGAAATAATAGTGGGGTCATATGCTGTCTATTATAATCTTAATAAAAATGATAAGTATAGATCAGGAAAGGCGTTTCATATTTATAGGCCAAAAGCAGTAGATTCTGAAAACAATGAAACCTGGTGTGAGATGAATATAGACATTGTTAATGAAATAATGACTATTTCTGTACCACAGGATTTTATAGATTCAGCAGTTTATCCTGTTATAATTGACCCGACATTCGGGAATACTTCGATTGGTGGATCATGGTATGAATATGTAAACGGCCAGGGTTTCGCGGGTATCTACACCTCCAATGACACAACTTATATAGATTCATTGGTTTTCTATGCAAAAAGAACATATGCTGGAGGGACTACTCCGAATCTTAAAGGTGTGATATGGGGTGGTGGTACGCCCCCTGCCGCTATATTGACAAATGGAGTAGATGGATCCGTTGCCGTCACAAATACAACGGGGGATTGGTATACTGTAAGATATAATACCAAACCTTCCGTTTCTAATGGGACGGCATATCGACTCGGTGCTATCTGTGATCAGAATTTCTCGTCGGCTTCTATCGCTTATGATGGAAATGTAGAAATTGACCCAAACAATTATGCAACTCCAGAAGCATATGAGCCATTTACTAGTGAACCAACGTTCCAGCCAAGCGTATATGCTACATACTTTTTTCCGAGAAACGGATTTGTTAATTTTCAAGATCCAGGAATATTTTAAAAAGCCTATGTTAAAACCTTATGAATGTGCTGCTGTTTTCGATAAAGAGAGAGCCGACTTTAATAATGTTCTAATAATGTTTTATGTTTATGTCGTTTAATATCTAAATAATATAGGGGGCCTAAAATGAGTGGTTACACCGAGTTAGATTATCGAAGAGAACTCAGTGCCTTTGATGAGAAAATAGCCCTGGCTGAGCTTGAGGCTTCAAAAGCTCAAGAAAGGGTTAATGAGCTGAAATATCAGAAGGCCCGTTTCAACCTTGAGTTTCTGGTAGCTACCATTAGAGCTCAACAACAGCCTGAGAACCAAAATGCCGGGTGAATTAAGCGACCCAACTCAATCTGTTCCATATCATTACGATAGGAGATATGAACCATCTTCTAACCCCGCTAATTGGGGTTTTAATGAATTGGACAGTTTTCTTAATAATCTTTCCGGTCAGGTTCTGGGAAGATCTCTCACAAAGAATGAGATGTCGTCTTTGAAAGAGTCTCTTGAAGAAAAGGGGTTCCTCCACAGGAATTTTGGTGATGAGTCTTACAAACAACGCGTCATCACCTATCTAAATAAAATGAAATCCGCCAGGAAGGTGGCAAGCACATGGCTGACCTCAATAAAATGATGGATAACCTTGAATCGAGAAGTAAAAGGTTATCCAAAGAAATAAGAGAGTTTATTGGGATTTACGATAATGTTTTCAGAGAGGCTAATAAGGAGTTTCAGCAGGAAAGAGTCGCTGCTGGGAATATGGATGGCCTTGAGGATTTCTACAGACTCGTTAATACCCTGAAACGAAACAGGGATATTCTTGGGTCTCTAGAACGTGGTATACGTGGAATGAGACCCCTAAACAAGTTCCGGTTTATCGAGGAGGAGGTTCCTCAGTCGGAAGAAGAGGCTAAAGATCAGCCCGCTGAGATGTATGAATATGAACCGGCTGAAGCAGAGGAACCGGAGGAAGAAATAGATGGCTAAGAGAATAAGAGTTGTAACATCAAGCAGCACTCCTGAGAAGAAGTTTTCCCCTCAGAAAAGAGTCGTATCCGCTTCTGATAATCCACGGCCATCAATGAAGATGACTAAAAACGAGATTATGGCCCGTAGAAATAGAAGGATTGCTACAACGACTACTTTTGGGTCTTATGGAATGAGAACGGCTGGAGATGTTCTCGATAGCGGGACCAGCCAGTTCTATTCTCCTCAGCTTAGTACTGACTTCCTCGAAAAGCCACAGAACCTACGTGAGAGAAGAGCCTTTTACCGGTTCTTTTATAATACAAATGAGATAGTAGGGCAAGCAGTAGATATTCATTCTACACTTCCTTTATCTAAGCTCAGACTGGTTCCACCAAAGGGTAGTAATAAGCATCAGAATCAATATGTCTTCAAATTTTTTGAAGACATGTGCGAGAGAATGAAGCTTTTCAAGACTCTTATTGAGGTAACCCATGAGTATAATTTGATGGGGAATTGCGTATCGAGGGATTCCTTATTAAGGACTCCACAAGGCTACATGAGGGCGGATCAGCTTTCGATTGGTGATGAAGTCCTTACTAATAAGGGCAGATTTAAGAAAATACTTAAGAGGTCTATCAGACCATCCGAAGTTGTTTTGAACATACGATGTTGGAAGGATTTTAGAAATTTAAGAATAACAGATGAACATCCTATAGAAGTTTTAAGAGATGAAGGCTTTGAATTTATTCAGGCTAGTGAACTTACACTCTCTGATTATGTTCGAATCACGTGGCCGAGTGAAATTAAGGATATAGATAAAGTAACGCTTGAATTCCCTAATAATTATGTAAAACTAGATAGGGGATATGAATCCAACGTTGAAATAGTCCGTTTAAGAAGTGATAAAGCCAACAGCGCAAGAAAATCCTTGCTGCTGTGGCTAGGTTCATTAGGTGAACCTGCTATTAAAACACGAAAGGAATTAGCCAATCAGTTCAATGTATCGGAATCAACCCTTAATAATGTCATAAATACTTTAACAGTGGAATTAGATCAGAAATTTCATGAGAGACTAGGAGCTAAAGGATGGCAAAAGGGGTCCCAGATAAGATGGTTACCCATTGATTTGAGTAATATTGAAATCAGGGATTCATATATCATAAAAAGGTCGAAAATACTCAGCGCTATTGATGAGCTTAAAATTGATAACAATTTCGCTTATCTGGCAGGATTTTGGCTAGGAGACGGGACTCTAGGAAGAGATTCTCAAAGAAATAATTGGGGAAGGGGTCTGTGGCAGATATCCTTCTCAGAAAAGGAAACTGTTAATATTGATAGGATTAAAAAAATACTTATAAGCATTTTTGGAGAAGATTCTATAAAAAGTTGGAATAGTAATGGAAATACATATATAAAAGTTAATTCGAATCCGGCATTTATAGAATGGTGGTCAGATAATTTTGGAGAAACTACTTTTGAGAGAAACCTGAAAAGAGTTCCCCAATGGTTGATAGACCTTCCTGTTGATAAGCTGAAGTATTTCCTTGCAGGTTTGATAGACTCTGATGGATGTGTATCAGTTAGTGGCGATAAGAGGCTCTCGATAGTAGATATAAAGACGGCATCGCGGAATATAATGGATGCTGTAAGAGATATATGTCTAAAATGCGGAGTTATAATAAATTACAATAATTCTGTTCCAAGGACTACTAAGCTTCCAAACGGTAATGAGACAATTTCTAGCGAGATGTTCATTGTAACGGCAAGTGAAGAAGAGTCTTGCCGAATTCTAACTGATTATTCTAATAAGAAGTTGCCTGAAGATGCAACTTTTACCATTATGGATAGATATTGGCAAAGGACTGATGGGGGTCTGGCCTTAAAAATAAAAGAGATTTGTACAGAGGACTATAAAGACCTGGTTTATAATTTTGAGGTTGAGGAAGACCATACATATCAGGTAAATGGGTTCTCAACTCACAATTGCTTCGTGTTCGCTGAGGAAGATGATTATTCTGATGATTCTTCACCAGAGGAAAAAGCTCAGAAAAAGGAAGAAGCTAAACAGAGAAGTCAATTCCTGAAGCAAAAGTATGATATCAGTGATAAAGACCCCCTGTTTAAAGGCTGGAAGAAACTTATTGTTCTTCCTCCTGACCAGGTAAGGGTTAGAAAGCTACCCCTATCAGATGATGTAGCTATTGAATATGTTCCTGATCCAGAAACGAGAAAATACATAACATCTGAAATGCCCATGTACCCGGATCAGATGCTTGAATCGAGCGGAATAAAGTATGACATTCCTTCAGAAATACGAAATAAGGTCATGCAGAGTGGCACCATACCACTTGATACCGACCCCTATACAGGGTCACATGTATATCATCTTGCCCGTAAAAAATCTCAATATGAGCCCCTCGGTATTTCTGTCATTGAGCGGTGCATAAATACCCTTGTTCTGATGGATAAGCTCCGTCAGGCCCAGACCTCTATTGCATCCCGTCATATGACTCCCATGCGTATCGTATGGGCTGAGGACCTCAGTTCTGACCAAGTCGATGAACTCAGAGAACAGGTCGACCTGGCTCTTGTGGATCCAGACTATAGTATCATAGCTAACTATGAGGTCCACTGGGAAGAGATGGGATCTAACGGGCGTCTGCTCGATATCGAGGCTGATTATGAGGGGTCCCTGAACAGGCTGTTTGCTGGTCTTGGAGTAACCAGAGAGATTCTCACCGGAGAGGGAACATACACCGGTAGTAAGATATCTCTGGAGATAATGAATACTCAGTATCTTCTTTATAGGGAAATCCTACAGGATTATGTCGAGAACTACCTGTTTAAGCCCATAGCAAAGAAAAAAGGCTTCGTTGAATATGATGAGTATGGCAATGAAGTTGTTCTCTACCCTCGACTGAGTTTCACAAGACTTGCAATCAGGGATAACGAAACATTCTTTGATGCGGCCTTCCAGCTTTATCAGAAGGGGTCAGTATCTATAGACCTCATACTCGATATACTCAATATCGACCCAGAGTCTACCCGTGAAAAGATCGAACATGATATGTTCACGGTTAATGATAATCAGTTCAATGAAGTCCTTAGAAACATCTATACGAATGTTGCGACAGGACTCGTTGAGAACACTGATATCGTTCAGAAGCTCGCTAGATATATGGGTTTGAGTATGACAGAACAACCTCAGCCCGCTGAAGGAGCTTCAAGGTTCAGCTCTGAAAAGAAAGCTGCTCTTCCTGTTCCGACGAATGGAAAAGTCATAAGTAAGGAACATGCTGAAAAACTAACCAGAGTTATCAGTTTCTTATCAAAGAATCCTGAAGCTCTCGATAAGGTGTTCAAATAATGAGAGTAAGCTTCTCAAACCTTCTAAGAGCAATGGTTGCTACTCTTCCTGATCCAGCTCAGGGAGAGATAGTGACTAAATTCAGGGAGGCTCCTAAACAGAAGCCTCCAAGAAGAAGGCCGTCGGTAAAAAATAAGAGCAATAGAACCGACTATATGAAGTTGTATATGAAAAAGTATCGTGAGGATGGTAACGATTATCAGAAGGTTCCTGAAAAGGTCAAAGAGTGGCGTAGAGAGCAAAAGAAGAAGTTAGAGGAATCTAAAAAGTAACGATAATCTATTAATCCTGAAATCTTCCCATGACTGAATGGGGGTGCTATAATGCCTAAGAAAAAAGGGTTAGGTCGGGATATAGAGAAGTCTCTTGAATCTATGAAGACGCTGCTGTCTTCTTTGAATGACTTCTCAAAGGCTCCCCTTAAAAGGGGCCTGCATGGTAACGGTATGGATGATGAAAAAATGATGAAGCTGGTTAATGAAGCCAGTGAAAAGGCGCATTCCTTAGCCATCATGGTTGAGGACCTTCATGATACTGTACGTGGCTTTAAAGGAAATAAAAACAGCCGCTTTGCTTCCAAAGTGGTTGAGAATTTCCTTAGCGAGACCATGTAATAATCTCTTTATACAAGACTTAAGAGCGTATTAAACAACGGGGTAGTAATGGATATACTCATAATGGCACCGAGGGTTATTCAGGGATATATAGAGCGGTTCCCTGAGGTTTATCACAATGCTTATGGGTATTTCAATTACGATAAAAGAGTGGTCGAGGAAAGAGTCCCCAGGGGTGACTTTCAGGTGCCCTATAAGGGCCCCGATGATCTCACAGAGGGTGACTATCAGGTTATCGTGTCATATGCTCAGACATTAGTAGACCCCATACTCCTTAAATATAACCAGAGGGTGGCTCTCGAAGACGCCCTGGCAAAGGCAATAAGGACATATGGTAACGGCGTTTTTGATAACAAAATAAACGCTAATAGGTATAATGTCCTCCTTCAGTCACTACTTGCTTCTCGTTTTGCGAAGAAGACAGAGAAAGCCCCTGAAAAGACTGAAGTTAAGCCTCGTGTAATGAGAGAACTCGGTCTTAAATCGAAAGATATTCCCCATCAGGTCAGGAGACGGGATCATAAAGGTCCTGCACTCTACAAGTCCAGAGGGAAAACCTACATAGAAAAGAACAAGTAGTCCTTAAAAGGAGGATCGCATGTTGAAGAATGCCAAGAGTTACACTGAGCGCCTCGATAAGATCGCTGAGGAAGTTCAGGCCTACAGCCCCGAAGTTGCTCTTCAGATCGACCTGGTTTCGGATGTCATTGAGGGACGTCGTGAAGCCTCTACTCTGAAGTTTGATGCCGATGAGGGCCGTTATATGGCCAACCGTTTCAACTCGAACGTTCGCAGCCGCGAAGCCGACGAGCCCTATATGGATAACTTTAACAAGAGCAATTTCGAGCAGGTGTCTATAGCCAAACAGAATCCGACGCCGGTTAAGAAGGCCAGTGCTTTCCCGTATCAGAAGGCCTAAGAGAAGGGAAGAGGGATGCCCTCCTTATATCCGATGAGTTCGTCCCCTGAGGATTTCCTTATTGGGGATAGAGTCAGAAAGTTTGTAAGTGAGATAAGTGTGTCTCCATACATAGGTGTGGTTACACACTTGAGTCCCTCTACTTATAAGGTCTGGGTACAATGGCCGGATGGCAACGAGGCACAGGAAGACCCTGATACTCTTATCAGGGTCAATCCTGCTCTCGGACTTCCAACGGTGCATTGTGATAAGGGCTACGACTCCTATGAGAAACAGCTCTCTGAAAAATTCTATGGTCCAGTACAAAAAGCTGTTCTGGCCACAAATAAGATGGCTATCAGAGTGGCCTATAGTTTTGCAAATAATGTCATAGGGAAATTGGTGGATGACGCTGCAAACCTTTTCGATGAAGGTCTGAGTGATGTACAAGCCTATAACAGGTTGTACACAAAATATGGCAGTGTATGTTCAGACCACATGATTAAGTCATCCATTCAAAAGATATTCGGGGAGGTATAGGTGTATCTCCATAAGTATACCTCTGATGGTGAAACTTTTTATCTGGTTTCATCCAAATCAGCTAAACCGGGCGGGTCTATTGTCCTGAGCTCTAAAGAATGGAAGGGTTATTCCACAGGATCGGACATCGAAACTGCTGTGAAGCTTATATCTGGCAGTAAGTTTTCAAAAGACGTTCCTGAAGAGCCTAAGAAGGAACCGGTTGAAAAGAAGAAAAAAGCTTTCTCAGAACTTATCAGAATGGTAGCAACAAGGTCTGATGACTATAAAAAGTGGACTGATGATGAGCTCTGGGATGAGTTCAATGAGCTGAGGAAGATAGGTGGAGGAGATAAGGAATTTCAAGATAGATGGACCAGGGTAACTTACGAGATTAAGAGAAGAAAACTTTTTCCTAAGTCATAAATGATGATTTTATCCTTAGCTGACATTATCAGGATAGCTAGTTTTGGAGCTCACGAAGCCGGACACCAGGCTTTAAGAGACCTGGACAAGAACATGTCAGAATTGAATATTCTGAATAAAGAGCTTCAGGAAAAATCTCAGAAGTTGAAGGAACTTTTAGGAGTAAGATCCAGACCCTTATCTAAGGATGAAAAAGATAAGAAAGAAACAGTTAAAGAACTCGGTACTATTGTTGATGAAATCGGTAATGTATCCAAGTTGTTCTCGCGTACCGTAGGAATAATGTATGGCGATATTAGACCAGATCGTTCTCGCACACCTCAGGATTAATATATATGGCGATGTTAAAATACGGTAATGCTTCATTAATCCAGCCAAATATATCCGTTGATGGCTGGGTTAATAATTTATATAACGTAGCTTGTAGTAACGGTAAGTGCCGCATGAAGACGGCAAAGACCGTACTGGCAAAATATGACCCGAAAAAGTATTATCTGAGCCACTGCACAATCATTGCTGCTGTTGACACCGATCTTGCAAACCCGAAAGAAGAAAAGTCTGATTATCTCATTAAGCCTGAATATTCAAAGTTCGTAAATAATAACGGTGATGCATGGTCTAAGAGGCTCCTCCAAGCTTGTTATAGAACCTTTATTGGTTGTAATAACTATTGTTTTCCTTCTGGTACTCGGGTACTGTTGTCCGACGGGACTTATAAAAATATAGAAGAAATTAAAGTTGGGGATACAGTTATAAATAGGAAAGGTGAGATAGGGACTGTAACCAATGTATTTAAGAGGGAATCTTCTGATTTAATGGAAGTTAATGGAAAAGGAATTCTATCAAGGTCACTGTTTGTAACCAAAGAACATCCGTTTTGGGTATATAGTGCGCGTAAGAGTTGTCCGAAGACTGGTCGACCAAACAGCTTTAATAGGGATAAGGATTTTTATCGTCTAAGCACATGGAAGGGATTCTCGACAGGAGTTCATGAAGGGCATGGAGAATCCTATCCCACGGGCATTATTCCTGGATGGAAAAATGCTGAAGATTTAGATGTTAATAGAGATTTTTTAACACACCCAATTTCCCAGGCAGAGCAGTTTAACAATGAGGTAAATGCTAATAGAGCTGAGTTGATCGGGTGGTTTTTGGCAGAAGGTTCTTACTCATATACTAATGATTCTTCAGATGAAGAATCAGGCATTACCTTCAATTTGGGCAACGATGAAAATGATGTAGCTCAGAAATTGTCTCTCCTTCTTATTGAAGAATTCGGAGATAAGCTGAGAATAGATTGCCAACCAAGAATATATGAGACCCAGAGTGGATCCTATAATTTATGTTTAAGTAATAAATATGTAGCTGAATATTTCAAGAAGTGGTGCGGAAAGTATTCATGGGCGAAATATATGCCTGAGGAAGCCATGTGGCTTCCTAAAAAACTTCAGGCAATAATATTGCATAATTGTTTATTTGGTGATGGTACTTCTAAAATTAGTTCTCGTGGATATTGTATAGAGTTAAAATCTAAGAAATTGATACAACAGTTGATGTGGATCTCTTGGAGATTGGGTATACTCCCTAGTTATAAAGAGGTCGGAGTATTGCCTAGATATACTGATATATCTATTATTGATGGATATGAGGTCTATACCGATCCAATCTCAGGAAAAAGATCCAGACCCGGTTATTCATTGAAATTCACTACAAGAGATTCAAAGAGACTATGTGATTTTTCAAAATATGATGATGTTAATATCACGGATAAAAGTTCAAATAGATATACCCATTCGTTAAAATGTGATAATAATGAATGGATGATATCAAAAATAAAAAAAGTTCAAAGTACTGATGTATCTTGTACGGTCTATAATATAGAAGTCGATAATGATAACTCCTATATAGTTGAGGGTGTTGCTGTTCATAACTGTGAACATGTCCAGATACCCGAGCTCAGTAAGGGAAAAGTTATTGATGCCGTGCTTCGGGATATCCCAATAGGTAAAGATAAAGAAGGTAATGACCTTACCACCTACTATGTTGATATCCTCGTAGCTACTGATAGAAAACATGATGACCTTATTCGTAAGATAGAGGCTAACGAACTCAACACCCTGTCGATGGGGTGTACAATATCATATTCAATTTGTTCAAAATGCGGTAATAAAGCCGTAGATGAAACGGAAGCATGCCAGCATGTTCGATATGAAAAGAATAATCTCTTTTATGATGATAGAGGAGTACAGAGAAAGGTTGCAGAGCTCTGCGGGCATTGGTCGGAGCCAGACAGCGTAAAGTTTGTAGATGCCTCTTGGGTGAAAACCCCGGCATTTGTCGGAGCGGTCAAAAGAAGTACTATCAGTGTCCCTGATGACATTTCGAAAAAGCTTGAGGCCGCAGAGAAGGTTGAAGGATATCGTAAGAAAGAGGGCGATTTCCTGAAAGCAGCCCATGTCGTTGCTCAGGATGAAGAAGACACAACGGAAGAGGCACCTGCTGAGGAAACTCCAGATGACGAAGCCCCCGTTGAAGAAGCTCCTCCTGAAGAGTCCCCCGCTGAAGAAAATCCAGAGTTCAATCTTGATTCCTGGAAAGAGGAAACCAAGAAAGAGCTCATGGACCAGATCCGTAATGAGATCCTTAAAGAGCTCAGTAATGAAAAAAGGCCGAATGAGCTGGAGACCCTTGACGATACGATAATTAAACCGGCTTCTGTCTTTAAAAAAGTATGGGGAGCAAAACTATCCTGGGACAGATTCATTACACAGTCCGTAGGTAATATTGATAAGAAATCCTTTGATAAACTCAGGCATGGAAGTCACATAGTTCTTACTAGCAGTGACCCTACTGTTCTTAAGGATTATGGGTACACAAAAAGGGACTTCCTTGCAGTGCTTTCATTTATTGATAGCCATACTACAAACCCTCTGACCTTTAAGATCAAAAAAGCTGTAGCTTCAATGGGCGGAACAGAAAATAAAAGCCCAATTCAAGTCCTTGCGAGAATAGTAGAGTTAACGGGTGAAAAAATCACTAAGGCACATGGTAAAAAGGTCCTTGTATGGGCCAAGATGTTGGACAGTTTTAATTGCTAATTACCCAAATTTCAGGATGTTTAATAATCTCTTAATACAGGTTTCAAAGTTACTGAAAAAGCCTTACTAGGAGGTCAGAGATGAGGAAGAGATTGAGCTGGGATGAAGAGAAGGTCGCCGAACTGGAGAAGAAGGCTGACCCGTATACCATGAATCAGACTCACGAGAACCCCCCGGTACAGAAGTACCAGACGGGTAGCCCGAGTGCTTGGGGTGAGGATCCGAATATGGCCACCCCGTGGAAGACCGAGGGTAGGACTGAGACCGGTCATCCCGCTCCTGCAAGTAAGGCTGCTCATGAGGCTGTTCTGGCTGCTCGTAAGCTTGAGGACAAGGCCATCAAGTGCATCACGATTGCACAGCGCATGCTGCCCAATGCCAATGATGAGATCATTGAGGCCCAGGCTACCGACCTGATGTATCTGCCCGAGCGTTCGGTCCTTGCCACTCTTCAGCGTCAGGCTGAGCTTGCTCAGATCCTTTCCGGTAAGAAGTGTGACACTGAGGAAGGCGCAGATGTAGAGGCCAAGAAGGCCCCGAAGGCCCCGAAGATGGATGACGGAGGCTCAGCTGAGGAAGAGATGACAGGCGCAGATGTGGAGGCCAAGAAGGCCCCGAAGATGGATGACGAAGGCGCAGATGTAGAGGCCAAGAAGGCCCCGAAGATGGATGAAGAAGGCGCAGATGTGGAGGCCAAGAAGGCCCCGAAGATGGATGAAGAAGGCGCAGATGTGGAGGCCAAGAAGGCCCCGAAGATGGATGAAGAAGGCGCAGATGTAGAGGCCAAGAAGGCCCCGAAGATGGACGACGAAGGCGCAGATGTAGAGGCCAAGAAGGCCCCGAAGATGGATGAGGCACCTGATGGTAAGGAAGCCGGTGACCTCCTTGATCAGATTTTTGCTCAGGAAGTTACGGCTTCTGAAAAGACTGGTGCAAAGAAGTTGAGTGGTCTTGTGAAGCAGGCTTCGGAGAGTGATTCCCTGGCTGGTCTATGGGATACCGCTCCGGACGTTTCCAAGATCTTTCGTTAATGTATAAACCATGTATGAGGAGGTGAACTAGGATGGGTTCAAACAATCCAGTTCCTGACACTCACATGGATGTTCTGTACCGTCAGACGTTCAACACGTACGGCCAGATTACTTCTGCCGGTCTGACTCAGAACAACCGCGTGGGTAACGACCAGAAGGCCAACAACACCCGTCTGAATGCCAACACGAATGCTGGCATCCTGGCTGGTAGTGTTGTTGCGGTAGCGGGTGACGGACTCATTGGCCCCTGCGCCGGTGACAGCAGCTCGACCTTTGATAAGGCCGTAGGTCTTGCTGTTAACGATGCACTGGGTAATGCGTACGAGTCGAGCTCCGCAGTGGCTTCCGAGCGCGTCGCGTACTGCCATGGGACGGGTACAATGTTCCGTACCGACATTTACGAGACGAAGGGTACCGATGGTACCGCTGCTGTCGCGTACACTGCCGGTGACAAGCTGTACGCTTCCCAGAATGGGCTCCTGACCAACGTGTCGGGCATGGACAACACTAACCTGACCTATTCGACTCTGATCGGTATCGTGTTGAAGGCCCCGTCTGCGACGGACGCCTACATGACCGTTCAGATGAGAATCTAAGAGGAGGTGAAATCTCAATGGCTGAAATTAGCAATGATGTAAAACAGCAGATTATCGGCGAGCATCTCAAGACCGCCGCTGGACGTGCCAAGCTGGCAGCGTCCATGATTCAGCCTCTGCGTCTGAGGAGAGATTACACCTCCGTTGGTCGTAAGACCTTCCTGGTGGAGCAGCTCCCTGACGGTGCGTTGCCGATCTATGACAAGGATCCCAACGTTACGGCGTATGTCGTCGGCGAGGAAGGTCAGAATATTCTGGCCATCACGAAGCCCCGCCGTGTTATTTTCCCCCTGTTCGAGATTGCCTCGAACCCGGAGATCCCGCTCACTCAGATCAAAGAGCGCCGGTTCGACCTGATCGAACGTGCTCAGGACCTGGGTAAGGCTGAGATTCAGGCCGAGGAAGATACCCGTGTCTTCGAGGTTCTGGATGCGGTCGCAACGAGTGGTTTTGACAACATTGGTGCCACCAATGCTGACGTGAACGCCGTTGCTCCTCTGACGCCTCCCGACCTGGCCGATGCGTTCGCTCGTATCGAGCGTCATGACCTGCGTGTTGCGAGAGTCTTCGCGAATGCCCTCGACTATTCCGACATCCGTAAGTGGGGACGTGACGTCCTGGACATCGAGTCCCAGGCTACGTTGCTCCGCACCGGTCTGATGGCGACAGTCTGGGGTGCTCAGATCATAGTGTCTCGTAGGGTGCCTGCCGGGTACATCTACGTGTGCTGTGAGCCCGAGTTCTTCGGCCGTATCCCAGTTCGTACGGAACTTACCGTTCTTTCTGCTGACGATCCTAAGAACCGTACCATCGGGTTCTCGATTTTCGAGAATCTGGGTATCGGCTGCCACAACCCGCTGGGTCTGTGCAGGGTGGTCATTCAGAGGTAACTAACTCTTAACAGAGTAGTTATAGGGGTTATGAGAATCTTCTCATAACCCCTTTTTTTATTCTTCCCCTACACTATAAAATTAGTTATATTATTAATAACAGTGCATTGAGGAGATTTCTAATGCCCTCTGTTTGGATTGAAGAAAAAGATTTTGATAAAATTTTACATAACAAATATGGTGTTTATTCTAAATCAGAACTCGAACAGCAGATTAGAGAGGGCAATCTTACTATAAATGAACTTGGTAAGATTTATTCATTATCTGAAGTTCAAATAGTGCATGTATTACGCTTATTAAACCTTACGCACCGTAATATATTAAGTGACACAAGAATTTCATCCTTTGAGATAACCCCCTCAATACATCAGGTAATCTTAGGAACACTTTTAGGAGATGCTTACATGAAGGAAAAGAATTCTTTCATGTTAGGTCATAGCATCCATCAAATGGATTATTTCTATACGGTTGCAGAAAAATTAGGGTGTTCAGTATCAACGATATACTATAAGAGGGCCACATTAGGAAAGTCTCTGTCTTTATGGACAAATAGACATCCATGTTTTGAGACTTATTTCGAGAGATTCTATCTTAATGGTAAGAAAAAGAAGCGATTTTCTGAAAAATCAGTTTATGACTTGGAACCTGAGGGCCTAGCTTATTGGTATATGGATGATGGGAAATTTGATGAATATGGCCTAGTTTTATGTACGGGGGGTTTTTCAAGAGAAGAGAATTGGATACTTATCGATTTATTGAGAAATAAGTTTTCTGTTGAAGCTACAGAGCAATACCATGATAGAAAAAAGGATTACCGATATCTCTATATTAAGGCTGAGAGCAGGGGTCATTTCATATCTCTGATAGAACCATATGTTATACCCTCTATGAGGTATAAATTAGAAGGAAAACCTTATCCAAAATTATCAAACGAGATAGAAATAGCTATTAGGCATATGACTTTCTGTGAAAAAATAGATAAACCGGTTAGGTTTTCTGGTAATTCTGAACTTAAGAAGATGATAGTTTATAATGTTCCCGATAAAAAAATAGAATACATGAATTCTATAAGGGAGTCAATAAAAGAGAGAAAAATTGTTTCACATACGAATGTTAGAAAAGAGCCTTCTTTTGAAGAATTAAAGGCTTTGTTTAAAGACGGGTTAACGGACCAGCAAATAGCCTCACGCTATGGTTTTGGTAGGAATAGAATATCTAAAATAAGACGTTCCTTAAATATACCTAGAAAATCAGTTAGATGTAGTTCTGACAGGGTTTGTTTTCCATGCATGAAAGTAAAACTTGTGCCGTCGGAGAAAGTTGTATCTAATGAATATAATCCGAATAAAGTAGCCCATACCGAGATGTCGCTATTAATACACAGTATAGAAGAAGATGGACTCACTCAGCCCGTAGTTGTTTTTTATGATTCAAGTATTGATAAATATATAGTTATTGATGGCTTTCATAGATTTACTGTCTTAAAGGACCACTTTAAAGTGGATAAAATACCCGTTGTAGTTCTTGAGAAGAAACTTGAAGATAGAATGGCTTCTACTATACGTCATAATAGGGCACGGGGTAAGCATCAAGTGGACCTTATGGGGATTCTGGTTAATGACCTGTCTGCTAAAGGTTGGTTAGATGAGCAGATAGCTCAGCACCTTGGTATGGAGGGGGAGGAGCTCTTAAGATTAAGACAACAAGTTGGATGTGCTAAATATTTAGCAGGAAGTGAATATTCCTCTTCATGGGAAATTAAATGAATGGCTCTGTCCTTTTCACTAACAGCGTAGATTTTGAGGTCAAAAAAATATTATCAGTCTCATTGTGGTCAAAAAGAAGATTCTACATATACGGAAGTTGCCCATCTTTAGATGAGCTTAAGCAGCGCCTTCCAGATTTTGTTTTCGTAGATTTGAGAGATCTATTAGATCCACAGTTTATAAAAATATTTATCGACAACTCAGATTCAGATTTTTTTGTGATAAAGTGCCTTAGATTTAGCGATATAATGCATAGGGGCATTGAGAAGTTACAGTTATCATTAGGGTATAAATTTGTTGTAGATAATCATCCTTTTATGGGAAAATCAGAAATATACTGGTCGTATTTTTTATGGAGCTTCTTCGATAGGTCATTGTTGGGTTATCCCCATTGCTATTCTTTTATCACGGCTCTTAAGAACAATCCTTTTAATATCATGGACATAGCTTCAAGGGTTATATCTAAAACTGATACTGATATCCGTGAAATTTTTGATAAAATAGAGGTAAAGAGAATTCAGGTAGATATAGAAACAAAAAATGATTATCAGAAACTCAAGACAAAATTATTTGAGGAAGAAAACAGTCCTTTAGTAATATCCAAGAAACTAAGAAGATTTGTAATTCAAAAATATCCTGAGCTGAAAGAGGGCTTTGACCTTCTAAGGTTAGGTAATGTTTTTGATCAATTCCAAAAGGGTATCAGGACTATAATCGTGTCGGACCTTAAAGTAGATGAATATTTGGAAAATAGATTCTGGGAATACATTAATAATGCCAATATTTTTATGAGAACTATATATGACGGAAAAACTGAATAGAATCTATTTATCAGATAATGTGCTATTTTCTGCTCAGAAAAGGATTGCTCTTATTTTTAATGAGTTTGAGAAAATTGTTGTATCCATAAGTAGTGGTAAAGATAGTACAGTTCTTTTCTGGCTGGCTATGGAGGAAGCAATAAAAAGGAAGAGGAAGATAAAGGTATTTTTCTTAGATCAGGAGGCTGAATATGAGTCCAGTATAAAACTAATAGAATTTATGATGACCCAATCGTTAGTTGACCCCATGTGGTTTCAAATACCCCTAAGATTAACCAACGCTACTTCATATAGTAATAGTGTATTCTGTTGTTGGGAAGAAAATAAGGAGTGGTTGCGTTCAAAGCATCCTTTAGCAATACATTCACTCAAAGAAAAATACCCAGACAGGTTCTATGGCTTTTTTAATTGGGTAGAGAAGAAGAATTCCGATACAGCTTTTTTAATTGGGCTTAGGGCTGAAGAGAGCATCAATCGGTTAAGAGCTGTAATGTTAAATCCCGGTTGGAACTCAATCAGATGGAGTACTAAAACTAAAGGGAGTAATACTTTTCGATTTTACCCGATATATGATTGGGTAGTTAGTGATATCTGGAAATACATTTATGAAAATAATCTACCTTATAATTCTGTTTATGATAGAATGTATCATTCCAATAAAAACTATTATAAAACGATGAGGGTAAGTAATCTTATACATGAAAAGAGCTTTAGATGCTTAGGGGACTTACAGATTTACGAACCGGTGATGTTCGATAAATTGGTAAAGAGATTACCCGGTATTCATGTGGCTTCTATTTATTCCAAAGAAAAGACTGTTTTCAACACCGATGTATTACCTAAGAGTTTTAAGTCATGGAAGGATTATAAGGATTACCTTTTAAGAACGACTCCATTAGAATATAAAAATAGGTTTGATAAGAGATTCTCAAAACAGCCTGATAATGAGAATATGGCCAGAAAACAGGTTAGACAGATTTTGTTAAATGATTATGAGAATAATTTAAATATAAAAACAGTGAAAAAAAATAAGATTGAATTGTATGAAAAATGGTGGGATAAATTTTAACTAGACTAATCATCATGATGCGGCTTAATATGACTACTGGAACGATTCATCTGTCCTATTTTATGCTCCGGTAAGCCGTCCGTATCATGGGGTGTTTTAAGTGGGTGGTCCTCTGATATAGCCGGTTGAGGGGGTACGTATTCTCCGCCCTCAAGCTGCCAGTAATATTTGATCTTTTTATTTATTTTAGTCATATCTGTTTCCTATTTATGGGGGCTGATAGCTCAGCCCCTTTAGTTTATTGATTTGTTTCCTCTGGTTCCGGAGTAGCAGATTCATCTTCAATCGTTGGAGCTGGCAAGAGATACTCGGTAATTTTCTTATCCTTCTCTTCTTTCGTAAGGTCTTTTCTACCATCCAGATAGACTCCAAAGGACAGGTCCTGGAAGGTCGTCTGGATAGTAAGACCGAGTCTTTGCCAGAGAGATTCTGCTGCGGGGGATTTGAAACTACGCTTTTGAAGAAAAACAGTTCCGAGGAATCTATTGATGACCATACCATACTGAATGGTTTTCTTCCTGGGTAAGATCATACCTATAAGTGACGGTAAGATCGACCCAGCAAGGATAAGTGCAAGGTTAACCATACGGTCATCCCATTCCATAATCTACCCCCTTTATAAAGAGTGAGGCGACTTTCTTTGCAGATTCTTTATCTGCTTTTTCCATTTGAGCTACTATTTTTTTAGCCCAGATATAACCGGGATCACCTCCCCATATTAACCACGCCACATAGCCCCTATCCTTCCAGGGTTTGTCCTTATACTCTGGATTAATGGCCTTATTCTTCTCGTGCCTATCGAAGAAGGCTTTCATTCTTTTAACCGTTGAGGGGGATAGTTCGTCCCTGTTCTTAAGATTCACTGCTCTTTGGACTCCCGACCCGATACCTTCCTTCTTAGCCTCAGAGACTGAAAGGCCTCCTTTTCCACCCGCTTTTCTACGATATTCTAAGCCTTTTTCTGCCTCTTTTGCAACGGTCTCTGGGGGCCTGAAATCTATGTGACTGTAACGATTGGGCTTAGACATTAAAATCTCCTTTTTTCAGAACTTTATATCGAGAGATTATTAAACTATCATTAAATAAGCCCTAAATACAAGGAGTTAGCATGACTTATCTCAATGATGTTATGAAGTCTAAAGAGGATGCTGCAGAGAATCTTAATCTACTTGAAGAGAGTATTAAGAAGCTGAGAAAGGAGTATGATGTTCTCTCACAAAGACTCTACGAATTATCTGAACGAGAGCTGAAGGTTAAGGAGATATATCGATTGGCTGGGATACATCTACCCAGGCTTCAGAGGAGAACAGAGCTCAGTGATAAGGATAAGGCTGAGATTGAAAAATGGCTTTGCAGGGCGAAGTCGCTGAGTGGCCTTGATGATATTATATTAGCCTTCCGAGAGATGGATAAATATAAGGCTGGTGATATCAAAATAAATTTGTATGCCCTTATCCAAAAGATTATTATAGGTGGACCATTCAAGGAAGGGACCGGTAAGAAATGACTGATATATTCATTCCTTGTAGCCCGAATTATTATCGTAAGCTCCCGTCTGCCCTCTGTAGCGCTCTTACTCAGACCTACCAAGATAAAAGGGTGTTGCTTTATTTAGATGGAATCAATGGTGATACTGAAGGGTTACTCAGACAATGGTGGTATACAGCTGATGATACCCCTGGATCCAATAAGGATCATCAAACTTTCAGATTATTAAGAAGAGACCTAGAGATAGAGTACTGTAAAAGAGGAGTTCTTATTAAGAACTTTGACGGTCCTCGTGGTAGTGCTGCTATTTCAAGACAGTGGCTTTTCGAGTGGCCTTGTATTTCAGAATGGGTTAAGACACTCGATGCGGATGATATTCTCTTACCGGATGCTCTGGACTATATGATGTCCTATGCAAAAGATGGTGTAGATGCAGTTTTATGCCCCATGATGTTTTGTCGAAAGAATAGGCATATTGAAATTATTCCCGGTCGACCTATGATAGGTAAGTGTGGAACAGGTAGTTTCCTGTATTCAAGGAACTTTCTGAAAAGACTTATAGAAATGGGTTTCTGTTGGCCCAATCAATGGGCTCATGACGCTTCATTTCTTACTTTCATTCAAGATAAAGGATTCAATTTTGTTACCACATCTGAAAATTTTTTGTATGTATATATAAAATGATTACTTTCATTTCTTCTACATTTAGTAAGGCTACGGTTCATCAGAGGAATGCTCTTTATTCATGGAAGGAGGCAGGCGTTCCTTATGTTATACTAGGGGAGTCTGATGTCGTAACTGCACATCCTGTTCGGACAGAGCATGATTTAGGGTTTCAAGGAGATGCTCCTATAGTCAGAGACATGATTTTAACGGGGCTTAAGTATATCTCAACGCCCTATGTAGGACTCATCAATGCCGATATCATTATAGAATATTTCTTTCTTGATGACTTCTCTAAGTTATTATGTACTATAGAACCTGACTCGTTCATGACATCCGTTCGAAGAGACCTAATATGTGATGACCCTATTATTAATTTTCAGGATTTAGTAAGAGTTATATCTTCGCCTTGGGAATACCACCAAGATGCGTCGGCAGATCTTTTTATTGCGTCTGTGACTAGGTTCAAGGAATTAGCTTTAGAGATCCCCAATTTTATATACGGGAGGTTGGCTTGGGATAATTGGGTTCATCTTTATTTCGATTATATTGGGATTCCTTGCTATGATACGTCTGATATCTTAAAGTGCTACCACCAAAAGCATGGCTATATGCATATAGGTGCGACCTCTTTTAATGACCTTAATAAGAGTCCATCCGTGAGTCACAATCTGGGTTTGTTTCATTCCTCTTTAGGAAAAATAAAGAGGTCTACTTCTGATATTATCCGTGTTAGAAGATGTCTCAGAAAGCCCCCCTTATCATAATTCAAAATCATAAGATAGTCCGGCTTTTAAGTAGGCCGCACTATTATTTATTATTTGGCTAGGAGAGAACATTTTAGCGTTTATTCTCACATGATTATAGTTAACAGCTTCTGATAAGGTGAAACTTCCGACGGTTTTTGGATTAATGGGAGTAAATATTTCTTTAACCGTTATGTAGTTAACACCATCATTTGATAGTTGGATTTGAAGGAGGGCAGATCCAGGATTTAGGTCGGTAACAGTAAGAGGCTCGCTCCTATCAACCCAATACTTGAATAGCTGGTTTTCCCTAATAGGAAATGGGAGCGTTGTTAGGTTAAGGTACATTATCTGAGAAGAATCGGAATTTTCTGATATATTCGGTGCAGGATCTGGATCCGTGAATGTAGTACCTACGGGTGTGTTAAAATTAATGACGTTTGGGCTAAATATGGCAGACACTGACCTTGGATATGCTTGAATATTTCCTATAGAATCCTGACAAATGAACCATCCCTTATAAGACCCTTCCGTGATATTATTGACTGAAAAAGTGGTTATTTGAGAAGAACTCACCGTAGAATCAGAAAAATAGATGGCTGCTGTTCCGTCTCCATCTAGGCCATTTTTAATTTGGGTAGAATCGGGTGATGCGGCCTGTGAACTTAAAAACTCAAAATAGACAACACCATTTTCATCAATACCTGCCTGGAACCGGGCCGATGTTGAATCTCGATAAGATAATTTGGGGTAACCCGGTATATATGCGGGTGCTAGGTTAGTTGTGAAGTCCAGTTTAACAGGATTAGTTTGGAGGCCGCCTATGGAGCTCTCTGCTACCAACCAGGCACTGTATACCGTATCTTGAGAAAGATTTATAGAATAGAGAGACGCCTCTATATTTCCCGGTATTGAAGAGCTGTCATTGAAACCAACTGGTACAGCTGTACCGTCGCCATCTTTTCCTTCTTTTACTTGTAGAGATGTAGGATTTTGAGAACCTTCAAGTACAACGACTGAATATGCTGTCGTGTCTTCTTCAGTACTTACTATAAATGTTGAGGAAAATCCACCTACCGATCCAATTTTTGGGTATGTAATATTCCAATTGGGGGGAGGCATTTGACCCCCATCTGTTATTGTCCAATTATATGTGGATATTAAATTTTGTCTTGAGGTCGCTGCTGTTATAGAGTATTTGGAGTTACCGCCACTTAAAGTTACTCCAGAGTTCAAACTCTGTGATTCCCATGATGTGAGAAGATTAGAATAGGAGGTGTAGTCGAGTGTAACACCATCAAACATGAGAAGCATCGTTGTTACCTTAGAAACGTCCCAATCAGTTACATCAATTGAGGTTAATGAGGAGCATCCCCTAAAAGTTTCCTGAAGTGAGGTAACATTGGATGTATTCCAATTGGATACATTGATTGAACTCAATGAAGAACAATTTCTGAACATAGACCTTAATGATGTGGCTTTAGAGGTGTCAAATCCGGAAACATCAATATTTCCAAGATCGGAGCACCCATCAAATAAATACTCGAAATTGGTACTATTAGAGGTATTTAAGCCACTAACATCAATAACAGAAAGAGAAGGGCATAAACCAAAAACTGCGAAAAAGCTTGTAACATTAGATGTATCCCAATTATTCAAATTTACAGATTGCAAGGATGGACAGTTATAAAACATTGAATTTATCGTGGTAAGATTTTGTGTGTTCCACTCGCTCAGATCAATAGATTGAATGCCCGAATCTTGAAACATTTGATAAGTACTAGTTAGAAGGGCAGTATCCCAGTTTGATAGGTCAATACCAGTTAGATTGGTGCAATCCAGAAACATATCTTTAGCCGTAGATAATTTGGAAGTAGAAGACCAATTAACCTTGACTGAAGTTAAATTGGAACATTTTTGAAACATCCCTTCAACTGAGGTAACATTTGAAACATCCCAGTTATCCAAATCTATGGATGCAAGACTTGAACATCCACTAAACATATTAGTAAAGTTTGTTGCACTTGGAGTATTCCAATTACTAATATTTAAAGAAGTTAAGGCTGAAACACCCGTTACGCTAAAAAACATTGCTGAAAAATTAACACCACTTGAAACATCCCATTGATCGATTAGGATAGATGATAAATTAATACAATTAGCGAACACCGTTTGAAACGTAGTTACATTAGAAACATCCCACCTGTTACAGTTTATGGAATCTAATGAACTACATCCAACGAAGAAAGCCTGTAAAGTTGTTACACCATCTAAATAGGGTGAATCAGTAGCTGTAACCTTAAGATTGGCAGCATTGGTGAAAATGGCTCCATTATTCCCAGGGTTAAATGGCCCCCATTCTGAAACCGTCAAAATTTTCAGTCTGTCTCCTGTTGCGGCAAACCTGAATCCAACAAAAGAAAGACCTGTTATAACTATGTTATAGGTTCCGGATGAGGAATAGGTATGGGTCCAGGAAGGATCATCCCACGTAGTGATATCACTAGATGATCCATCTCCCCAATCAATATGACAATTATATGTACCACCATTAAAAACAGGAATTTTAATTTGAGTGGAAGAGCTAGAACCCGTGCTGGTGTTGTCTGTTTTCCACGAGGATCTGAATGCCTCTTGTCCTCCATCTGTGATAGACCAAGATTTAGTAGTCGTCAGAGTTGACCTTGCAGATACAGCAGATGCCTTGTATTTAGAAGATCCACCATGGAAAGGTACGGATGATTTAACATTTTGTCCTGCCCAAGAAATCAGTAGATTTGAATAAGAATCCCTGTCCAAATAAGTTCCATAAAACATTTGGAACATTGTAGTAACTTTAGTAACATCCCAACCAGTTACATCCAAAGAGTGTAAACTAGAACAGTCCCTAAACGTTTGATACGTTTGTGTTACATTTGAAGTATTCCAAGAACTAACATCAAGGGACGTTAGATTAGTACACCCCCTGAATATTATACTTGCATCTGTTACACTGGAAATACCCCAATTAGACACGTCTATAGATGTTAAATTAGAGCAATTATAACACATACCTCTAATGGTGGTTGCCGCATTCAAGTCCCATCCAGATGTATTCAAAGAAGTTAAGGAACTGCAATTGTAGAACATGCTGTCTGTTCTTGTTATGAGCGACGTGTTCCAATTGTTTGTATTTCCAATTGAAGTTAATTGGCTACAGTTCTCAAACATTCTTCTAGCATCGGTGCATGCTCCTGTATCCCAAGAGGATAAATCTAGTGAGGTAAGGGAGCTACACCCGTAGAAAGCATAGCCAAAAAACTCCACGTTTGATACATCCCAAGAAGAGATATTCAATGATACAAGTGAAGAACAGCCGTAAAAGGCATAACTTATATCTGTATTTGAAGAAGTGTTCCAATTGCTTAAATCCACTGATGTTAAAGAAGGACACTGATTGAATAGTTGATTAAGGGTGATTACATTAGAGGTGTTCCAATTTGAAATATTAATTGATGTAAGGGCTGTACACTGGTAGAAAAGGCCATCTAAATGAGTAACGGAAGAAGTATCCCAATTACTTATATCGATAGAGGTTAAAGATGTACAGCCTCCAAACATAGCCGTCAAAATGGTTGCATGAGAGACATCCCAATTTGAAATATTAACTGAGGTTAAATTGGGACACATCCAGAAAAAATTAGAAAAGTTTAAGACAGAACTGACATCCCATGAACTTCCATCAAAATGGGTAAAAGAGCATCCTCCGAACGAAGCAAACAAACCGAGAACACCAGACAAGTCAGGCGCATCAGTAGCAGAAATTGTTAAATTACTACAACCCGTAAAATGCCCACCAATGAGCGAAGGATCCCATTCAAACGCGGGATTTCCTAGATTAAATGGTCCCCACTCAGAAATGTTTAATATCTTTAACAAATCTTTTTCATACTGGAAAGCCAATCCAATAAATGTTCCCGTAATAGTAACCGTGTAAGTACCAGCAGAGGAGTAGGTGTGGGTCCAGGAAGGATCATCCCACGTAGTGATATCACTAGATGATCCATCTCCCCAATCAATATGGCAATTATATGTACCGTTGCTAATGGTTGGTATTCTTATTTGAGTGGAAGAGCTAGAACCCGTACTGGTGTTGTCCGTTTTCCAAGTAGAGATAAAAGGCATTTTGTGACTCCATAGTATGGGTTAACATGGGTTAACATGGTCAACAAGAATCTTAAAAGAATATATGTAGATTATTTTAATTCACTATGATTTTCTTGTATAATATCTATAGAGGTGATATCTATGAAATCAGACCAGAACCTGGAAAATAGTCTAACTCATTATGCTTCTTTGGGATATATCGTCCTAAGAACCGAGAATAATCCCTATCTTAAGGTGTCTTACAGGGGTGCCGGAGGTTTAATTTCAGAGAAGTGGAATGTTAAAATTTACACGTCTGGTTCCGTGGTGTGTAATGATTTTGTAATTTTGAGGGACTTATCATCTGGGAATATCAAAGAGCCTGATAAATCTTTGGTATTGTTGGAGATAGATGATGCAGGAGGGGGCTTTCCCCTGGCTGGTGTCATGGTTGGTGTCTCTGATGGAAAAAGGGTAGAAACGGATACGGTTGATGTTTCCTATTTTCAGGGAGACCTGTACAATAAGAGATTATATCTTTCCCAGTATGCAGATAAGGGTCTTAGGATTGTTGAGGGTGGTTTTGGAGCTTCCCCCTCGACTCATCGGATAAATATCTGTACTGGTTTCATCAATAACCGGCTCAAGATGCTCCTGAGAGAAAAAGGTTATGATGTTCGTGTGGTCGAGATTAAAGGCATGCTCCAGGACCAATTGGAGGACCTATTCCGTTCCTACGTGAAAGAAGTAGTTGGCAGTGACGTAGCTTATGACCCTAAAGTCATAGCATCAAAAAAGGAATTGGCTGATAGATACTATAGACTTGTCAGGTGGGCCCGCCATAACTGTCCCCATCTCATGAAGACCGGCTGGAAATCACTTCAAAGTTTATGAGTTCTGCTGAAGAAGTATTTGCGCGGCACCTTAAATTCCTGGGTCTGAAGGACTATAAGGAATATTTCAAATGGTGCAAAAATAACGGCTTCAGGTCTACTTTCAATAAAAACCACAAAGAGTTCGCTAAAGAGCAGAAGTTCGTTACCGGTAAAAGAGCTCTAGATCATATGAGGAGCTCTCGGAAGAAGAACTTCGAAAGTGTTATATCTGACATCCGTTCTGATAAGTTCGCTGAGAATAATACTATCTATAAAAAAATAAAGGAACAGCATGGATATATAAGAAAAAACAGGTCCGCTACTGTTTCAGATATGTTCCTCAATGCCCTGATCTATCTCGAACCAAGAACAAAACTGTTCAAGACTGATTCGTATATTTATTCTTTATCAGAGATTTTCATGCTGACAGACTTCTTTATCCGTCCTTATGATGCCTGGACTCCATCCTCCCATAATGCCGAGAAGCAGTTCTCCTCGTTTGTCCAACACCTTTTCTGTAAGTATCCGGTCCCTGGTTTTATGGATAAGGTCTGGTTCAAAATCGATCAACATCGATACCAAGATTGGTATATACATATCGGGATGGGTGGAAGTCTCAGACACTTATCTCAATGCCCTATTAAAATGACTAATAAAATAGGGCATTATTTCTTCAGGGCTCCTGATGAATTCACGATTGAGGAGGCACTGAGATACGGTCAGATATATGCTCTTGGTGGCGATATTCGCCTAGTGAATGCTCTGCGGTCTACAAAACTCATGAGACTTTCCAGGACACGGGAAGATTTCTGTCTGAGTGTCATAAGATTTTTCATCGATAACCCTATGTTGGATACAGCCCAGATAGGTCCTATCGTAGATTATCTATGGCATGCAAAGTATGAGGAAAGAAGGATATTCGTTGCAAGGGGTGTAGCAAGGACTCTGCCTCCCGAGCAGCCTTATCTATCTATGACGGGTCGAACGGTCGATTCTATATTACATCAGGTCGATCGGTGGCATCGTCAGCTTGGAAAAGAGCGTAAGGGTGGAAACTTAGAGTGGGAGCATCTTAGAGAGGTCAAAGATTTCGAATATATGGAAGGTGATGAAACCAAAAAGAACATGCGACTCTGGAGAATCAGGGAGCTCCTTAGCTCTAAAGAGCTATCTGATGAAGGTCGAGTTATGGGACACTGCGTTGCATCCTATGCCCACTCTTGTTATAGGGGGAATGCTTCGATATGGTCAATGACCTATGAGATGTTTGGTGGGATAAAGAATGCCACAACCATTGAAGTGAGGGATAGAACCATTTGTCAGGTTCGTGGGAAAAATAACGCTCTTCCCAGTGATAAAGAGAAATCTATTATAAGAAGGTGGGCATCAAAAAGCGGAATAACTATTTCATCTTATCTATTTAAAGAGGGACTATGAATTGTTTAAAACGGGCCAATTAGGCTGATAGGTGCTTGGCCACATTTTTATTTTGGAATCTTTATAGAAGAATCGGGATTTATTTCTTATTTCTTCTGATAGTTCTATAGGATGGCCTCCCGTTTGAAATGTTGCTGCTATGACATTTTTCTCGACGTCCGACTCGTTTGAACATCCCACGATGGCTACATCAGACCACTTCATTGCATAACCAAGCAAATCATCCGGTGGTACTTCCAGAGTCAGAACTCCTCGGGCCATTACTTTCATACCAATAACACCGAGGCCGATCCTTCTTGCTTCCATAGCGGGGATAAGAAATTCTGGTACGGCCGGATTGATGGGTATGAGGATGGTTTCAAAATCGAATTCATTCATGAATTCAAGGACTATGTTAGGATCATTATGTGAACTGAAACCGATATGACCGATTATACCAGCTCTCTTGCACTCTAAGAGAAATCTAAGGGCCCCATCTTTTCCTAAAGCTGTCTTATCTTTTTCTGACTCTATTGTATGAAGTTGGACTAGGTCTAGATAATCTGTTTTTAGTAACTTGAAGGTTTCATCCAGTTCTTTCTTAGCGCCATTATAGGTTCGGTCTCTCACTTTACTGGCCAGGACTATGTTTTTCCTGTGATATCCAAGGGCTTTTCCAAGATAATACCTGCTCGGTCCATATATGGTGGAGGTATCGAAATAGTTTACCCCTAGGTCTATAGCCTTGTGGACCAGGTTTATGGCGTCTTTCTGCCTTCCTTCCATTTCCAGAAGGGACTGACCACCAAGACCAAAAGCAGTGACCTTCAGGCCAGTAGACCCCAATTCTCTGATAGGCATACTACTCATTGAACGTAATGCGAACGCTTCCGCTATTCTTGTATGTTTTTCCATGTTAATTTAGAACCTATTAATAGATTATCTCTCTTTAAAAATCAATAACTTACATTAATTCGATAATCTTTTAATTTCATTATTTCTATGTATTAAAGGGGTCTTTAAGGTGCAACGATGGGAGGGCGGCTTTGGAGGAAATCTCCCTTAAAGACGGGCAAATATATGAAAATGACTTTTATGTCATAAAAATTGAGCAGTTGGATAAATCATTTCGGGCCATGATATTCTCAAAGACCTATGATGGATTAAGGTTCGTACAGATATTCTGTAATAAAACTAAACTTATAATCGACCTCTTGAAAAAGATGGATATGGTTATAACTGATAAAATTTTGATACTTAAAGAGAGGGCCTGAATATGCTTAAACATGGCCAGATATGGGAGAATGGAAGAGCCATAGCGCAAGTTTTAGAGGCTGACGGTGATAGATTCAGGTGTGTTAAACTAGACATTGAAAGGGGATCATACCGCTTCTCCGGAATAAAGGATCTGGATAAGGATGGTATGGTAGACCATCTTAAATCAATGGGTATGATACCTACCGAAAAGCTACTTGATGTTCATGCGGGGAGTTTATGAAATCATTATCATCTGCACTAATCAGTGCGGCTTCAAAAGTTAATAAGAAGAATCTAGAAGAAGAACTAGTTTCTTTTCTCCAGAAGAATCCTAATCCGGATGATTCTAAAGTTCATTCATGGGCAGAAGAAAAGGATCTTGAGGTAAAAGATGTTGAGGCGGCTATCTATAGGTTAGCTACTAAATTTACCGAGATACTTAGTGGAGGCCGATCAGTTGAGAAGGGGCTGACTGAGGATGATGTTGACCCCAAACAGTTAAAAATGGGTATCAAGGTAGAACTGGAGCATACGAAAGATAGGGGCGTTGCAAAAAAGATTGCGCTGGATCATTTAGCAGAATTTCCTAATTATTATACTGCTCTGGTTGAGATGGAAAAGAGCCTGGAGTCGAAATAATGAAGCTTTGTCATAGCGATATGATATTAAAAATTGCTGAGGATATATCATCTGATGCAAAATATTGGACTGATAAAATAAAGAAAGAAATAGGTCTTGATATCTCCTATGATGATGCATCTATACTAAGACAGACATATAGAATACTAAAGATGATGCCATGCAACCTTATAAGAGACTGCGGTATTAGAACGCTTTCATTTAGAAGCGACATGGGTCCAAACAGGCCTTATTACCCTAATCATGGCTATTATGGTCAGAATGCTGTTACTCTTAATGCTGATATATTCCATCACCCCGATATGCCTGATGATTTCGTAGATGGAAAAGGATACTTCATAACAAGACCGGAACAGACTCTTATTCATGAGTTCGCTCATGGTTATGACGAGTTCCAAGGTAATCTATCCTTAAAGAATGATTGGTTAAATCTTTCCGGATGGAGTGAGAATCACCGTCCAGGCCTTAAAAGGCTAATTATTAGAGAGCCCGGCGTTCCTGAGGTTGTAGGTGAATGGTTTTATAACCCTGAAGCTGGCTTCACACGTTTTTATGCAAAGAAAAATCCATGGGATGACTGGGCTGATTCATTCGCGTTCTATGTAGCCGGTATGAAAGATAAGGTTCCTGAAAATAAGACAGAATATTTCGATAATCTCCTCAAGAAATACTACGCATAACGATGACTGAGCTCGACCATATTATAGACCATCTCAAAAACTTTCAGAATTCCTCCCCACTCAAACTACGTTATAGTCCTGCCGTTTTTAGTCATTATAATAATCTATCGATATTATATATCCAATAGATAACTAAAATCTATCTATTGGATATTCCAATGAAAAAAAGATTGATAAGTCTTACTTCCAGGCAGGACCATATTCTTCAGGAAATATCTGAAGAATTAGGTATACCTTTGTCTGAGGTTTTCAGGAGAATACTTGATGCCTTCATAGATAATAGGTTGAAAGAGGGAGATTTAATTAGGTTTAGGGTATATGTAAATGGATCCTTTAGAAATATTGAATTACCTGAAGGCCGTTTCAATGAGATATTGAGTTTCATAAAGTCTCATTGTAAGTCTATTGAAATTAAGGAGACAGAGGCTTGAAGAGTTTAAGTATAGCTCTTATCGCTAAGGATGAAGAGGAAGTCATCGGAAGATGCCTTGAGAGTATCAAGGACCTGGCTGATGAAATAGTTGTTGTTGATACTGGTTCTATAGATAAGACAAAAGAAATATGCCAGCGATACACTGATAAGGTCTATGACTTTAAATGGATAAATGATTTTTCGGCAGCCAGAAACTGCTCTTTCGAGCACTGTACCCGTGATTGGATCATGTGGTTGGATGCAGATGACATCATGAGGGAAGAGGATAAAAAGAAGATAAGAGAGCTCGATACCAAGGACTATGATATCATTATATGCCCTTATGAATACTCCCACGATGAATACGATAACAGTAACTGTACGGTTCCTAGAGAGCGCATCGTAAGAAGGTCCAAGGGCATACGGTGGGAAAAAAGAATACACGAGTATCTTCCTCTTGTAGGACAACGACAGTATATTTCGGACATAGCTGTTCATCATTATAGAACCAAAGGGTCTTCCGATAGGAACATTAAAATCCTTGAGGAAATAGTCTATAAAGAGAAATCTCAGGATCCCAGAGATACTTACTACCTGGCAAGAGAATACTATGACTGTTGCAAATACCGGGACTGTCTTCCACTTTTGTGCATGTTTGTCACCATGCCAGGGGCTTTTTGGGAAGATGTCTATAAAGCATGGTATCTAATAGCTCTATGCAAGAAATTTTCTGGGGATGAGGACGGTTTTAAGAAAGCTCTTTTTGAATCTTTGAAATTTGAGGATAGAAGAGCTGAGCCCTATTATCAAATGGGGCAATATTTCATGGAAAAAAGCCAGTGGGATCGGGCGATACACTGGTTCAAAATATGTCTGAGCATCGAAAGACCCAGAGAGCTACTCGGTTCTTTCCAGCCTGAATACTCTACCTGGATGCCAGCCCTCCAGCTGTGCGTTTGTTATAACAATCTTGGTAGGATAAAAGAAGCCATCGAGTATAATAATCTGGTTCTTAAGTATAGGCCGAAAGATTCAAGGGCACTGAATAACCGTGATATTCTAAAGGGGGCTCTTGAAAGGGACACTTATCAGAAAGAGGGTAAGGACCTAAGGCTCTATTTCAGCTATGGTGCTTCTTTAAAAGGCTATCTTACGGTAGCTCCAGAGAAAGGACCCCATGTTGATATAGTTTCGGAACCGGACTCCGTTAATTACAAATCGGGATGTGCATCAGAAATAGCGTCAGACCACTTCCTTGATACTCTTCCTTTTGATAGAGTATCGACTACTCTTAATGAATGGTTCCGCCTGCTTAAAAATGGCGGCAGGCTGACCATGAACATTTTCGACCTTGAAGAGAGTTGTAGGTCATATCTCAAATCACCAATAGAGCACACAGATTTTTATCAGACCAAATGTTGGTATAAGACCACGATGTATGGGTGGCAAAAGAACTCTTATGGCGATATAGACCCTATCAGGATGAAGCGCTCTGGGTTTTCTAAGGATGAGATGGAACTAGTCCTGAAACGTGCGGGTTTCGTTGTTTCTGAGATATGCAAGGGGGAGAGTCTAAAGACCCCAACCCTTTTTATCACTGCCCTGAAACTCCCCGAAAGCGGCATAAAGATAGCCTGGGTGGCCCCCGAGAATAAGGAGGCCGCTCAGACTCGTATCCGGGTTCTTAACGTTGATAGATGGTTGAAGAGCAATGGGTATAACTCACAAATAGTTACTCTGGAACAGGCTATTTCAGAAGACTATGATGTTGTAGTCATAGGAAAAGCTTTCGATAATCAGACCCTTGATGGGTTAAGGATTCTGAAGTCACAGGGAAAAACAGTATATACGGATTTATGTGAGGACATTCTTGAATACCCAACGGTATCTGAAATCCTGAGAGAGTCGGATAAAGTTGTATGTTGCTCATATGCCCTTGAGAATAAGGTAAAAGCTATAAACACGGCAACAATCGTGATAGAGGATGCATGGGAATGAACGTCTACTGGTTTGGATATGGCGGGAGCTCTTATCTGGCTGAGAATCTTAGACCAGTCATAGAGAGTCTCGGGATGATCCTGACGACCATACATGAACATGAGAACGCGGATATAAAATGGAATCTTACTACATGGAAGGATGACCTATCAAAGGCAGATATAATCATCCTTCCGACCAATCATAAAGTTCAACCGGCTAAGAGTAATAACAGACTTACTCAGGCCCTTTCTATGGGAAAGCCGGTCATCTGCGGGTCTCTGGAATCCTATAGGAGAGTAGAAGAGAGGTTTCCTGGTTGCTGTCTTTTTGCTGATACTGAAAATCAGTATAGAGAGCATCTTATAAAGATTAGGGATAGTGCTGATTTGAAAAGGGCACTATCGCTGAAAGCCCTAGAAGCCGCCAAGGGTTATAGCATAGAGGTTATTGGGAAGAGTTGGGAGGGGCTCTTCCTTGATGTTGATAGGACCGATATCATTATACCTACCTACAACAACTATGAGTGCCTGAAGCTTTGTATTGAGAGCATAAGGGCCTGTACGACCAGCTTCTACAATATAATAGTCATAAATAATGGTCCAGATCCAAAGACTCGGGAGTATTTGGATAATCAGCAGGACATCAAGAAGGTCCACCTAGGGCGCTGCAGCTTTGCTCAGGCTATAAATAATGGCCTGAGTATAAGCAAATCCAAGTATGTCTGTCTCCTCAATGATGATACTATAGTCAGCAGGGGCTGGCTCAAAGCGATGATATCTTCGTGTACGGATAATGTTGGAGCGGTGGGAGTGCTCTCTAACTGTGACCATGGCTGGCTTCATAATATAGACTTGGAGATAGGAGGAGTCAGATTACTTCCAGGTTCTAATACGTTAGACCAAATACGCCCTATTATAGACGGAATTTATCAGTTCAGGTCCTCTGTTGATCAGGTTCCTGAGCGGGACTGGGTGGCTTTTTATTGCACCCTCATTCCTCGGAAGGTGGTTGAAGCGGTTGGGTTTTTAGATGAGGCCTTTGTTAATAGCGGGGAGGATGTCGATTATTGCAGGCGTATACGTAAGATGGGCTATAAAATAGTCCAGAATTATAAGTCCTTCGTCTTTCACTTCGGGGCAGTAGGTAGAAAGATTTTAGAGTCTGAGAATGTGGGTAGTTATCAGGAAGCCGATAGGAAGACACAGTATTATTTGTCAGAAAAATGGGCCCGAGAGAATGTTGTAATCTACTCAGGTCCTTCGTGGGAGAAGTGGGATTTTAGAAATGTCGATAGTGGTGGCATAGGTGGATCTGAGACATGGGTGGTGTGTCTTGCAAGGCAGTTTTCAAATCTGGGTTACAGAGTGAAGGTTTTTGCTGATTGCCCAGAACCAGGTATTATGGATGGAGAGATAGAATGGAAGCATTATTCAGAATATGACCGTTACATAGACCAGAACTGGATTGATTATTTCATTTCATCCAGGACTACTGATACACTAAGGCTACCGGTCAGGGCTGGTAAAATCTATGTGATGATACATGATGTATGGCTTTTGAGTGACCGGTATCAGCTGTATATGGATAAGGTGGATAAGTTCTGTGTGTTGAGTCAGTGGCACTGGGATTTTGTTAAAGAGTACCATGGCATTCCTGATGATAAGCTGTGGATGACATCTAATGGTATAGACCCCTCCAGATTTGACTCGATACAGGTTGAAAGAGATCCTTATCGGTTAATCTATTCATCATCACCTGATAGGGGTTTAGATACTCTTTTATATCTCTTTGATTATATAAAAGCAGAGGTTCCTCAAGCGAATCTCCATATATTCTACGGGTTCGATAATTGGGAAAAATCGGCTCGCATGCGGAATAACCCCCATGACCTGGATAGGATACAGCAGTTAAAGGAGGCCATGAATAAACCGGGTATCCATTATCATGGGAGGGTGGGTCAGAAGCAGCTGGCTTTGGAATTTTCCAAATCTTCAGTATTATCGTATCCAGGGGATTTTGAGGAATCCTTCTGCATAACTGCTGTGGAAGCTCAACAGGCTGGGTGTGTTGTTCTGGCTTCTAATTATGCCGGATTAAGGACTACTATTGGGGACTCCGCCCCATTGGTAGGAGAGGGCTGTAAGGGGGCCTCTTATACTAAGGAATACAGGGAGGTCTTTGTAGAAAGGTGTGTCAGACTTTTAAATGATAAGCAATACTGGGGCGAGTGGTCTGAGAGAGGTAAAATGAATGCTCAGAAGTATTCATGGAATAATGTTGCACTGTCGTGGAAGGACTTGTTCTCTATATAAGTATTGGGAATAAAAGACTTATTCCATATAAAAATAATCTCTTAATCCGCTACTCCTTTTAATAACCCTATAGAGAGGTTACAAAATGGTGGAGCGAATTTCTGTTTATGGTCTTGGAAAACTTGGTAGTACCATGTTGGCCTGTTTCGCTCATAGTGGTTTTCAGGTCATTGGAATGGATATTAACGAGAGTTTTGTGGAGAAGATAAACTCCGGAAAATCTCCCATTTATGAGCCCGGTGTCGGGTCCTTAATATCTGGAAATAAGGAGAGGATAAGTGCCTCTACGAGCTCCTTCCAGCCTGCCTACGATACGGATGCCAGTTTCATTATTGTTCCAACTCCTAGTCTTCCTGATGGGTCTTTTACGACGCAATACGTTATGGAGGCGGCAGTAGGTATTGCTAAAGCTATAAAAAATAAGGATACCTATCATTTAGTGGTTGTAACCAGCACTGTGATGCCTGGGGAAACCGAAAAAGTTAGGAAGTATATAGAAGCTATTTCGGGTAAGAAGTGCAATAAGGATTTCGGTATTTGCTATAATCCCGACTTCATAGCTCTTGGAAGAATAGTCAGCGATTTTCTGAACCCTGATATGATTCTCATAGGTCAGTCTGATGAAAAGGCTGGTGACCTTCTCAGTGGGATACATTCGAGGGTGGTGAAGAGTAATCCTGAGATTCATAGGATGAGTTTATGGAATGCAGAGTTGAGTAAGATAGCCCTGAATTCCTATTGTACCATGAAGATTACCTTTGCTAATGTTCTTGGAGAAATATGTGAGAAGGTCCATGGGGGTGATGCTTTCAAGGTATCGAGTGCTGTGGGGGCCGATTCAAGGGTAGGTAAAAAGTACTTAAAACCTGGTTTAGGCTACGGTGGGCCTTGTTTCGGCCGTGATAATAGAGCTTTTGCAAAGATAGCTCATAGCCTCGGAGTTCGATCTACTCTTGCTAATACCATAGATGAAATCAATGATTATCAGAAGAATGGAAGAGTAAGTGATAGGGTGATGAGCTTCTTATCCAGGGGCGATACGGTATCTGTCTTAGGTCTGACCTACAAAGAGGATACAACTCTTGTAGAGGAATCTGCCGCTCTTTCTACAGCAGTCCATATGGCCGCTAATGGCGTTAGGGTTAAGGTTTATGACCCTGCCGGTATGGAAGAAGCGAAAAAAGTGATAGGTTCTCTTAAAATGGAGTTTTGTGAGTCTGCTCATGAGTGCATCAAAGACACCAAGCTCTGTTTCGTTGCAACTCCGTGGTCTGAGTTCAAGAAATTATCTGAAAAGGATTTCAAGAAGGCGGGCGTTCAGACTGTTCTTGATGCTTGGGGGCTCTATGACTTTGATGATGTGAAAAGGATTGGGAAAGCATGATTTCAGATTTTATTCGCAGACTCGCACGGGTCATACAGGGGTATGATCCTTTTGTGAAGCCGGAGAAGTTCACTAAACCGGAACAGCTAGAGAACCTCAATTCAGCTGCCGGTCTCTTCAAGACTACAGCCCCGGTACGTTTGAAAGAACTCTTCAGGAATTATTATAAGGGTCATTCTGGAGATAAGTTTTTTGATATAGCTGAAGGTCTTTTCAAGGCGAAGACTATTCCTTCTAAAGCGCAGTCCGACTGGGATCTTGAGATGGTAAAATACAGGAAATCAGGTCCAGAAAAAACAGAAAAGGAAGAGGATTCTCCTTTTCTTTAACAGATAGCATTCAAATACAGATTGAGAGAGTGATGAAACCTCTAACGGTCGTTGTTACTGGTAGGAATGACAATTACGATGGAAATTTTGAAGAGCGTCTGGCTCTGGCCTTAACCAGTAACATAAGGAACCTTCCAAATGCCGAGTTCATATTCGTTGAGTGGAATCCCATACTCGATAAGCCACTCGTATGTGAAAATCTCAAGAAAATATTCAAAAACAAAATCCGATATTACGTCGTACATCCAAAGTACCATGAACAGTATTGTACCTGTGATTGGTTTATAGAGTATCCTGCCAAGAACATAGGGATAAGAAGGTCTAAAGGTGAATTCATTTTATGTACGAATTCTGACATCATCTTCTCTCCAGAAGTCTGTAAGGCTCTTTCATCAAAGCTCGATAGAAACAGGATGTATCGTGCTGTTCGGATTGATATACCTTGTGACTATTTGAACGTCTCATTTCCAATTCTCGGCAAGTATAAACTTAGTATCAATAAGGGTCTGACTAATGCCTGTGGAGATTTTCTCTTATTACACAGGGATATTTGGTTTGAAGTTACTGGATATTGCGAGGAGTTCCCAGAACAAAGACTCCATAAAGATTCTCAAATTATTTACATGATCCAGAAAAAGCATAATATTCCCGTTACAGATCTGGGAATTATAACTCATTGGAGGCACAGAAGCTCTTGGTCTAATAATATAAAGAGACCTAGAGTAGGAGACCCCAATTGGGATTTTAAAAGTGTCTCTTATGAAACAAACAAGGATACATGGGGTCTTTCTTTCACTGAAGAAATTAATAGGAATGGAATAACCTGGATCCTGTGAGGTCGTTATGAAGACAGCTCTTGTGTGTGGTGGACATGGATTTATAGGTCATCATCTGGCTCGCGAGCTCAAGTCTATGGGCTATTGGGTCAGGACTGTAGATATTAAGGAGTTCGAATACGGAGATCTTAATATAGATGACCAGGTTATTGGCGACCTCAGGGAACCAGACCTCTGCAGCAGAATCGTTTGGACGAAGGACAATAGGCCCTTTGATGAAGTCTATCAGCTTGCGGCAGACATGGGTGGAGCCGGGTTTGTTTTCACCGGGGATAATGATGCCGATATCATGCATAATTCAGCCATAATAAACCTTAATATGGCTGATGCATGTAAGTTTAGTAAGGTCGGTAAGGTGTTCTACAGCAGTTCTGCCTGTATGTATCCATCGAGGCTTCAGGATAAAGAGACGGGATGTTCTTTAAGTGAGGATATGGCCTATCCTGCTGGTCCCGATAGCGAGTATGGATGGGAGAAGCTATTCTCTGAGCACCTTTATTTCTCCTATGCAAGAAATTATGGCCTGAACGTCAGAATAGCTCGTTTCCATAACATTTTTGGTCCTGAGGGGTCTTGGAAGGGCGGTAGAGAGAAGGCCCCGGCAGCGATCTGCAGGAAAATAGCTGAGACGCCAGACGGCGGATCTATCGATATATGGGGAGATGGGAATCAGACCAGGACTTTTCTCTATGTAGATGAGTGTGTAGAGGGCATTTTGAGGCTTGTGAGCTCTGACTTTATCGGGCCGGTGAACATAGGGTCAGATGAGCTCGTTTCTATAAATAAGATGGTAGAGATGGTTAAGGAGGTCTCGGGGAAGAAGAATATACAGGTCAATCATATCGAGGGTCCTGTCGGGGTTCGCGGGAGGTGTTCTGATAATACCTTAATAGAAAAGAAGCTAGGTTGGTCACCCCGTTATTCTTTTTATAGAGGTCTAAGGAAGACATACCCGTGGATAGAGAAGATGGTAAACGGTGAAAAATGATATCAAAAAGATTCAAATATGATTCAAGATCGGTCCTATTTTTGAATACCATTCAAAAGCAGGCAAGAGATAATATCAATGATAGGATAAAGAAGAAAGAATATGAGTTTGAAATTATACCCTGTCCAATATGTGATAGTATAAACAATGATACATTGTCTGAAAAAGACCGATATGGTCTTTTTATGTCTTCAGTAATGTGTAAAACTTGTGGGCTAGTGTATACTAATCCGAGAATGACCGGATCGTCATATGAAAAATTCTACGAACTTGATCAGAAACTCCTATATACAGGAAAAGAAAAACCTGACGGTGCCTATTTTGATAGGCAAGTATCTAGGGGCGTTTCTATTATAACTTTTTTGTATGGAGGAGTTTCAAGTGTACCAGATGGTCTGAATGTTATGGAGGTCGGGTGTTCTTCAGGGGGTATCTTAAAAGCTTTCAAAGATTCAGGAGCTAATGTTTTTGGCTGTGATATAAACAAAGAATATGTTAAATACGGGAGAGATAAAGGACTTATATTAGAGGCAGGTACAATCAAGGATGTTGAAATACCGTGGTATCCTGATGTTATAATTTATAGCCATACACTTGAACACGTTATGGATCCCATTAGGGAGTTAAAGAATTTAAAAGCTATATCGAGTAATAAAACCCGCTTATATATAGAAGTTCCAGGTATAAAGAATTTGTGGAGAAGTTATGGTAGGGATTTTCTTCATTATCTACAGAATGCTCATACATTTCATTTTAGTTTACGGACTTTGATGAACTTCGCATCTTTATCTGGGTGGTCGCTCGTATATGGTGATGAAACAATCAGAGCGACTTTTAGGTCAAGTGACATAAGTATTGAATATAAAGAGGACACGGGAGTACTAAACTATTTGAAACGAATGGAAATATATAGGCTGATTCCATCACCTTATAGAATTAGATATCTTATCAAAAATGGATAAAATAAAAATTTTCCATTTCTGTATACCTCTTCCCTCCGGTAATTTCGGAGATGATGTCATTTATTTTGCTACAAGGAAATCAATATCTGAGTCTTTGCATGGATATGATATAGAATGGGTTGAATATCCGCTAAGGAATCATACAACTGATACAGTTATAAAAAAAGCTAATGAATGTGACGCTATAATAGTAGGTGCTGGTGGACTGATATTAAAAAGTAGAGTACCAAATTTGTACTCAGGATGGCAATGGGCTTGTAGTTTAAGACACCTTGAAATGATAAAGAAGCCTCTAATTATCTATTCAATTGGATATAATAGGTTTAGAGGACAAGATGATTTCGATGATATTTTCTATGACCATATTCGTGCAACTGTCGAAAAAGCATCCTATTTTTCTGTCAGGAATTCTGGGTCAAAAGCAGCCCTTAGTTCTATAGGAATTAAGGGTGAAATAAAAGTTTCACCGTGTCCAACCCTCTTTTATAAAAATAGGAGAAATATAGAAGGCTTTGATATAGGTATTAATCTTGCTGGAGATCGCAGTGATCTAAGATTCAATCGAGAAAATCTTTATGACACAGTTTCACGGTTGTATCGGAGCCTAAATTCAAGGGGCTTCCGAGTATCATTCATTAATTTTAACTGGAACCCTTCTAGTAATTGTTGCGACCTAATCAATAGAATAGGATCTGATTATATAGATTTAGATACAATGCTTGATGAAGATGATGTTGGTCGTGGCCTCCTATCACTTGATAGATATAAGTTGATTATATCTATGAGATCCCATGCCCAAATAATTCCTTTTGGAAGGGGTATAAGTGTATTATCACTTATAAGTCATGATAAGTTGAAATGGTTTTTAGAAGATGCAGGTATGGCTGATACCGGCATAGAGGTTAGTTCTAATAATTTGTACGGTAATATAATAGATCTCTCTAATAAACTACTAGACCATATGTATAAAATAGACCAAATAAGTGCCATGAAACGTTTTAGAATAAAACATGTAGATGCACAGGAAGAGATTCGGAGATGCATCGTCAATGAGTAAAAGAGTAGTTCTCATTTATAATATGGGACATAGTGGGGGTAGATGGCTACAAGATGTTTTTAATAGACATCCAGATGTTCAATTATGGCAAGAAGCAAATCATTATTTAAAGGTAGACCATTTGGACTCAGACAGCCAATTAGACTCCGTTTATGAATTTTTTAGGTCCCAGTTGAGTTTATGTAATAAAAGAGTGATTGGTTTAATTAAATCGTTTGATGATAGATCCATAAAACTTTGTGAGGAATATGGTGGGTCCATTTTCCAAATGTACAGCCATCCTGTAAATGTACTCGACGCAAAAGATGGAAAAAAAATAAAGGAGTGCGTTACTGCGGGTCTTTTAAAATTACCCGCTAACGAAGAAGACACTTTCAGGGCTCATGCTATGTTTTACGCCTCAATTTATAAGACCTATATTGATAGGTCTTATAAATGGCCTATTATCAAACTTGAAGATTTAAATGAGTCAATTAAAAGTGATTTTCAATATTTTATAAAAATATCAAAGATTTTCTTTGATATAGAATGGAATAATAAATCACTAGTTGATATAAGGAGTATGTATAATGTAAATGGTAACCTTTCTAGGGCTTATTCAGAACATACACCTTCATGCAATATTTTTAACAGATGGCCCGAATGGAAAAAGTCTATTTTTACAACTACTTTCTCCAATGTACTAATTAGGTCAGGGTACCGCATATGAATACCTATATAATTTCAGAAATTGGTATAAACCATAACGGTGATTTAGATATAGCAAAAAGGCTTATAAACATATCTTCTTTTGCTGGTGTTGATTGTGTTAAGTTTCAAAAGAGAAACCCAGATGTGTGCGTTCCAGAAGATCAGAAAAATATAGAGCGCATTACGCCATGGGGTAAAATGAGCTACATAGATTATAGAAAGAAGATAGAGTTTGGTAAGAAGGAGTATGACGCTATCTCATTATATTGTAGTCATCTTGAATTAGACTGGACCGCGTCTGTATGGGACCTATCCAGCTTGTATTTTATTTCTGAATATGAGGTACCTTTCATAAAGGTACCTTCAGCAAAAATTACAGACAGGGAACTACTTAGGAGCTGTAGAGAAGTAGCTATAGAAAAAAATATAGGCGTTATAATATCAACTGGAATGAGTACCCTTGAAGAAATAGACGGCGCTGTTGCAGACCTTAAGGGGTGCAGATATTCATTATTACATTGTAACTCTACATACCCATCACGAGTTGATGACTTAAATCTTAGCTGTATTATGTCACTGAAAGAAAGATATATGTGTCCTATAGGTTACAGCGGCCATGAGTTTAGAACTGGTACTACAGCTGCTTCTATTTATCTTGGAGCAACAATATTAGAGAGACATGTCACCCTGGATAGAACAATGTGGGGTACAGACCAGATGTCATCATTAGAACCTGAAGGTCTTATAACTTTTGTACGGGCTGTGAGAGATTTGGAGAGGGCATTCGGTAATGGTCAGAAAACAGTGTCAGATGAGGAACTTAAGATAAAGGAAAAACTTAGGAAATGAAGGAAATTAAGGATATAGCATTTTTAGTTCAAGCAAGACTTAATTCTGAACGAGTGCCTAATAAAATGATTAGGCCTTTTGCTGGGACTTCTCTTTTAGATATCTGTCTTAATAAAATTAAAAGTTCAATTATACCTAGCAACCAATTTTTTTTATCAGTTCATGAAGAGAAACTAGTAAGGGTAGGAGAAAGGCACAGTGTTCAGGTCTTCAAGAGATCTTTAGATTCTATTACTGATAGAGGTATTACTCTCCAGAAAATATATGAATGGTATGATAAATTACCCTTTCAATATTATATAATGGTAAGTGCGTGCCACCCCCTTCTCACGGTAGAAACAATAAATAATTTTATATATAGTTTCTTAGAAAGTAATAATGATGGAATGTTTGCTGTATTCAAGAAGAGGACATATTACTGGAATAATAATCATATAATGATTAATGATTGGCCTAGTGGTAGATTATTAGATACAAAATTAGTTGAACCAATTTATGAGGCAGGACATTGTTTATATGCAGGGACAATGAATCAGATAAATAGGGGCATACATATGGGATCATTTTCATCTAAAAATGATCCAGAGTTGTTTGTTATTGAAGATGATGTGGAGTGCTCCGATATTGATTATGAGTGGCAGTTCAGGTCTGCAGAATCACTATATGAATGGAGATATCCCATAAGTGGAGAAGTTATTTATATTGATATAGATAATACAATTTGCCTTACAGACGGTGAAAATTACTCTGGAGCTATACCCAATTATAGACGTATCAAAAAAGCAAACGAATTATACGAATCAGGTAAAACAATAGTCTATTGGACAGCTCGCGGTTCAATTAGTGGTAAAGATTGGAGATTCATAACAAAGGACCAGCTGGATGCATGGGGCGCGAAGTATCACTATTTGAAATTTTCAAAACCGTTTTATGAAAAATTCGTATGTGACCGTGCATTAAATCCGGAGGAACTGTGATGTTTTTTGAAGAGATAATTCAGAGATTTAAACAAGTTTTTAAAAAGTTACATAATGTAGAATTTACAAATCAAAGCGTTCAATCATGCAAGGATTTGTATGATTTATGTTTAAAGAAGAGCCCCGATAAAATTATAGAAATAGGGACTAACTATGGCGCTTCAACTATTTCTTTTGCTAAAGCTTTTAAGGATTTAGGTAAACCACTTGATTCAATACTTACTTTTGATATTAGCCACGAGTTTTGGATAAGGTCACAAGAGCTTTTTTCAGATATCCTTATGAGAGAAAACATTGATATCAGTTTGATTAAGTATGTTTCTAAAGATTTTAATACTCTTAATCCTGAAGAAATTATTACTAGTGATAAAACTCTTCTTTTTTATGATATTCATGATCATAAGGGTCCCTGGTCACAAAAACTGGTAAGCCGGTGGGTTCCCCTTCTAAATGGGACTACTGTAGTTCATGATATAACTGAGGTTGATGAGAACTTTGAAATTATTAAAGATGAAAAAAGCCCGAGGAGTAAGGCTATGCACTTTAGTGGTAGGTATTTTGCAGGATTTAATGAGTGTGAAAGGATTATAAAATGGGCAAATGAGCATAATGTTAATCTAGGTATTATATGCGGAGGTGTTTATTTTGACGTCAATTAAAGAATACATTCCAGAAATACCAGTCCATAAAATTGATACGCTTGATGAAGCACTTGCTTTATCAAATTTTGTTTATTCCGTGGTTCCTCACAGTCAGAATGTAGAAATACACTATAAGTACTCCGATATAAGGGGTATATATAATGATTTTAGAGAAAAGAGGAAATTTGGTTGGTGCTATGCGAATGCTATGTTTCTTCATCTTATCTATAGAGAGTTTGGTAGACCATCATTAATCTACGATTACGGCCTAGCATCAGAGAAGATAACTCATGCAGTTGTTCTCATTAGAATAAGGGATGTAGACTATCTTATAGATCCCTATTTTAATAGGCACTATGTTAACCAATCAGGAGACCCCTACACATATAAATCATTAATCGATGCTATTAAAAATGGTGGCATTCCAAATATAAGATCTAAATATGGGACCTCATTGAAAGATGTGTACCTAAATGGTTCATTTAAGAAGATAGATGGGAAGTCTTTCGAAAGTTCTGTTTTGGAAGGTTGGAGAGCTATAGTGAATTACGATAATGTAATGACTAAGAGGTTTGGGACACTCAATTCTATAGTGCTGTTGCCCCTAAGAAACAGCTCTGCTAGAATTCTCAATAATTCAGATGGTAATGGGTATTACGAGGTTTATAAATGAATGTGTTTTTGACTTCTCCAGGAAGGTCAGGGACACATTGGCTGGGTTTTTTATTGAGATCTTTATTTGGCCTTAAAAAAATGAATGTAAAATATAAATTTGAGGATAGAGATTATTTAATAGAAGAATTACTAACATCAAATTTTGATAATTCTATAGTTATAAAGCATATTCCTCTAGGAGATCTCAAAGATATAAGTCTTAGAATGAATATAATATGTATTTATCGGGATCCACGTGACGCGCTGGTTTCTGCCGCCCATTATCTAATAAATAACTATTCAGAAGAGTGTCTTAATAATTGGGGTGAATCTATTTATAAACCAGAATCAATTAAGGAGTCTATTGAGTTATACATTAAACACGGGTATCATAATGAATGGTATATTTCATATATAAACAATAGGGCCTTAGTAAATAATTTTTCAATTAAATATGAGGATTTGGTATGTAATACAAAGAAGATCCTTGAATCAATAAGCGGTTTTTTAGATATCCACGTAAGTGACAGTGACCTAAATAAGGCCATAACAACTCATTCTTTCGAGAGACTATCCAAAGGTAGAAAAGTTGGTGTCGAGGATATTAGTAGTCATTTCAGAAAAGGCATAATAGGAGACTGGAGAAATGTTTTAACAAAAGATCAAAATATAGAATTTATAAACAGACACGGGTACATTTTAAAGGGCCTCTGTTACGGCCTTTAAATATGAATATCGTATTTATTACTTCATTCAAACCTTTTGTGGGTTGTGATGCTACATCACAAAAAAGCGCGATCTATTCATGGGGATATAATGGTATAAACTATATATCGACTTCTAATATAGGTGGCGTGAGGATAGGTGGCGTTAGAAAAGGATCCGATTTAGGTTATAGTAGCGATGCAGAAGTTATAAAGGATATAATATTATCCGGGTTAGAAAAAATAGAAAAGGGTCTTGTGGTTTTTATAAATGGGGATATTATAGTTGTACCAGGATTTGATAAAAGTATATATGATATGGTTGAAAAATATGGTGAAAATTCATTTTATACCGCCACTCGCTATGATATAAATCTAGATTTCGAGGTTCACGATGATAAAACCTATAGGGATGCCTGCCACCTTGAACGAAGGTTGTACGATACCATTAGCAGCTCAGATATTTTTATCATGTCCAAAGAAAATATGCGTAGAATGGCTGAGGATATGCCTGACCTTATTATGGGCCGGTATGGCTGGGACAACTGGATACATTACTGGGCTGCAGCTAATGTACCCCATTATAACTGTACTGATACTCTTATCACCCTCCATTGTAATCATAACCATGATCATATAAAGGACCAAGAAGGCCTGCCGGGTAAAATGGCACCATCGTCTGCACACAATCTCCGACTCCTTCAAGAGATGTCTGATAAATACGGATCTATGATACGAATAAACAAGTGGCAAAAGGTAGAACTATGAATTTCCAGGACACTCCTATAGATACGGTCAAAAACTATTGGAATAGTAGGCCTTGTAATATCAGGCATTCACCTCATGATGTTGGGACTAAAGAATGGAGTGATGGGGTTGAGCAGAGAAAGTATTTTGTAGAACCGCATATACCGGCTTTTGCCGACTTCTCGCGTTGGAATGGTAAGAAAGTCCTTGAGATAGGGTGCGGCCTTGGGACCGATACCCTTAATTTCGCCCGCCTAGGTGCAAAAGTGACTGCCGTAGACCTGTCGAGTTACTCCTTAGAACTAGCTCAGAAGCGCTTGGAACTCAATGGCCTTAAGGCTACATTTTACCAAGCCAATTCAGAAGAGCTCACTTCTGTGGTTCCTATAGAGGAATATGACCTCGTGTACTCATTTGGTGTCATTCATCATACCCCCCATCCGTGGAGGGTTATTCAGCAGATAAAGAGGTATATGGGTCCAAAGAGTACTCTTAAAATTATGGTCTATAATAAGTATTCATGGAAATCATTGTGGGTCTTGGCAAAGTATGGCCATATGAAGTTCTGGAATCTGGATGAGTTGATGGCCCGATATTCAGAGGCGCAGATAGGATGTCCGGTTACGTATCTCTATACCAGAGATTCAATAAAGAAATTGCTAACTGGTCTTGAAATAGATAATATTTTTGTAGACCATGTTTTCCCATATGATATAAAATCATACAAGAATTATGAATATAAGAGGGTCTGGTATTTCAGGATGCCCCGAGTACTGTTCCGGGCATTCGAGCGGGCATTAGGATGGCACCTTTGTGTCACGGCACACTACAAATTTAGCTAGAACTTCTTGGGCCCTATTTCTCCAGGTATGATTCTTGAGGACTTCTTCCCTTGCAAGGGTAACCAGAGTTTCTCTATAGTGATCGTTTTTAAGAAAGTGATGTATTTTTACTGATAAATCCTCTAAATCCAACCACATCATACAATCTAAGAACGGGGAATTTATAAGCATTTTAAGAAAGGGGCACGCTCTTGTCAGCAGGAAGCTCCCCGCTGCCATAATCTCCAGGGTCTTCGCATTGAGGTCGTAACTTATTGGGGCGTTAACACAAATTTTAGAGGCCTGTATCTCCCTTACATAATTTCTTCCATAAGCAGATATATGCTCTGCTCTTAGCTCTTTTACAATGGATCTTCTCTCTGAAGTATTAAGAGATCCTATAAAGGCTACATCCCTTTTTTTAACCTTATTGTTTATAACTCCAAAGTGACGTTCAGACACCCCGTATGGAAGCCAGAATGAAGGGCACTGAAATTTATTAAGGTCTATTCTATTGTTACAAGCTACCAGATTGATACCGGCTTCTTTAACCCACTCGGTATAATCTACTAGATGTGTATCAACAGCCCAGAATATCTTGAAGGTCTTTATTTTATCCCAATACCAGAACTTCCACGGAGTTGGAGTCTTATGGATCCAGTAATTTTCAGTGATGAGAATAAAGTCATATGAGTCAGCTATCTCGGGTATGTACTTATCATCTATAGGACAATCCGGACCAGCTATATCTGCTTGATGTCCCAGCTCATTGAAAGCATAGAAGAATTCCCAGCCCTCTTTCCAGTCAGCGTTGGGCCTTCCTTTTAGAAGTCTATCTGCTATTAAGATTTTCATCAGAAATAGGTATATGAGGGTTCTATGCTGGTTGGAATATTAACGTATCTAGACTCATCGTCTATCTTAAGATCAATGTTTAGAACATCGCCCCAGCAACCATAGTTAGGCTGTGGCATAAAAATAGTAGTAGCATTAGACAGGAATGATGCCCACCAACTGAAAGTGCTAATTGATGAAATTATGTTGTTGAATGATTTAATGAAGATGAAATCCTCTATGGGTGACTTATGGAAAAAAACTGGTTCGAATCTGTCGAAGTTCCTTATGAATGGATCCCCTGGGACATTAGAACAAATATATAGACGCCTAAAGTTAATACTGTTCAGGATCTTCTCATACCAATCGAAGCATAGTAGGTCAGTGCTCCCCCTGAGTGACCCCTGATAGGTACTATAAATCCTGGTATTATCAAGACGGTCTGTCCTTCTGAGATGAAGGACTACATCATCAGCATGTATCTCGAACTCTCTGAAAGGTTCTGTTTGAAGCCACTCTTTAATAGAATACTTGTGATTCCTATAATATTCGTAACGCTGGTAGTATCCTTCTAATCTAACCCCGCTTTTACCTTTCAAGGTATCTAAAGATGACATGTCTATTCTATGAGGATTATCGAAGGATTGGCAGGGTTGCACTTTTAAACCAGGAACAGGAGCACCCGTATTTCTGAAGCCCGGAATCGGTGACGCAAATAATGCATATCCCAGTTTCTCTGCTACTATTCTTCCGAGACAGTATTGAAAGAGGTTGTTACCAAGCCTGCCTTGATATGAAACTAATATCATTATACATTCCTTTTAAGAACTGTTTCCCAAAGCTTATATACCCTCTTTTTCCTCTCGATGTTTGTTTCTCTCATGAGATTACTGATGTGATTCGTATCCACTGAATTCATTAATTCGTTGGCTTCATCAAAGGAGTTGAAGAAAGTGATATGTGGCATCCAATCCTCGTTATAGAAGTCAGCAAATTGTATCCAGTACCTGACCGCCTCCATGTCCTTGAAGTCATTAGGGTCATATTTATAATCACCCCTGATGGATGACCCTGAAGGACCATTCAATATATTGTTCCAAGATACCTCTTTAAGAACTGGATCCGATGAGCTATAAAGAGACATTAAGAAATCTATGGTAGGAAAGAAAAGGGGCACATTGTAAGTATATTGCTCAAAAATAGACATGGTCGATATCTGATAAGGGATATGAATGACTCCCCTGAATTTTAGTATGTCCTGTGGATAAAATCTACCGGGCAGAGCTTTTGATAAGAGGAAAGCTTTCAACTGGCTGTATTGTTTTCTTGAATAATATAAGAAAGAGTCGTTCTGGGGCTGATACGACCCATTTATATACTCACATAAACTCGGTATAAGGGTCCACGGCCTCTGAGTGAATGCTTCACAATAGAACTTATCATATAGGTTGTTAGCTACCAGGATCAGTTTGCCATTATCATAACCTTCTCTGATAAAATCATTAAAGATGTTCCATTGGTCAGGAGAGAAACTCAAGGGGTGTTCATATCGTATAGGAGTATTTATTATCACGGGTTTGTTGAATCTCTTGTAGAGCATCGCAAAATAAGGGGAATAACAAGATATGAAGCAGTCATAATCCTTCAGAACGTCTTTATAGGTATCGTAGAAAGGATTCCATAGTTCATTGGTTATGATCTTCTTCCATCCGTCCCCTTCGAGAAGGGGAATATGCATCTTCTGCTTTCCGAGGACCCAGGTGTGATTTGATATGGACCAGTCATCGACCTGATGACCCATATCCGTAAGAATCTTATGCATGTCGGCAATTATTGATATATGCTGGTCGATATTGAAGAATTTCATTGAGGAACCTCGAAAGGCTTATTGAACTCATCCCACTGCTGCCCAATGAACTGGCCGGGTAATAATCTTATCCTGAAGGGCTTTTCGTTCTGATTGAATCTCGCTAAGTCATCATGGATAATAGCTTTATCTTTAATTAGCGGCCAGATAACTCTATTCAAGAACAGCTGGTCGGTATAAAAATACTTATCTCTTTTTATATAGGGCTCTTCATCTACCATGTTCATATATTTTTGGAAGAGCATCTTGTATTCAGGAACGAAATTGGAAAGGGCACCCCACATTCCTCCGAGGACGGGTATATCGTGCCCCCTGTGGTCTCTCATGGCGTGAAAAAGCTGCCCAGACTCTTCCCACTCCTCTACGGCATCGGCTTCCCGGTAGCTTATCCTGGAATCCGCATCTCTTACAATAAAACGTGAGATGGAATCATCCATACCGGGTTCGAAACGCCAAAATAGGCCCCGATATCCCATTGAGTTTGGACGATGGACTAACTCGCATCCCAAGTCTGTAAGTTTTTCCAGGGTATCAGTGGGCACTGTAGAGTCTACATAGAATCTACAGGTCCATTCGGGATAGATTGAATCCCTTAGCTTGGCATTCTCCAGAGCTCCTACAAGATATCTCGGATGACCTCCCCAAAGACTGAAACTGATTATCTTTTTCATATAGATTTTAGTATCTCCGCTGCCTTTCTTATTTCTAGGAAGGTTGTCTCAGAATTCCATCTTTGTCGGTCTTCATTCTTGAAGTTATCCATTTTTTTATAGACTTCATCGAGTTTATCGGGGAATACATCCGGATGGAAGTGTTCAGTAATGATGTCTTCCCTATAATGCATCTTTCCACAGGCTCTATAGACGTTGTCCCAAAATGTATCTGAGAACCATCTTCGAAATCCTGGGTGCAGATAAAATCCTACTTTTTCGTGTACGATTCTATGGGTGAAAAATAGTGTAGCAGTACGGCCGCGCTGAATATGTACATCGTTACATGATACCATCACAGCTTTATCTGCCCGGAGCTCTTTTCTTACCTCTTCATCCCATCCTGGCGTTTTGAAGACTACATCATCTCCAAAATAACCGAGTATAGGATAGCAAGCCTTCTCATATATCTGGTTCCATAGGAAAGAGAGATGTGCTTTTCCATCGGGGTATCTTTCAATAAGCTCATATCTGATGCTTATTTTCAAGCGACTATCCAGTTCTTTTGCTTTTTCAATGCTTTGGGGATCATCGCTGTGTATGCCGAAGATTATCTCGATGAGTTCTGGCTTTGATGAGGTATTATTAACGGAAACTGAAAAGGTCTCCATGTTATCGGGTCTGTTGAGAGTCGGGATGAGTATCGAGATACCGTCAATAGGTTCCTCTTTCTTCTCAATGTCAGACCCAGATTTTTTTACTACAAGTTCAAACGACCACTCATTATGGTCTTGTGGGTTAAATCTATCGTGATGAACCAATTCAAAGCCACCAATTTTTTTGAAAATTTCCCATAGGTCTTCCCAGAGAAAATGGTTCAGGTGCTTTTTATTACAAAGGGGGTCTCCGATGGGGTAATAATATTCACGGTCAGCCTGATAGAGGACTATGTTACCGCCCTTTTTTATGACCCTTACCCATTCTTTGAGGGTAGCCTCAATATTCTGTACTTCTTCAAGAAAATGACTTGAAAAAATATAATCGAAGTGCTCATCTGGGAATTCTCTCAAAGAACGGGCGTCCGTATTCATATCAGCCATAGGACTGACGATATCGATGCCTATGGCGTTCTTTTTAATTTTGCTGAAACCACACCCAAGATCCAGCCCCTGACCCTGACAGTATTTCAACAATCGGGGTCGGCAATGGTCGACTTCGCCCCTAAGCTGCTCTTTTTCCATGTTTATTCCCTATAAAATGGTGGGATAGATACCCAGTCTTTCATTCCTTGTGTTACAAGACCATCTACGTCTACATTCATGCCTCCAACTATTCTTACCTGTGGCCTGAATCGTTCACAGATACGCCGAATGAAATGAAAATCATGCTCCTTTTCTTCTCTCCACGGCTCTTGAAGGGCCCACTCAGTGCGAACTATAAAGCATGGTGTCCCTACATGGCAGATGATGGGGAATCCCGGTAGTCCTATTTCAGGTATCAGTCTTATTCTGGTTGAGTCACCGTTTCTGAACATTCTAGATTCAGCACAAGACATCTGGACGATATTGATGACTCCGTTTCCTGTACCCGTTATAAGGGCCTCAAGATAGGTGTCTTTATATCTATCATCATCATCGCAGAATACACAATATTCTCCACGAGCCTGTTGTACTCCATAGTTTCTTGGGCGAGTCCCCGGAGCAATGCTCATGTTACCGGGGTCTTTTTCTATAGAGAAAAACCTTATATCCTTATGGGACTTCATCAAATCCAAAACATCCTGTGGTGGGGTTCCGTCATAGACAACTATGAGCTCAAACTGTTTGAAGGTCTGGTTTTTGAAATCTCTGAGTATCGTGGTAAGTTCGTTGGAGGTTCTATGCGAGGGAACAATAACTGATATTACGGGATTCATATAATTGTCTATTCACTTTTTATAATGAGTAATCTGAATTCTATTAATAAGAGCTATGTATTAAAAGATTATTACTGATTTCTAACTTATGACATCATAACTCTTTATTTTGTAGTAAGTTATAAAGTATAAGACATAATCTCTTAATATAAAAATCATTATATTGGTCATATCTCATAATAGAATCATATCAAAATCCAAAAGGAGGATTCGATGGTTGAGTTTAAGCAGGGACAGATGAAGTCATATTCTGCATCGGTTGAATTCAGTTTGAATTTTGATGGTAAGGAGACTCCATCGGTTAAGGTTAAAGAGGGCGAGATAGTAAAATATGATGGGAACATAGCTTCATATAAGAAGCCTGATGGGTTTGAAGTAAAAGGAAAGACTCTCTCTTTGAGAAGAGCCATAGTAGCTGGATGGTTGAAATATTTTGACCCTGTTGTTTCTGTGAGTACCGAGACTGCTGTGGAGCCAGTTTCTGTGAGTACCGAGACTCCTGCTGTGGAGCCAGTTTCTGTGAGTACCGAGACTCCTGCCGTGGAGCCAGTTTCTGTGAGTACCGAGACTCCTGCCGTGGAGCCCGTTTCTGTGAGTACCGAGACTCCTGCCGTGGAGCCCGTAATAAAAGACAGAGAATTCAACGACCTAAAAGGGGGTGAATTCAACAAATTCCTGGCAAAAGAGGCTGGTCCCTCTAAGATTATTAAAGAGCGGGATCAGATAGTAAAATATACAGATAATGGTAAAAGGCCCACAGAATTTGTTAAGTATGATAATAAACTTGAGGTAGCCGGTGACCAGGTCAATGTTAAGGATATAGAGAGTGATGATGGTCGCTTAATGGTTTCTAGCAGCACATCTACTACAAGAACTAAGAAGCATAAAGTTGAAATTAAACAGGCTGAGGATTTTGGGGCTGATTCAGTTACAGTGATGAAATCCAGTAAAAAGAATGACGAATCTAAGAAAGCTTCAAATACTTTCGTGATCGATAATACAACTCCTTCAATCTTTGATGGTGCCAGTATTGAAGAGATTAATAGAGCAAAGGTAAAAATATCCTCTGAATCTCAGCAGGGTACAGTTGTTAGAAAAGTAGGTAGTAAGGGTCCCATGAATATTGAGGACCTCGATCAAGATGCTAAAGTAGTCGGTAAGCATGTTGTGAAGGCTGAAAGTGATGATGATGCAGAGGTGGTGAAGACTCTATCTGATATTGAAAAGGAAAAGACCATAGAAGGTATAACCCTGAAAAATGAGATTACTGGATCCAGTGATAAAGATATTGACGTGAGCGTTAAGACGGAAAATACTGAGCCCCCAATTCAAGAGGCACCTGATTATTTATCAAAATTGCCAGAGGACTGGGGTAAGCTTCATTGGACTAAGAAAGAGAAGTTCATAAAGCAACTTGAGGATCCAGACTTTGTGAGATTCATCATGATGGTCGAAACTGTGAAGGCTATAAAGGTTTCTTGTACTGAAAGGTTAAAAGAACTTGAAAAACAGCCTAGTTAGAAGAGTTCTTGCTAACGTCTGTGATTTCGACATGGAGAATCTGTTTCCTCCTCCTACTCCTATTGAGGATATGGAGGAGGCGGCAGAGGGGGCATATGACCTTCAACCGAGTAAAACACTAAGAAGAAGAGATTATGGCCCTATGCCCCTGATTGTGAAACCGGAGTACAGCGGGGATTTCCTTGAGAAGCTTAGAAGTGGTGTTTATGCTGCAAATTCAGAGAATTTGTGGGATTTTTCAATGCCCTCTGAGTGGCTGAAACATCAGGAAAGTCCCCATCCAAGAGAGATACTTGATTGGTATTATGACATAAATCGTCCCGGTCCTGATGTGGGTCAGAAAACCCTACAGGAATATAACGATAGAGGTTGGGACGATACGGATGCCCCAGAGATGTCAGAGGATAAGATAAACAGGATGTACAGGGCACCCGTTGTTGTAGCTAACTGGCTCATGGAAACGATGCCTATAGAAGGCACGATAGACCTGAGGAGTCCAAGAGTAGCTAAACTATTAAATGACCTTGAGAAAACATCTCTCACGACAAAACTTAAGGGTAAACGCAAACCTGATTCGAGCGGAGTTACTGTAAGACTTTCTAGGGCAGAACCATCTAGAGGAAGGTGGACGTTTAAAACTACATCCGGGAAGGATGTCTATACTACAGTTTTTCAATTTATACCGTCTGGTACAGTAAGAGATGTAGATAGGTTAAATGTTAGAGTAAGCTGTACATGCCCCTCTTGGCTATTCTGGGGGGCTCAATATAATGCTGTTATGGGTGACTACCTATATGGTAAAATAGTTCCAAAATTCGTACCACCCGTGAAGAGAGACCCTAAGAGGGAATTTTTAGTTTGTAAGCATGTCCTTGCATGTATTCCTCTTGTATCTCGATATAGGACGTCTCCAGTTACTGTTACCTTGAAGAAGAGGCTTCAGAAAGAGCCAGAATATGAGGTAGATACTAAGGGTTTCAAAGAAAAGCTCAGGATACCCGATGACCTTAAATATGTTGTATCAGAACCGGATATAAAAGATGCTATAAAAAAATGGGACACTTGGTCGTTGGCCCGGAGGAAGAAATTTATTATGGGCTTGGATGATGTAGATAAGATATCATTCATGGCTCATAGGTTTCCTAAAACAGCTACAGGATTTGTTGTTAATAAGCTTAAGGATATTGCAATTAAAGGATCTCCTGAACAGAAAATTAAGGCTAAAAAGGCCCTGGAGATTATTACTTGATGGAATCTGACCTTGTTTTCAGACTACTGAATTCAAAGGAAGCTAAAAGGATAGAATTTCCTGGTGAAGGGGATATAACGGATTTCTTAAGCTTCGGTTTTTCTTATATAGAGCAAGAGGACACATTTGTAAGATATGTTCTATCCAATCCCTTGATGATAAAAAGGATGCTTACTGAGATCCCGGATTCAGAGTTAGATCCAGATAACATAAAAATTGGTAAGATCTGGACAGCGGACCTTTTGGTATCTAAGAAAATTAGGGGTCAAAGAGTAATCTTATCAAGTGGAGATTTGAATACTGTCCTGGTCTTAGATAAATATTAGAATGGAGTCAGGCTATGGCACGCTATGATTATTATTGCGAAGACTGTGACATTACAGAAGAGCAGATTCATGGAATGACGGAGAAACCCATTGTTGGGTGCCCAAAATGTGGAAGAAGAATGAAGAAACTTCTCAGTCTCAGTGCTGGTGGGTTTATCATCAAAGGCGGGTCATCGTCTATTCATTGGAAGGAAAAGAGACTGCGTCAGAAGAGAAATGAGGAATTGGATAGAAAACAAAAAGAGCGGTACGGTGATGGTCCCAAAGTTACCCCTAATATAGCTGGTGTGCCTTATGATTCTTGGTCCGATGCTCAAAAAGTCGCAAAAGAATGCAATATGAATACATCTAGTTTTGATGACTGGGTTCGTAAGGAAAAAAAGGAATCGCCTAAAATATATACAGGTAGGTGATTTCTGTGATAGAAAACCCTTTTTCAAAAGGACCTGAGAATGGTAACGTTTATAGAGCCCCTTTATAAGGATACCGAAAAGATAGTTTTCGGATGGAATCCTGAACCCGTAACTGTAACAGGTTATAAGGTTTATGTAGGTCTCTCTTCCTCAGCGAGTTCACTCACTTATCTGGCTACAGTAGGTCCTACTCGTAGTCAGAGTCCGTCCACAGTCGGTAAGGTCGTTTATGAGTCCCTTATAGGAGATGTCCAGACGGCTCTTTCAATCCCGACGACATGGAATTTCTCCAATAGGGTCTTCTATTATGCCATAACTTATCTCGACGCTTCTGGTGTCGAAAGTTCGATAGCTGATTCAAGAGTGGTAATGGTTCCACCCACAGGCATACTCGGTAAAGAAATGAAGGAGGACCCCACCATAAACAGGCATCTCTATGTCTTCTCCGATGACAGACAGAGATGGGTTAAAATGGCAGGTTCCAGCGGTGGGGCGGTAGCCGTAGACTCCAGTGAATTCTATCTTCTAAATACAATAACTGAAAGATCATATGACGCTTCCGGCAATGTAACAACATCGAAAACATATTTATCGGATGCTACTTTTTCGGGCTCATACGCTAAACTTGTTACATATGAATACAGTGATCTATCAAATCCTACGAAACCTACAAAAATAACTGTAACAGATTCGACAGTGTGACTGCTCCCACGACTAAAGTCGTGGACTTCTTTGAGTCCTCACCGTCGCACCCGCCTTACGGCGAGGCCTCGGTCGCTTTCATCTCACGGCTAAAGCCGTGGGTTTTCTTGCTCACAGGATCATAAAGTGGTAATAATCTTTTAATACGAGATTCTTGAACGACTTGTACTGTACCTTTTTGAGTAATAGGTCGAGTCCAGCAAATAAAGCCAGAGGAGGTTCTAATGGCAACCGTTGTAACATATGACGGAACCGATTACGGGTCGATTTATCTGAGGGATGTTGGTCAGCGCAATCAGCTTGGTGGCGGTAAGGGCATTTTTGTTCTTGGTCAGGATCGCTATATCAGCTATGGTCAGGATGCTACCTTGGTTGATACCGGTGACGTTCTCATGAGCAAGGACCGTGGCGTTATTAAGACCTTTGAGACTCTGGGAGCCTTCACTGTAGCTTAAACCAGATATCAAAGTTTTTGTGACAGCCCTTGAAGGCCGCCTTGGACACAGGGCGGCCTTCTTTATATGGTGGTTTCTTTTTAAACCCATAAATAAGATAAGGATGGGAAAAATGGATGACGGGTATGTTGCAGGTGACATTTATGAGGACACGAATGGGTATCAGACATGTGACCTTTATCTGGCTGCATTTTTCCTCTCAGCCGGGTGTAAGATGTCACGATCTTCACGTGATATCAAGAGTAAAAGGGTCTACTTCATATTTGAGAAGAATCCTCTTATGCAGGAGTTGAAGGTTAAATATTTCAGCAGAGAAGCAAAAGTTGATGCTCTTACCTTTGCTGATAATATCAAGTCATTGAAGAGCCTCTGTCACAATATCATGAGCAGCCGGTCTTAAAAGGTGGTATTTATATGTTTTCAGAACATATGGTAAGAGTAGTTAATGCCAAAAAGAAACTCTCATTTTCTGATGATTTCAAATTCATAGAATTTGATGATATCAGCAAGGAAGAGATTAAACCCGACAGTCCCATACCGGATAACGTTGAGATGTGGTCAGCTATCCAGCTTCACTATAAAGGTGAGATACCGGAAAGTTACAAGACGTTGAATCTGATTATAGGTGATTGGGTCGAAGAACACGAAGAAGAACTCGCAAATGTAATAAATAATAAACTGAAAGAACATTTTAAAGAATATTATCCGGCTTCTGAGTTTGGTCTTGAAGAAGGTGATTCTTCCATATGGCTTGACCAGTTGGATTATATGCCTAGGATAGACCCCAGTGATAATTCGATGATAATAGAAATCGAGTTAGTCCTGGATACTGAACCACTTGGAGACTAAAAAGTGCCCATAAGCAAGACTGTACTTGCCCGTAATGCGTCCTGCGATGCTGTTGTAGATAAAATAGACGAAGGGTCCATTTATTCTAGTGGAAGTCTTCGTCTATATACAAGCGATTCTACAGTAATAGCTTCGTGTCTTCTATCTAATCCTGCTTTCTCTGATGCTACTGATGGAACGGCATATTGCAATTTCATCTATGATACAACTGCATTCATAGATGGAACAGCAAGCCGCTTCTCCTTCAGTAACAGGGATGGGTCATCTGTATTTTTTGGGCTCGTATCTCTAATAGGTGGTAACGGTGACCTTCAGATTAGCAACATCTATATCCAAGCCGATACGACTGTTTCTATCGCTCCCGGATTTTATGCTGTACCTGAGACAAATATCGCATATGGAGAACAGGGCACTACAGGTCTTCAAGGAGTAACTGGTCTAAGAGGATATACTGGTCTTCAAGGGATACCGGGAGAAACGGGCCTCGGATTTACAGGGTTAAGAGGATACACCGGTATACAAGGAGTAACTGGTCTTATTGGACAGACGGGTATCCAGGGTCGGACCGGTGTCCAAGGCCAGACCGGTGTCCAGGGACAGACCGGAGTCCAAGGTCAGACCGGAGTTCAGGGCCAGACCGGAGTTCAGGGCCAGACCGGAGTTCAGGGCCAGACCGGAGTTCAGGGCCAGACAGGTGTCCAGGGCCAGACCGGGATTCAGGGACAGACCGGCGTCCAGGGACAGACCGGCGTCCAGGGACAGACCGGCGTCCAGGGCCAGACTGGTATCCAGGGCCAAACCGGTGTCCAGGGCCAGACCGGTGTCCAGGGCCAGACCGGTGTTCAGGGCCAGACCGGTATCACTGGTGAGACAGGACTCCAAGGACCAACTGGTATCCAGGGTCAGACCGGTGTCCAGGGACAGACCGGGATTCAGGGACAGACTGGCGTCACAGGTGAAACAGGTGTCCAGGGCCAGACCGGTGTCCAGGGCCAGACCGGTGTCCAGGGCCAGACTGGTGTCCAGGGCCAGACCGGTGTACAGGGTCAGACCGGTGTCCAGGGCCAGACCGGTGTCCAGGGACAGACTGGTGTCCAGGGTCAGACCGGTGTCCAGGGCCAGGTCGGTGTCCAGGGACAGACCGGTATCCAGGGCCAGACGGGTGCCCAGGGACAGACCGGTGTCCAGGGTCAGGTCGGTGTCCAAGGCCAGACTGGCGTCCAGGGCCAGACTGGTGTTCAGGGCCAGACCGGTGTCCAGGGTCAGACCGGTGTCCAGGGCCAGACTGGGATTCAGGGACAGACCGGCGTCACAGGTGAAACAGGTGTCCAGGGCCAGACAGGTGTCCAAGGCTCGACTGGAGTTCAGGGCCAGACAGGTGTCCAGGGACAGACAGGTGTCCAGGGACAGACCGGCGTCCAGGGCCAGACCGGTGTCCAAGGCCAGACTGGTGTCCAGGGCCAGACCGGAGTCACAGGTCAGACCGGAGTCACAGGTCAGACCGGAGTTCAGGGTCAGACCGGAGTTCAGGGTCAGACCGGAGTTCAGGGTCAGACCGGAGTTCAGGGTCAGACCGGAGTTCAGGGTCAGACCGGAGTTCAGGGTCAGACCGGAGTT
>Ga0180438_10000729_pt1 | contig 60683 bp, 42 predicted proteins | sample SS_ome_12_FD_132455 | JGI IMG/M metagenome (GOLD analysis project Ga0180438, IMG submission 132455) | Hypersaline lake sediment archaeal communities from the Salton Sea, California, USA - SS_3_D_2 metaG | ecosystem: Environmental > Aquatic > Non-marine Saline and Alkaline > Hypersaline >... | reverse complement strand
CTCGGCTTGCGGCGGCGAGGCTCCGACGAGCTTGTTGGGGGCCCATTCTCGCTCCGCCGCCGGTCCGAGCGATACAGACCTCGTTCAGTCAAAAACAGAACGTTGAATATGCATATTGGGGAATCTGCTTGAACTACAAGCAGATAAAAGGTATATGAAAGGAAAACTAACCGACCTATTTTGAAAGCGCCCATAGCGCCCTAATTTGAAGCGCCCAATGACAATTCGATTATCAATTATATACTTAGGCTCACCATTTTCATTTGTTGTGGCTGTTGTCAGAATCCATGGATGATCCTTGAAAGTAGTGAATACCAAGGCTCCTGATCTTGGTAGCTCATTCAGCGCGTTTATTGTCTCAGGCCACAGTGGGAGATTTCTGCCAATCTTCGTTTTGTGCCTGGGAAGATTGACTCTATTGTTCTTAAAATCAATATCCTTCCATTGAAGTTTGCTGCAATCAGTACATCCAAAACCACAATTCAAACCCAGCCATATCATAGCCTTCATCTTTTCGTCTGCAGCTGAAAGCAATTTACGAATCTGCTTTTTATTGAATGTATACTTTTCCTTATGAACAACTCTATCTTTTGAAATGGTATCAATATTTGGGATACTTTCGAGGACATCATTCTTTCTTGCCCAGTGAAACATGGCCTTCATAATGCCTATGTGAAGATTCTGCCGATCGATCGAGGGATATGAGCTCTGGAGTTTGCGTTTGTAATTCTGCAAATCCAAAGTTGAGATGTTCTCTATTCTACAGCCTGGTCCAAGGAAAGCCATGAGCCTATCTAGACTGTACTTTGAATCATTATAGTGTTTTGCAGTAATATCTCCGACGAGAACTCTTGAGTTCTGATATTGCAAATAGAGATTGCATAGTTGTCTCAGGGTCATTTTACCGTTGGAGATTTTCTCTGCCAGACTTTGCGGTCCATGCATATATGTTGACTGAGCCAAATATTTTTCAAGTGCTTTCTTTTTATCTTTCCCAAAATAACGGATTTTGCCTTTGATCTTTTTGCAGTATTGACCAGTGGGATGAAGCGTTAATGGGAACTTGTCTGAACGGGTTTTTCTCTTTGAATTTTTCATGGTCCTGCCTCCTAAAAAATATTGATTTTTTTGATAGATAATCGCGATTTGGTTGTAGAAAAAGTTGTAGTTTTCCAAAATTGCAATTACCTTCTATACTCATAAATATCTATAAAACATAATGTTGTGATTATTATAAGGAATAAAATAATGTTGTCCATTGAATACGTTGTCAAATAATCGGCTTTTTTAGGCTAAAAACAAGGGTGGACAAAAAGAATTCTAAACGCCTTTTTTGACAATAATGAGGGAGATAATTGCCCCCAAAACCATTTGATAGGTTGCTAATCGATACTGAGCTTAACCGTTAAGCTTTTCTTTCAAAAGTCGTCCCGTCTTAAACTTGACGCTTCGCTTTGGGGGAACGTCAATTGGCTCCAGAGTCTTAGGATTCTGGGCTTTTCTTGGTGCTCGTTCTTTTACTTCAAAGACACCAAAATCACGAAATTCCAGGCGATTGCCTTTGCTCAGCTCAACGGTGATTTCTTCAAGGAAATTCTGAACAATAGCTTTAACTAATGCATTCTTAACCTGATTGCTTTCGGCAATTCGGTCAACGAGATCTTTTTTTCGAGTTGTTGGCATCTTTCTCTTTATGACTCCAGAATTTTGATAATAGCACTATTTAAATATTAACAATAGTGTAATGGAACGTGTTTTGACGAGCAAACAGTTTGTTGCTATCTTTTCAAGAAAGCACTCATTCCATTAGGTTATATGATGTTCAGTGAAATATTATTAATATTACGATTGTAGATATTTCAAATTCATTAACATTCAAAATATGATACAGATCCTGGCAGTACATATATACCACGAATGGAAAGTTCTTTAAGGAAACGATTATTGGGCAGTACAAATGGCTCAAGCTGATACCTAATCCAGTGTTTTCTGCAACTTAGATTCAATGCCCGGCGGGGGCATCGTACCTTAGTTACATAAAACACCGAAAGACTTAAATAGTAACCACCCCATACCCTTTTCATGGCAAGGGAAAAGAAGCTTGACATTCACGACCAGGATAAGCAGCTTATGGGCGTACTTAGGCGAATCGAATCAAACAAACGAATCTTAAAGACTAACAAAGTAACAATTCTCAAATTCTACAATAGACTGCTTTCAGAAAATCTGAGCACCGCAAGGGTGGTTTATTATTTGAACAGGCTTTCCATGATCGCCACATGGATTAGCAAGGATTTTGACAAAGCCAGTAAGTCGGATATTGAGCAGATAATGCGTCGAGTAAACGAAATGGACTACACCGAGTGGACGAAAAAGGATTATCGCGTGACACTCAAGAAATTCTATAAATGGTTACGTGGCTACGACGAGAGGGGACAATATCCGCCAGAGGTCAGTTGGATCAATACACACATTACCATTGACAAACAAGACCTTCCCAGCAATTTGCCCACCGAAGATGATGCAAGACGAATGATTGAAGCGGCAGAATATCCAAGGGATAAAGCGCTTATTGCGAGCTTGTACGAATCTGGCTGCAGAGTCGGCGAAATCGCGGCGTTGCGGATAGGCCACATCAACTTCGACGAATATGGGGCACACATGGTAGTCAGTGGAAAAACAGGCAGCAGAAGAGTCAGGCTTGTTTTCAGCGCTCCCATCCTGGCATCGTGGATCAATGTTCATCCTCGAAAGGCGGATCCAGAAGCCCCCTTGTGGGTTGCTGTGGGGACAACAAAAAACATTACCATTGAAGACAGGAGACACGGTAAGAAATACATCCGAGATTATGGTCCAGGACTGAAATACAGAGCAATAGCGAGCGTGCTCAAGAGGGTGGGAAAAAAGGCCGGAATAAAGAAAAAAGTAAATCCTCACATCTGGCGTCATGCACGGGCAACATTCTTGGCAAACAAGTTGACAGAGCAGCAGCTTAAACATCTTTTTGGGTGGAAGCAGTCTTCGACAATGGCAGCTACCTATGTGCATTTGTCAGGCAGAGATGTGGACGATGCTTTGCTTGCAGTCTATGGGAAGAAGACAATTGATCGCAAGAACAAGCAAAGCGAATTGGCTCCCGTGGACTGTCCAAGATGCAAGGAAACCAATGAATACAGCAATGTGTTCTGTAAAAAGTGTGGCTGGGTATTGAACAGTGATTCTGCTGAGGCACTAAATACGAAGAGGAAGAAAGCCGATGAGATAATCAACACCTTGACTAAAGACCCCGAGAGTCTGAAGCTGATCGCCAAGGCCATAGCCAAATTGGGATTAGTAGACAAGCTGTTGCGCATTTGAGGGCAATGAGAGGCGCTGCTCACCACTTGGGTGGCAAAAGTATAGCCGGGCACGTGTTTTCTTTAAACGTAACGTTTGTTTAAATTAACTATGGCCAAAGGTGCCGTGGAGACCAAAAACTTTATATAGTTCTGTGACTACTTCATGATTACAGCAAAATGGATAAAACTGACATACCTTATTCCCCGCGTATCGAAGACCAGCGTACTGGACAGGACAAAACTAAGCGTCTTGACGACTTATTACCCGAATGGGTCCAGGACTTGAGAGGCTACTTCGGCAAAAAACCAGAAAAGGAAAAGCTCCCTTACCAGAACGGGGTGTCTCACTCTCACGAATAAACTGGGATTCAACAATTAATTCTCGACCTGTCACCCTTAATTCAGCCTTTAAGGTGTGATCTGATAAATATCCTTAAATTCATATCCGATAACTTCATCAACCTCTTCATGCTCAAAGAGCTGACGCAAAAACTTTCTGTGCCCACGTTGGCCTACTCATTTACGTTTTTTACCAAGCCTTCGAATAACCTTGAGTGGCTTTACAATGTCACTCGAAGGCGGCATAGAAAAATTCCCGGAATCATCTTGAAGCCGAGCGATCATTTTTCGAGGGCCACCCATGGCAAGTTACTATTCTACACTAATGCAAAGATTTATAAACTTCAGAATCCTTATGGATTTTGCAAGGCAAAAATATCCAACTATCAGAAATTGCTTTCAATCCCAACAGGAGCCTATGCCACCAAGAGCACTTTCCGGAGAAAGAAAGTAATCCTTGGATTTTGGACTTAACTGCCTTTCGAGATTGGGGCATTCCGCCCTGAAAAAACCGGAATACCTTGAAATAGGTAGGCATTTAGCAGCCATCCTTCTTAGTCAGAGATATCTCAAACTGACCTTTTCGGCATTGCTTAATTCCTCTCACGATTCTTTTCTTACACCCTGCATTCTTGTTGACGCCGCCGCATACTTTCCCCGACGGCATTTTGCTGCTGATGCTGATTATCAATCAGCGGCCTTCGAGAAGGTCTTGCCAAAAAAACGCTTGCCAAAAGGTCGCTTTTTTAGCGCCTTCTCTCGGCCTTGAACTCATCAGCATCAGCAAAAAAGTTAAATACTCATATCCCTTAGTACGATCGTACTGATTGGTTGTAACCAATCGATAAGGAATAAGCGGAAAATGACAAAACCAGAGATTGTTTTTAAGGTTGGAGCTGTCAGAGCTTCTGTATTTCGAAACATCATTGAGAAAGCTGGTAAGGCAATTGCGCTACCTAAGGTCGCCCTTGAAGTGAGGTATCGAGATAAGATGGGTCGGTGGCAGGGAACCAACAGCCTTAGTCTTAATGACCTCCCTAAAGCCATATTAGCCCTTCAGAAAGCATTTGACTACCTGACGCAGCACAAACAGCCTGAACATGCAGAAAGTGCTGAAATGAGCCTGTAATGAATTATGCAAGCCCACCCACATTTCACGATTGATAGAGAACTCTCATCAATCTTTTTATTTGGAGGCACAAATATGACTGAACCATTGTAGAAAAAGCTTTTTCAGTTTTACCTCAAGTCCTGGCCAGACTTTGAGCAGAAGTGACATGTAGAAGGCCATTTGAAAGTCCTTGGTTGTCCCGGGGGCTCTTTTTTTTGCGCGCACACGACACACAACTCTGATGACACATCCCGCGCGCAGGAGGTGCCGTCAGAATAATTTCAGGAGGCACCAAAATGGCACGGATATCAACTAAGCCCAACCATGTCCCAAGAGAAGTGTACTACTCCATTGGCACCGACCAAACCAAGAACATCAAGGAGAGAATCGCTGAAGTACATGGTGTTGATTCGGAGGTGATGAAAACTGTGAATGAGTTGGATCATTATGTTGCTGATCCGGAAACAAGGGAAAGCCCGTGGTATTGGAATTTCCATAAGAGGGTCAAGTCTGCGATGTGGAGTATTTATCCCCACGCAGGGGATGCAGTAAGGACCGCAATGGCTCGGGAGTATATCGAAGATCTGTTCAATGGTGGGTACATAAGAGCCTTGCAGTCTCTGGTTGTTGATAGTGGGGTCAAGCATGCGAGATTCGCCCAGGATTATGCCAGTGGATACTGTGTTTCAGTTGGAGCGGCGTTGTTGTTTGGCCCACGAGGTGGCGCCATCATGGAGCTTCTGCATTTTCTGGCAGCAGAGAATGTTCACGGTATGCACCGCAACGGAACGTCACCACATCCTGGCTGTTCCGAACAAACCAAGAGTCTATGGTATAAGGCCCAAAGAACCGGGAACTGGCCAAGATTCACGAATAAGGAAGGCGAGGAAGTCCCGTTAGAAATAGCAGAAGAACAGGGATGTTTACCCGATGGTGTGGCTGAAGCTCTTCGTGAGATGTGGAGACGCAATCCTGCATTGCGTGATTACACAGGCACTAATTGCCTTTCCGGAGACATACCGTTTCAGATCATCGAGGATGTGCTCGATATGCTTGTTCAGAAAAGATTCTCACCCCTGAATGAAACGCAAAAGATCAGATACAACCAGATATTAGAACAGGCAAATAACCAAGGTATTGATCCGTTCTATGCTGTCTATCAGAATCTCTTTACAAACAAGGAAAAACTACAGTCGTTGTGGAACAAGGCAAGAAATTGGCTCTATGAGTATTCGTTGCTTCTCTGGGAATCTCAGAACGAACTGTGGCTGTCTGAGGGCAGTCGGGTACCAGCCAGTGGCGTGGTTTACAAGCCCAAGAAGACTACTGCCACTAAATCAAAAAAAAAGCGCCTGCCTGGCACAATATATCTCAATAATGGCCGATATTACTGGATAGTGGCCCGTAAAATGAAGCCGCGGGCACTGATTGATCCGAAAAGCAAGCCGAAGTTTCCCGGGACGATCTTCAAGGATGGTGGCCGATATTACTGGATAATACCGGGATTGCTGAAGCGGCAGCGCCTGGTACCTAAAGGCAAGAAGTTCTCAGCCAAAGATAAATCTGTTGCTGAAAGAATTGCTTATAATAAATGGAAGCAAATAAGGGAGCAGGATCCTCAACTGGCAGCTGAGATACTCAGGAGAACAAGAAGCCAGGGCCTGGCCACTAAAGACAAAGCTACTGCCGAGAAAATTGCAGCCAGAATGTGGAGAGATATCAAGAAGAACGATCCTGAATTGGCGGCGAAAATATTGACGGATAATCGACCCAAGGCTGAAGATCATTGGTATGCTCAGATCGTAGTCAATAGAAAACACCGGTTTATAGGTAGTTTCAAGACCCGAACTGAAGCAGAAGCTGCTTATGCCAGAGAATTCGAGAAAGTTTTCGGTTATCCACCCGGCTACAACGTTCAGTGCATACCGAAGATCGACAAAGTCTGGCCTACGTGGGAAGAGGAAAAAGCACGATTAGACCGGATGGATGGTAATCCAAGGATGCCCGTTATTGGCCAATCAACACAGACAGAATCTCTTGCCTCGATTATAGAAAGAATGCAGGGAGTCAACTGGCTGGCTAGAAATACAATGCTGGTATTGGATGACAATTCACCTGCTGCTTCTGCAGACATCGCTATTGAGTCCCGTGGACAGAAATGGTACGCCGAGTTAAAGAAACATAACAAACGGCCGGTCATCTACGGCTCTGCCTCTTTAGACAGAAACACTGGGCGAATCAGGATTACAGTATACAACCAGGGTTTTGAAAGCAAATGTGTTCTTGCCGAAGAAATTTACCACATCGGGTTTAAGATTATCCGGCACTCCAAACCGCAGGCATTGCAGGCAATACAAAAATGGTATGAAAACCAATTGCGAAACGGAGCCGATACTACATTCTCCATGCCTGATATGTTTGCCACGAAGATGGCCTTGGAAGAATCCGGTATAGCAACCAGTCTTCCACCCGGCATAGTCAGACATGCTCGACTTTTATTTTCTCCTGCCGCCAGAATACCTGACTCCGTCATGGAAAAGGTTAAGACAAACTGGTCTCAGCCGTAACCTGAGAAAATTAACAATTACCCTCTTGCTGCAGTTTGGTACCCATCTGGCAAAATCCAGTCTGACGTCTGGCGCTTAATTCACCGAGTCTTCGGAATGTACATCTTCAGGAGGGCTCGCGTGAAGAGCCCTCCTTCTATTCCACTACCTCAACATATCTATTTCTTCCTATCTGTTTCAGTGGCATAAAGCTTAAATACTCCTACTCCGTTATCATTCTCAAATGACACCAAAAGAAGACATACAAAAAGATGAAAAGACCATTCAAAGCCTTGAAGAAATCTGTGAAAATACTAGGGCGATTCGACGGGTCGTAAATAGAATCTTGGATCATCTGCATGAATATGAAGAAAGAGACGACGATTACGATCCAGATTCCGTAAGCTGGAAGGACATGTACGATAATGATGATATGTATTATTGAGCGAAAAGCTTAAAAAGTTGTTCATCTGTAGTTCCTTATGGGAGAACCAGATCTACAGGCCGGTCTGAAGAGATTAAAACACAGCCTTCAGGAAATAAAGGCACTTTTGGCGTGGGAGCAATTGAAACAAGCAGAGAAAAGACCAGATAGCGTACCCACATTCAGAATTAATGACACAACCGAGGAAGACTTGCGCAACGAGTATTCGCACTTTCTATCAATATCTGTGCAAATGCACGGTATTCTCAATGATGCCTCGCGAGCCATTTTGGAAACAGAACGGCAGCATGTCAAAAAGCAGTTGGCCGGAATTGAGCGACAAATCTATAGCCTAAACCTTGGCCAGCGCTTCTGGCGGTCTTAAACCAGTTCGGTCCAAGTATAGGAATGGTCTTCTCCATTGCGAAAAATTTGTTCTTTCTCGCATTTGCTATCCCCAAGAAGGGTTGACTTAAAATGAAGCTGGAATTTTCTTAGCAGACGCCTCGTCTTCAGAGCAGAAACATTTATAAACCCTAAATTCTTTCTATTACTACTAAACAGTTACGAACAGATTTGAAAATGACAATTCTGAATAGAACCTACGAATTGCGGAACTTGTATTTCCTACAGAGTCAGGACTCTGCCGAAGAAGCAAAACCTGATTATTCATCATTATTTCAATGGGCTGATAATGCGTATTTTGAAAGGTTTGAGCCTGACGCAGAATTGCTCCGAAGATTACTCTCACCTGAAAAGAAATGCGCATACAGCATTGCCGATCAAGTGTTCGGCAGTCAAAAAGAGCAACAATACATAGGACTAAGGCATTTATCCAATTTGTTCCTCGAAAGATGCAGACTCTACAAGCAACATCTCCGAGACATTGACCACAGGCATATGGAGATCCAGGAGAAGTTGTTTGGTGTTAAGATCAACAATTTTCCTGACCGGGCCAAACGTCTTTCAAATCTCGAAGGCCAATTGTTACAACTTGAGAGCCAAAGGAGAGACGAGGAAATCGCGTTCTGGAAAGACACAGTGGAATTAAGAGCAAAGTTATTTGAAAATACTGCTGCATACAAGGATGCCAGGCAAAGATTTTCGATCTTATCTGACGTGGAGGGTAAATATGTCGGATGAAATAATCTCCGGTAACATCAGGCTGTTATGCCTGAGGCTAAAACCTGTATTAGGCCTTCAAGCAGACCATATCTATGAGGCCTATATGGCTGAGGATACTGATGGCAAAAAACAAATTGAACAGTACCTCCAGCTTTTGATGGTAAAATACCTTCCCCAAACACTCGGACAGGTAGAAAACATCCTTATTCCGCCTTCAAAAGAAATGGCAGCAGGTAAGTATCAGATTGGGATAGTGAACTATGCCGACAAAGACTTGTACTCATTCGGTCTTAGAGAAGGTGAGTGGATACAGCATGTAGCAATACTAGGAAGATCTGGTGCGGGAAAAACCAATGCCGGCTTTTCGATAATTAGAGAGCTAAAGAGAAACAATAAACCCCTCCTTATCTTCGATTGGAAGAGAAATTACCGCGATTTACTTGCCTTGCCTGAATTTAAGGATATTGAGGTCTACACCATTGGCAGGGATATCGCGCCTTTCACATTCAATCCTTTGATTCCGCCTCAGGGCACAGATCCGAAAACCTGGCTTAAAAAGCTCAATGAGGTTATCGCTCATTCATATTGCCTCGGTAACGGTGTTTTATTTTTATTGCAGCAGGCTGTAGATTCTGTCTATGAGGAAGCAGGTGTTTATGATGGTAGTATTCAAAAGTGGCCAACTTTCAAAGATGTATTATTAAAAGCAAGGAGCATGGATTTGCGAGGTAGAGAGTCAGGATGGCTTTCTTCTACATTAAGAGCATTATCCAGCCTTTGTTTTGGTGATATAGATAAAGTACTGAACTCCAGCAGCAATAAAAGCCTCGACCAAATACTCGACAAAAACATTATCCTGGAACTCGATGCCCTTACACAGTCAGATAAGGTCTTCTTTATACAAGCAATGCTACTCTGGATTCATCATAAAAGAATGGCAGAGGAAAAAAGAGAAGATTTCAAGCACGCTATTCTAATTGAAGAATCACACCATATTTTAAGTGATGAAAGAAGATCGCTTATTGGCGGTCAGTCTGTGATGGAAATAATATTCCGTGAGATAAGGGAATTTGGCGAAAGCCTCATACTTTTGGACCAGCACCCAAGCAAAATATCCTTACCCGCTTTGGGAAATACTTACTGCACTATATGTATGAACCTAAAGCACAGATCAGACATTAATGCCATGGCCCACTGTATGTTACTTGACAAGGAAAGGGATATACTGGGTAGTCTTGAGGTAGGCCAAGCTGTTGTTAAACTTCAGGGAAGACTTGCCAGACCTTTTCAGATTACAATTCCCGAGTTCGTTATTGAAAAAGGAAAAATAAATGATGAATATGTTAAACAGCTTATGCAGCATATTGCTCCGAATGTACCTGGAAGTGAGATACGGATGCCAGATCAGAAAGCTCAAGTGGGGGAGTCTGAAATATCATACAATTATGTTCTTGATTTCCTCAAGGATGTTAAAAAATATCCTGAAAGCGGCATAGCAGCCCGGTATAAACGGCTCGGTCTATCAGTAAGGCAGGGGCAAAAATTGAAGGCCAGACTCTTGGTACAAGGGTTGATAAAGGAATACAAGGAATCCATCAAAACTGGCAGATTAAAAATTATTCGACTTACTGAAAAAGGATGTGTAGCCTTAGCCGATATAAACTCTAACGTTTTTTAATAAACTCCTTACAGCACTTCTCGCTCGTTTTTTTATTAAAAAATGTTGATTTCACGTGAGCGGAAAATATGAAAGCCAGGCTTTCCGCCGGTTATCATACATATTTGCTATAGCGCTTCGCCAGCTATATTGAGGCGCCATCTTTGGCTTTTTAAGATAATACTCCCTTATAAGCTTTTTACCATCGCTCGAAAGTAACAACTCGTAGATCAACATGGACACTTTAGGAATGCTGGTTACGCATAAACTGCACGCATATTTCTGGGTCACGGCTTAAGCTCATGAAGTAATGTCTACTTGCATGAGCATAAAAATGCCCTTATAGTTGCCCTCAGATTGCCCTTAAAATACATCACGAGATAGTATAAAATCGTGCAAAAATAGTAAATCAACGAGAGAATTTAAATCTTTGCTTTTATTGAAATTAAGCTGTAAAATCAAATTATTTAATATTTTACAAAGAGAGGGTAAATCGAATCCCGCCCTCTCCGTTGTTCTATTTTAAAGAATACAATAATCAATCATCAATAGTAAATAATCAATGACAAAGCCCCATGGAAATTTGCGCCCGGCAAATTTGGGTTCTAAGGCGAAGCCTGGAATCCTGCCCTCTCCGTTTTTTCGTGTTAAGTAAGGAGTCCCAAGGACTGCGTATTGCGTGCTGCGTTCTGCGTGCAGCGAATTTTAGAATTCTGAATTCTGGCTTCTGACTCCTGTATTCTCTATTTTATGCTTTTCAACTTCAAAATTGGACATTCACTGTTCGATATTGGATATTCAAGGATGTTTTCTAATTCCGGCTCCTGCCTCCTGTATTCTGTATTCTGTATTTCTTACTTCCTGTATTCCGCCGCGTGCTTGGCACAAAGCCATCGATATGTATTGTCCGGCATCCTCACACGTCGTAGCTCGCCCCACTGCCGGGCCTTATAATTCTTCGGCGCTATCTGCTCGAAAAGCTCAGCTAACTGCATCCGCACAATGCGTTTTTCATCCTCGCCGCTCAATTGTCGAAAATAGTGAATCCTGACCTTCTGATCTATCTTCTCAACAGTATCCGACGCCTCGGCACTTATATCCGACTCCGCTCCGCCTTCCAGCTCTAAATGACCTGCCAGCTCCTTCATGAATGCGACTTCATTCTTCATCGCATCGAACAATTTTGGGTCAACCGCCAAAGGCAATCCCGCACAAGCAATCTTAATCCCCGCTGAAAGCACCTTGATACCCGCGGCCAGCTTAGACGCTGTCTTTTGCCACCATTGCCTCGGTTTTGTAAGTGGAATGCTAAAGCTCACCGGATGCACGCCGCCTTCATACTCACAATAAGGGATTATTTTATAATCCTTATCGAACCAGTTCTTCGGATTAAACGCGCTTCCATCGACAGGCACAATCGAGACTACTGCCGGTGCTGAATTAAAATCCCGATTGTCCAATATCTCATCGAACTTATCGAGATAATCACGCCACTGGAGCGCCACTTTCTGCACTAACTCCGGCGCCAACTCGTCCTGTCGCTCACGAATCGTAAACACCTGGCCATATATCTTGTCAATCCAGACCAGCGAGGTTTCTATATCTACTATCAAATCCTCTGCCCACTCTGGTTTTTTGGCCAGCTCTTCCCTAAGCTCTTTTACCGTCAATGCATCCTCACCGAAACTGCTGAATCCGAACACGAGCCTCTTCGGGTCCACTACGTGCCAGCCCCTTTCGCAATCAATTTCTTTGTTTCTCGATAAAGCGAACAGAATCCTTCTTTCCGCATGGGCCCCTTCGCACTCCTGCTCACTTTTGTTCTCGAACTTCATGCAGCCGTACTTGCGTTCAATCTTGAGCCCCTCAAAGAAACCAAAGACCGCCCTTGCGCACGCGTGCAACTGCTCGATCATATTCTGTGGAAACGCCGCACGTACTCGAATACTCATGACGCGTTCGACCTCATCGAATTCGCAAAGTGCTTCACTTGTATACTCACCCTCTCCCGTCCGGAGAAAGACGCCGTTCTGCCAGTAAACACCTTTTGGCATAAGGTTTGTCTTTGCAATCATGTAATGAGTTTTGACGATGAACCGGCTCATAATTCCCTTTGGCGGCCGTGCGCTCATACGATACTCAATCCGTCTTTCTTTTGCGCCTTGTATATTGCTCCATGGTATCTCCGGCCGGGCGTCACCGAACCGCAGCGGCACCAGACAACCGGACGCATCCTCCATGTCATAGCATAGCTCGAATTCCTTCATGCAATTGTGAAATGTCGGATACAGCCCCGGATATTCCATGTCCCATATCGAGCGCATCCTCTCGTGAGTGATTTCACCCTTGTCATCGTCTAATTGCTCATCTTCCATTACCAGGCTGATGGCTTTTGTCAGCCACTGCGGATTCAAAACTACGAAGTCTCCCAGTTCCGCAGAATCCTTAAAATGCGTAATCGTTCCGAGCGCAGCCATCTGCTCTGCCAGATTTTCAAAATTCTCTTTGTCGATTCCAACTTTTTCGAATATCGCATAGATGTCGTTACGGGCCATCTGGGCAGCGGTTTTAGCACGGCTGCGTATTTCGTCCTCAGCCTTCTCGTAGTTAACGGGCCAATCGGTACCCATTACGTCCATATCTGCCGCCGCTGTTTGAATCTCCGACGCTAAATCTTCGATGCCTTTCTCTGATTCACACCCGACGGTAAAATACCACTTTTCGCCTCGAAGCAAATCTCCATAGTTGGCTTTTAGCTTATCCAGAGGCCAGGATGGCGTCGTGTTCTCACATTCACTTGCTACCAGAATCACCCGGTTGCCTGGCGCCCTTGAGCGAATCGTATCGAGCCAGTACTCGGCACGCTCTATCTTGAACTGTCTTCGGCCATTGATGACCAGAAGGCAAAGGGCACCCGATGTGAGGAAGAACTGGTGCGACTGATGATTTATCTCCTGGCCCTCGAAGTCCCAGATATTGAGAGTAATGTCCTTTTGTTCGTCATCGGGTACTTTCGGATTTGAGAACGTCCATGACTCAACTTCTACTCCCTCGGTTCTGATTTGTTTCTTGAATTTAAGATTCCTCAGCGCGCGGGACACGCAAGTTTTCCCTTCTCCCCCGTCGCCCAGAATCAGCAGTTTCGCCTCGTAGCGTTCTTTCCCGCCCTTGGCCAATTCGCGCAGGTAGGATAATATTGCTTTTGTTCCCTGTTTTACGACCTCTGGCGGCGGGGATGTCAGGGCTTTGTTACCGTCAAGACCAAGCATCTCAAGGTTTGTCAAGTTTCCTAATTCGGCGGGGAGGCCTGTAAGTTTGTTGTCGTTCAAATAGAGCTCCGTCAGGTTTGTCAACTTGCCTAATTCGTCAGGGATGCTTGTCAGTTGATTGTTGGATAAATAGAGCCTCGTCAGGTTTGTCAACTTTCCTAATTCGGCAGGGAGGCTTGTCAGTTGATTGTTGTCCAAATCGAGCTCCGTCAGGTTTGTCAACTTTCCTAATTCAGCAGGGAGGCTTGTCAGTTGATTGCCGGACAAATATAGCCCCGTCAGGTTTGTCAACTTTCCTAATTCGGCAGGGATGCTTGTAAGTTGATTGTTGTCCAACCAGAGCTCCTTCAGGTTTGTTAACTTTCCTAATTCGGCAGGGATGGTTTTCAGTTGATTGTTGTCCAAACCGAGCCCCATCAGATTTTCCAACTTTCCTAATTCGGCAGGGAGGCTTGTCAGTTGATTGTTGTCCAAATAGAGCTCCGTCAGGTTTGTCAACTTTCCTAATTCGGCAGGGAGGCCTGTCAGTTGATTGCCGGACAAAGAGAGCCTCGTCAGGTTTGTCAACTTTCCTAATTCGGCAGGGAGCGATGTTATACCCTTACCGGCCAAGTTAAGCTCTGTCGCTTTTTCTTGTGCCGCTTTTTCGATGATTTTGAGCAATTCGTTCTGGTCCATCCGGAATCCTCGAAATAATGCCCTGAAAATCCACAAAAGCCCCGCACGAAACTATTGGTTCATTCTACTATTGGAAATAAACTTTGCAAAGGAGAAAACACAGTTTTCTAAAGAGAATTAGTTGATTAGAGAATTGGAGAATTAGGTGAGAATTGTGCATCTCCTTGAATATCCAATATCGAACAGGCAATGTCCAATTATGAAGTGAAAAAACAGAAAAACAATGCAAAAACCTTATTCCGTAACTCGGTTCACAGTTCACAAGGCACGAGCCACGAGCCACACGTAGAAAACGCCGTCTCAAGGACATTTTCTAAGAATTTAACGAAAAATGCCCGCTTTTTTGGATTGCCGTTCGTATAATACTTAACAAAATGATTATTGATTAGTGATGATTGATTACTGAAAGGAATAAGGAAAAATGGAGAAGACAACCAGTGAATATCCAATATCGAATGTCCAACGTCCAATATCAAAGTAAGAATCCTGTATTTGTGATAACTTGATTTGAAAAAACAAAGCCAATTTATGAAAGGACAAAATGGGATAAGCGTATTATTTTCAATGACTTACGGAAATCCAGGTTGTTTTAGGCAGCGAAAAAACAAAGCCAAACAAAGCCAATCACCGGCCATTGGCCGGAAATCCTAAATCCGAATATCTAAATCCTAAACAAAACGAAAGGAATTTGAAAAAACAAAGCCAATTTGCCGTCGGTCAAATCGGCGTAAGTTCTTATTTGAAAGGATATTATGACAAAATCCCGCTTTGCGGATCACGAAAAAACAAAGCCAATCAAACCCAATTTCAGTTTAGCCCCCAGATTTATTCTGGGGGTCGAAAAATCAAAATAACAGCCGGTTGACCGGTCGTATCAGTCCGTTTGGATGCGAATTGTTGCTATGCCGAACGCTTCGAGATTGACCTGGATTTCATGCTCTGAGAAGACAGCACGGCCCTTATTCTCTTCGACCAGGTTAGTTAGCGTTGCTTTAGCCACTGAAATATGCGGCAACGCCACCGTCGCGGTCGTTGCTTTGCCCTGCGTTTCAATCAGGCGGATGATTATACCGTCGCCATCCTCAGCCCGCTTGAGAGTCGTCAGGAGGATATTGGGCTTATCAACCGAGCACAGGCTCATTGTATCGGGTGCAAGAGGGCCGTCTCTTTTGCCGTGGACGTCATCGACGATGAACTGATTGGCGGCGGACCAGCCGAAACGGGCACAATCGCCCTGCCGCCAGCCGCCTTCGTGCGTGGTCAGCGAGTAGCGGAAGAGTATCTCGCTCTGCTGGACCGGCTGGAAATTCGTTCGGAAATTGCTGCTCATAACGAACGCGTACATGTGGCCTTTTGTGACCTGATCGGGTGTAACGAAATCGGCGCCGAAGCCGGGCGGATCTATGCCGTGGTGTGCCTGAGAGCAATAGTTCGGCCATAGTCCGCCGAATTCGAGCAGATGCGATTCGACCGGAGACAGCGTTATGCCGAATTGACCGTCGGAGACGTCCGCCCAGTGCTGGACGGTATAGTAGTTGGTATTCGAGCCGGGGAACTGGTCGCGGAAAGGCTTGATGACAGAGTTGCTGCCCTCGAACCGAAAATCAGGGTCGTCCACTTTGAACGGGAAGGCGAAGTAAATCTCCTGAAGCGGCGCCGAGTCCTTTAATATGCGGCTGGCAAAATCGATTCGCTTGACTTGATCGTAGATGGTAATCTCCTGCGTTATTTGCGGACAGCCCGCCCCGCTCGCTCTGATTATGATGCTTCCGCAAACGGGGCCGGCATGTCCCTTCTGAACGGTCACGCCGGAGGGGCCTTCGACTTTGCCGCTTTGCATCCAGCGCATGACAAACTGGTTGACTTTGTGAGGAGCATCTTCGTCCACAAGCTCGCGTTTCAACTGCTTGTCGTATATGCTGCTGATTCCGCCGGTTTTCGGATCAATCTTTATTCTAAAGAACTGGTTTTCCAGCGTGTTCGGCCCCACTTTTATATTGCTCGATGGGCTGGCCGAAGAGCTGCCGCCAAGCCTGAAGACCTTGTAGCCGAGCGGCGGCACGTCCTTCGCTACAAAAACCAGATCGCGAAGCTCGTGCGGCTCGAATTGACCACGGGCGTGCCGATAAGCAGCATAAGGAACAGCCGATTGCGGGCCGGCAAGGTTTACGTATTGACAAACTTCAGGCTCCTGGTTCGACAAACTCAGATCGTACACCCCGGTACCAGTGCCGTGGAACTTCGGGATGCGAACGATGTCCGTTCTGGTAAACGAAAGCGGATTGAATACGACGATGTAATGGCCGTCTTCCTTTCGCTCGATCCTGTTGACGAGGTGTTCGATGCTTGCATCGGTGATTTGCTGGGTCAGGCCCGCCGCCCGGTAGGCGTAGTGACTCTTTTCGTTCCATGCCCAGTCCTGCAGTTTGCCGGCCGGGTAGTCCTTGCCCCATGTATGTTCGTCATAGAGCATCATGTCATCATAGGCCCTGCGGATATCGTCGGCAGGGTACGGCATCTCGGCAGCGAGCGAAGCAACGGTTGCCAGCTTCTCGGCACGGGCAAGAGCATCGTGCGACAGGCGGTTGATTGTCGTTTCCTTTGCCGTCGAGAGTGCGCCGACGACATAATCCGTATGCGGCAGCTCGCCCCGGAATGTGCGAATGCCGGAGCATTGCTTTTCTAATTCTTCGAAGAACATCGTGTTCGTTCCGACAATAAGTTTGGGATAAGCCCATTTGCTGTTCCATTGACGGACGATTTCGCTGATCTCGATATCCGGCGGATAATTATCAACACCATTATGAATATATCGCATTACATTGAAAGGCGTATCATGCTGCTGCATCTTCTCAAGCTCGCCGGGCAGCCTATCCATCACGTACTGATACGAATGTGGCCCCGTGACATCTCCGAAGAAGCCGTAGCTGCCTTGATAATAGACCAGCACGGATTTGCCGTCGGGACCCTGCCAGCGAAACGCATCCGGCCGGCCGTGCCGGAGTACGGCCGATTCGTCCCAGAAGGTGTGTATGTCGTTTCTGCCCCATTCGAAATATGTAGGCAGACCAGCAAAGAAATACTTCACGCCCGCACCCGCCATTACGGTCGGCAATCCCCAGCTCAGGCCCGGCACATCCGTTATAGAGCCGGTGAGGATTCGGCCGTCGAATTGACGGGCCATTCTAAACGAAGGATACATCAGGCGAACAAGCTCTTCGTGGCTGCACAGGGCGCTGATCTGGTTGCCCATAAGAGCACCGATTTCGATTCGATCCTGTTTGACGTATTTGCCAAGCTCTTCAATGTCTTCTTTATCTCTGGTCTCGATGAAGTGCTGCATGGCCCAGGCGCCCTCGGCGGTGTAGCGGTACTTAGCTTCGTCCGGCCAGTCGTCGGTCTGACGGCAGAATCTCAGGATGTCATCGTAAAAGTCGGCGTATCTGTTAAGGACATTTTCGATTGTGTCGGTATAGCCAAGGTCATGGTGAGTTATGGGAATAAAATACACGCGCCATTTTCTCTGCGGCTGCCAGGTCATGCTGTGGCGATCGTACTCTTTATCATCGACTTTGAGAATGAATGTCACTTGTTCGGATTTGCTAATATCGGGAATGGTAAATTTAATCGCAGCTTTGCCTCTTGGAACGGTTGTTGTGATGTCCTTCATACTCCTGCCGGGGATTTGAGTTTGCAGGGTGACCTCTATTTGCTCCTGCGACAAATTTTCCATCGTCACCTCGCCTATCTGGGTGACAACATCGCCTTGATTAACAAAAAAGACGGTTGGCCTGATGGATACAAATTTCAACCGCCCTTCAGCAATGGCTGATTCAAAGCAAAAGGCAGTGACAAATGCCGCCACTAACAAGACAAAGATAATTGACGGTTTACATGTATTCAAACGATTCATTCTTATCTCCTTGTTTCACCTCATCGAGAGTCATCAGGAATCCCACCGATAATTCCGCCGGGCCAGCGTTCCACGGTAAGCGGATCGTGTGCCGGAAGAATAATATCTGCCAACGACCTAATCTTCGTCATCGCTGCCCGGCAGGATTTATCATCGGGACTGTTGATTGGTCGATCCTTCTCGATATTCTCATACTTGTAAGCGACGTCTCCCGTGAGCACAACCGGCCCCATATATGTTCGCACCAGCACGCCCTGGCTGCCGGACGTATGACAACCGAGTGGAAATACCCTCACGCCGGGAGCAATTTCATCATCTTCGACAAGCTGCAACGCCTGCGGTCGTTCTGCAATAGCTTTTTTCACATCCGTTGCAATCCGGTCAGCGTTTTCTTCATATTCCCTGCGGTTTACGACAAAACGTGCATTTGGAAAAGCATCGAAATAATCATAATGATCCGGATGCATGTGAGTAATAATCACATGGCTTACTTCGGCCGGATCTATGCCGTGGCGTTTGAGAGCTACGGGAGTCCGCTCATCAGGCAACTGCTTCACGCCACCCGGTATGTATTGTGCCGTACCTTTGCTGAATTCCTCGGGATACTTTGGGCCAGTATCAACCACAATCGGTTGTGGGCCTCCTTCGATCACCCAAACATACAGATAAAATGTGCTTGTCTGTTGGTTGTCACTATCCTGGAAAGTAATGTAATTCCGAACCTGACACTCACCGACTTTGATTGCTCGAATGGAGTATTTAGTTTCGTTTTCAGGATTTGGCGGCCAAATTTTCAGAGCCACAGGATCATGGCTCGGCAAAACAATATCAGCCCTGGAACCGATCTTCTCAATAGCAGCACGACATTCCTGTAAATCAGAAAAAACACCCGGCGGGATTTTTCGTTCGAAGTTACCCAGCAACGAAATTGTATCTCCTGTAAGCACGGCTCGCCCATAGGCAGTATTGACAAGATATGCCATCGAGCCGGAGGTGTGCCCTCCGACCCAGAATGATTCTATGCCTGGCAGGATATTCTGGTCCTCGACCAGAACCAAGCGCTGTTTGCACTGCGGATTGTTCAGAAACTCATGCACAACGCGAGGATGTCCCCAGTGAGGGGCAGTTGTTGTAACGCCTTCCCATTCTTTTTTGCCGATGTAAACCCTGGCATTCTTATATAGCAGCAAATCGTCCACATGGTCGAAGTGCAGATGGGTAATAAATACGTGGCCAATGTCCTCGGGAGTCAGACCGAATTTCCGAAGCTGGGCACGGCTGCTTTCGTGCTCGCTCTGTGTAATCGGCTCGCGCAATACATGGGCGGCACCTCGATTCATTTCCTCCAGATCGGTAATACCGGCATCTACAAGCATTGGTTTATCGCCGCCAAGTATCAGCCAGATAAACAATGCAAAATCACAGGTCTCCTCGTTGTTGCCGCCGTGAAAAGCATGATTGCCTGCGATTTTACAGACGCCGTTACGCAAAGGGTAAATCCGATAAGTGGGCGCACTCTCGACAGAATCCCAGAGCGATGAAACCTGATTGCGTTCTGCCGCGATCAGCGGCAACATGGGCACGCTCAGAATTGTCAGAGCTACAATCAAATTCAACAGGTAAAGTCTACCTGTTACCTTGGGCTTTAGTTTTCGATTTTTCATTTTCTCTTATCCAGTAATCACTATAACTTCTTGTGTTGATACATCCTCATAAGCTTAGTCGAATCTTCTGATCTGCAAGTACAAGCACGGTTTTTGTCTTACTGCCTGATTTAACTGTTAGATGAAAGCTACTGTCACTTTCTACCGTGACGAAACGAATGCCGGAAGCGTCCGATTCTTCACAAATAAGTGAAACCGTCTTTCCACCAAACCAGAAATTTTCGATACCCACTCTTTTAGGAGAATGGACTTCCCAGGTGATTTTGTTAGCTGCGGCATCCGCACGGATCCCGATTGCATATTCGACGAAAAACGCAATCGGTCCGATTCCAGTCCAGCCGACAAAATCCCCTTTCGAAGGCTTGCCGGGAGCAATACGTTCGGGAGCGTAGTTCTCCCACAAAGTGCCTGTTTCATTGAATATTTCAACAATATTATCTAAGTGATTCAGAGCTATTTGGCGAGCCAATTGGCCATAACCATAATTCTCCAAACCTTCGACAATCATCCGGTTGGTAGGCGCCCAGACGGCACCATTCCAGTATCCCCCAGCCGGATCGAAACCAGGTTCATCAGCGGCCAAAGTAGGCACACGGTGAATAGTGTTAAATGTTTTCTCATTTTCAAGCTCTTTTACGAGCGCCTCAGCCTGAGATTCGGAAGCAACGTTAGCCAGCAGCGCCCAAAAAGCAGCGATGCTTTTTACCGGCGCTTTCTTTCCCTCCAGAGTCAGGTCAAAATAGAAACCGCGACTTTGATCCCACATATATCTATTGATCAACTCCGAGAGTTCTTCCGCTTGTTGGTGGTACTGCTTGGCTTCTGCGGGCTTTCCCAGGATCGTGGCTATTTCAGCAAGACTTCTAGCGAAAAGCACCATTTCGCACGAGATGTCAATACCCATACCACCTGATTCCAGGTATTTATTACGAGTCGCATTATCCATGCTGGCCGAGTCAGTTATGTACAGACCGTTGCCCTGTTTGAGATACTTTTGAAGGGCAGCATAGTATTGCACCAAAGGTTCCCATACTAAATTAAGCCGGCCCTTATCGCCTGTAAGTCGATAGCTTTCCAATTCCGCCCATGCGAAAATCGGGTGATTAAGGCAATCCAGCGTCAGTTTCGGATTTGGAGTAGGCGCCTGCCTTCCTTTATAAATCACCATTGTTTTATTCGTGCCCTCGTCCCAGGCATAACCCCACCGACTGAAGAGCGGCTCATTCTCGGCGTTTACCCACGGCTCGAAGTCCTTGCCCGTCGTGCGGTTGATCTCCCGGCAGATCTCGCCGCTCTCGTGCTGCTTGATGTAAAAATTGTCCAGAGAACCAATTCCGGGGACATAAGGATGAGCATAATTACAGAACATCGTCAGAAAACAGGTGTCCCATAGGAAGATGTTTTGATTGAAAGCGGCGTCGATAAACTCCGAAACGAAACCACTGTTTTTCGCCGGTTCATGGAAGTTTTTGAATGCCAGCTCCCACGCCTTCCAATAGCATCTTACATAGTCCGGATTCTCATTAAAGACAGGGGATGGGAGTTTGTCCTTCGTGGCCTCGAAAACCGGAATTGGCTTGGGAACATATTTCTTCTTACTGAAGAAAATGCCCTGTTTTGCTCCCGCCGTATTCTGCATGCAAATAACAATCAACATCAAAAGTGTAACAATTCTGGTTCCAGCTTTCACTCTACGAACAGCTTTAATGTCCAAATCAATAATCTCCAATTTGTATTTATCTTTTATTCTCCATAGTTAGCAAGAATATAATAACGACAATACCCGGCTGCCGAAATAAATATTGCTGTTTTAGCAAAATATTGTTAACAAGTACGCCTATGACGAACAAAGATAAGAAGTATCGAGTTTTCGTAAGCGCCGCCGAGCCGAGCGCCGACGCTCATTGTGCAGGTTTGATTAGCGACATGCAGGAAAGCCACTCCGGCATCGAATTCGTCGGCGTCGGCGGGCCGAAAATGGCGCAGGCCGGCTGTGAATTGCTCGAAAACACAACCGGCAAGGCAGCAATGATTTACAAGGCCTTCAGCCAGGTCGCCCGCTTCTACAAAATAATAAAACACATAAGCCGCTATCTAAAAAGCAATAATGTTGATTTGGTCATCGTTTGCGATTCGCCCTCGTTTAACTTTCACGTTGCCAAAGCAGCGAAAAAGGCGGGCATAAAGACACTTTTCTTCGTCGCTCCGCAGCTATGGGCCTGGGGCGGCTGGCGAATCGGCAAGCTAAAAAAACGCTGTGACAAGCTCTGCTGCTTACTGCCTTTCGAGCAGGACTGGTTCGGCCAAAGAGGTATGGATGCGGTTTTTGTAGGAAATCCGCTTCTGGATAAACTTCGGATCGCCGCATCGCGAGAAGAGCAATATGAGAAGTTCGAGCCGGAAAAAGCCAGATTCGCCCTTATGCCCGGTTCACGAGCGGCGGAAATCAATACACTTTGGCAGCCAATGCAACAGATAGCACTTCAGTTGAAGGAAAAATATTCCGAAGCAAGATTTGTCACAGTAGCTGTGGACAAAGAGCGAGAGGAAAATTTAAGAGCAGCACAAATTCCTGACTTCGAATGTCAATACAGTGTTGACTCGGTCAACAAGACGGCTGGAACGGTCGATTTTTCAATTGTCACCAGCGGCAGCGCGACTTTAGAGGTCGCGGCTGCCGGCTGCCCAATGGTCATAATGTACCAGTCCAGCAGGATTTTATGGCATCTGTTTGGACGCTGGATAATCAAAACCAAATACCTCTCGCTTGTCAACATTCTTGCCGACAAAGAATTAGTCCCGGAATTTATGCCGTATTTTTCTTCGATAGAACCGATTGTTGCGAGCATCCGGCAACTCCTTAAAGACAAAGGCAAACTGGCCCAACTCAGCAGCGAACTGACCGGTTTGACAAAACCATTAGCAGAGAAAAAAGCCTGCCGGGAGGTGGCAAAAATTGCCGTCGATATGCTGCGTTGATTTCCTGCGGTATGAACCTTTCACAGAATTCCCATGCTGAGTTCGGAGACACATATTGAGCAAACATGTGAATATTCATAAAGTTGATGTCTCGGCGACTTTCGCGTGCCTCGGGGCGCTGTGCTTCTGGTCGTTGGGGCCGATTTTTATCAAGTATCTGACCGGGTATCTGGATTCATGGACGCAGAACCTGTTGCGATATTCGGTGGCTTGTCTTTTCTGGCTGCCGTTTCTGATTCTTTCAATCAAAACAAAACGTCTCGATCACAGGGTCTGGCGCAGGGCAATTGTGCCTGCGATGGCCAATATCCTGATGCAAAGCTTATGGGCGGCGGCGTTTTACTATATCGGCCCGGCTTTTATGGTGCTGCAGACGAAGACGAATATTATCTGGATTGCAGGCTTTTCGTTTGTCTTTTTCTCCGATGAAAGAGCGCTGGCCAAAAGTAAAAGTTTCTGGCTCGGTCTGACACTTTCGATAGTCGGATTAATCGGGGTGATGTACCACAAAGTGGACCTTGCCGAAGCGGGAATAATTACCGGCATTATTGTCGCCCAGGCCGCAGCCTTTATGTGGGGCGTCTATACGTTATCGGTGAAAATCGCCTTTAAGGACATAGACTCTCGCAGCGGATTTTCCGTAATCAGCATTTACACCGTTGCCGGCCTTGCCGTATCTGCGTTTTTATTCGGCAAGGTTGAGACGGCAGCTAAAATGGGCGCATGGCAGTGGGTATGCGTGGTTATTTCCGGAGTGACGGCAATCGCTTTGGCCCATACGCTGTATTACGCCGCCATAAGAAGAATCGGGGCGACGATCCCCGCGCTAGTAATCCTGGCCCAGCCGTTTATTGTGCTGGCGATTTCCTATGTGGTCTTCGCCGAATCGATGAATATTTACCAATTATTTTTCGGGATCGCTCTTTTATTAGGCTCAGCATTCGCAATATGGACCCAGCAAAACTTAAAGCGTAACGGACAGTTCCAGCCCTGCGACAGCTCTTAATTGTAACTACTGCCGTTGCATGATTGACAACGATGGTATTCAAACCTTAAGATATGTTGACTTGGGCCGGCAGCCGGAATATGCGAGCTGGTTAAAACGGCTGATTCGCAGTAAAACATAGCAGCAAAAAGCTATAAGAAAATATGAAGGGGTCAACATGAACAGAATAACAGGAATAATTATTATGACACAAATTACATTTTTGGCATTTTCTCAAAACCAGGCGTTATCCCAAAGCCGTGAAAGATCAGAAATTTCCACCGAAGACAAATGGAAGCTTCAAGACCTTTATCCCTCGGACCAGGCGTGGAACAAAGCCAAGCAGGAAATCGTAGCCCAATTCGATGAAGTAACGAAGTATCAAGGGAAATTGGCAAGCTCTGCATCCACATTACTGGAATGTCTGGAATTCGACAGCCGGATTTCCAAAGAATTCGGGCGGTTATATTGCTACGCCTCTATGAAGTCCGATGAGGACACCGGCGACTCTAAGTACCTTGGCTTCAAGCAGGAGATGCAGCAGCTTGGCACCGACTACAATTCTAAAACGGCTTTTATCACGCCGGAGATTGCAAAACTCGATAAAAAGCAAATCGACGCTTTCATGGAGCAGCAGCCGGATTTGAAAATCTACAAGATGGCTTTATATGATATCCTGCGGATGAAGCCTCATACTTTGTCGGAAAGCGAGGAAAAGATTCTCGCCGAAGCGGGCTTGCTGGCCAGCGGCCCATCCTCGATTTATACGGTCTTCAGCAACGCGGAATTGCCCTATCCCGAAATAAAATTAAGTGACGGCACGATGGCCAGGCTGACCAAAGCCGGCTACAGCCGCTACCGGGCCGTGCAGAACCGTAATGACCGCCAGGCGGTATTCGATGCGTTCTGGGGCGCGTTTGACAAGTTCAAAGCTACGTTCGGCACACAACTTTATGCACAGGTAAAGAAAGATATGTTTTACGCCCGGACGCGTAATTACGATTCGTCTTTGGGCAGCGCACTGGACAGGAACAACATTCCAACGGAAGTCTATATGGCTCTTATAGATAATGTCACCAACAATCTGGATTCGTTCCACCGATACCTGAAACTGAAAAGAAGAATGCTGGGTGTAGAGACACTGAAATATTCGGATGTATATGCTCCGGTTGTCAAAGGAGTGGATTTGGAATACACTTATGATGAGGCCAAGAAGCTCGTCCTTGACGCCATGAAGCCGCTTGGAACTGATTACTGCCGGGTCGTAGCCGAAGCTTTCGAGAAACGATGGATCGATGTATATCCCTCGCCTGGCAAGCGCTCGGGCGCATATTCCAACGGCGGCGCCTACGACGTCCATCCGTACATCCTTCTAAATTATAACGACCAGTACGAAGATGTAAGCACATTAGCCCACGAACTCGGTCATACGATGCACAGTTATTACTCCAATAAGAATCAGCCGTATCCGACCGCCGATTATCCGATCTTTGTCGCAGAGGTGGCTTCCACTTTCAACGAAGCCCTTCTGATTGACAAAATGCTTAAAGAGATAAAAGACGACGACACGCGACTGTCGCTGCTGATGAATTACCTGGATGGAATCAAGGGGACGGTATTCAGGCAGACTCAATTTGCCGAATTCGAGCTGCGCATGCACGAAATGGCAGAACGAAGCGAACCTTTGACAGGAGATGCCCTGACCAAGCTATACGGAGACATTCTGAAAAGATATTACGGTCATGATAAGGGAGTATGCCACATAGATGAGCTGTACACAGTCGAATGGGCTTACATTCCTCATTTTTATTATAACTTCTACGTCTATCAGTATTCGACATCCTTTACCGCCTCGACGGCACTGGCCGAACAGGTATTAAGCAAGGAGAAAGGCGCGGTCGAAAATTACGTCAACTTCATATCTGCAGGAGGATCCGAATACCCAATCGACCTTCTGAAAAAAGCAGGTGTGGATATGACCAGTCCCGAGCCATTCAACAAAACAATGGTCGCAATGAATCGTACGATGGACGAAATTGAGGCGATTCTGGCAAAAAAAAACGACAGTAAGAAATGACATGGGTATTTTGAGATTTTTCATGGACGCTGCGCAGGATAAAGCATGATCTCGAATCCTTTCGTAAAGACAGAGGATTTGACGAGGATTTACTCGTCCGGCACGATCAAGGTCACAGCTCTCAAGGATGTTACGCTGTCGCTTGACCAGGGTCAGTTCTTCGGAATCACCGGGGCTTCAGGCTCGGGTAAATCCACCTTGATGAATCTTCTGGCCGGGCTGGACCGGCCTACCTCAGGAAGTATTAAAGTCGTGGGCAAGCTAATCTCCGAATTAGACAAAGACGAACTTGCCCTTTACCGGCGTTACCAGGTCGGCATGATTTTCCAGTCGTTCAACCTTGTGTCCTCCTACACCACCCTGGAAAATGTCGCTTTTCCGTTACTCTTTGCCGGCGTGGCTAAAAAAGAACGAATCAGACAAGCGGAACAGATGCTGGAAAAAGTTGGCCTTTACCCGCGGAAAGACCATCGCCCGGCGGAGCTTTCCGGCGGCGAACAGCAAAGAACGGCAATCGCCCGGGCGCTTATCAATCAACCGAAAATCCTGCTGGCCGACGAACCGACCGGCAACCTTGACAGCAAAACCTCTCGCCAGATAGTACAGACACTCTCAGAATTAAATAAAAAGCAGGGCCTAACTGTTATCATGATATCCCACGAAGAATCTTTGCTGGATGAATTCGCAGATGACATCATTCACCTGCAGGATGGGAAAGTAATTCAGGAAGAGAGAATCAGGTAAAATTTATGAGAATCTCCGATTACATCGAGCAGTCTTTTTACAATTTATGGAAGAAGAAGCTGCGCACTGTTTTGACTATTTTCGGAGTTATGATCGGAATCGGAGCACTTGTTTCGATGTTCTCTTTCGGTCAGGGAATCCAGGATAATATTACAAATACGTTCAATGAGCTGCAGCTTTTTAATTATGTTAGCGTGTATCCACCCTCCGAAAATAATCAGAATATCCCTCATTCAGAAGATCCCAACGAAACTGAACAGAGCAGCGCTAATTTACAGATTCTGGATGACGCATTCATCCGCGAAGTCACCGAAATCGAAGGTGTGGAATCGGCCTTTCCCGAGGTTCGTTTTCCAGCTATGATTCGATTCAATAACGAAGAAAAATTCAGTCTTGTCCAGGTCTTGCCGACAGATATCTGTCAATCCGGCTTGATGAAACTTCGAGTGGGTCGGCCTTATACGCCCGCGGACGCAAACGCTCTAATAATCAGTGATTCACTGCTGCGCCGTATGAAAGTCAAAGAACCGGAGACTGTCATCGGACAGCAAATTGAAATCTCGACATTGACGGTCGATTTGAGCCTTTCCAATATCCCGAACATCGTGACCTTCCTCAGGGGAAAAGGGCTGCCGTTTTCCAGGCAGAGCTACCAGTTCACAATTGTCGGCGTTACAGAAAAGATGGGTTTCGCCGGCCCTATGCCGGTACGAAGCGATGTTTTTATCATGCCGGCCGAGTCGGAAAATATGAAGAAGCTGTCACTCACGAGCATCTGGGATTTGTTCCAGTCGTCCCAGCAGGCCAAAGGCTATTCCATGGTAAACATTAAGCTGTCCTCTACAAAATACATCCAGGCCGTTAAGGATAAAATGGAAGACAGGGGATTCAGGACATTCGCTCTGGTCGACCATCTGGAAGAAATCAAAACAGGCTTTATCTTCATGAATATGTTTCTATTCGCGGTTGGAATGATAGCCATAACGGTTGCTGCTCTTGGAATTATCAACACCATGGTAATGTCCATTTTGGAAAGATACAAAGAAATCGGAATCATGAAAGCGGTCGGAGCCAGCGACGGAGACGTCAAAAAAATATTCCTTTTCGAGTCCGGAGCCATCGGATTTTTAGGCGGCGTTTTAGGGCTTATCCTGGGGTGGCTGGTGAGTATGCTAATCAATCAAATCGTCAATTATTTTATGGCCAAACAGGGAGTTCCGTATATTGACTACTTCAGTTTTCGCTGGTGGCTTGTCTTAGGAGCTGTAATTTTTTCGATTCTTATAAGTCTTGCCGCCGGGATCTATCCGACAATGCGAGCGGCACGTGTCGATCCGGTTGTGGCTCTCCGGCATGATTAGGAATATGCTGTGTATAAAACCGCTTATTTCAGAGATTCGAAGAACCTTCCGAAGCGCGGTTGATACTTGTCGGTTATGTCAAATGACCCGATGACGCCCTTTGCCTTGCCGACGATCGATTCCCTGTCCACAAATCCGAAATATCTCGAATCTCTGCTGCTGTCCCGGTTATCGCCCAGCACAAAATAGCTGCCCTGCGGAACAGTAACCGGCCCGAAATCCCGCATCGCATGTATCGAAGGAATGCTCATTACAGTATGAGCAACTCCATCAAGGTCTTCTATCGCTAAAATACATCTTACTTTCCTCTTGCCGGACAGAAGTTCTGTGTAATCCCCGCCGATTTTCGTATAACCAACAGGCTCCCCGTTAAGGAACAGCGTGTTGTTTTTCATCTCGATTGTGTCGCCCGGCAGGCCTATCACTCTCTTGACCAATCGGACGCCGTCTTCGGGAGAAAAACAAATCACTATGTCCCCTCTTTCAGGATCCGACCATTTTGCAAGCCGGTGCATCGTAAGAGGAATCCGGAGGTCATAAGCTATTTTGTCCACGTAGATCAAATCGCCCTCTAAGATCGTTGGATTCATCGAGCCGGTCGGGACCCAATTCCAGTCCGCCAGAGAAGATTTAACCGGGATGACCACGAAAACGATGAAAAATAAGGGGATTCGCCATTCCTTCCAAAGGTTGTGTAAGTACTTCTTTATTCTTTCGGTCTTCATTTGTTCCTCACTGAATCAATATCAATAAGATAGTGTCAATCTATACGAGAAAAATGCATGGATGTTCTATTTAGGTCTCATTTCGTTCTATGATTAAATCCTGTTATTGTTGCTTTTACGGTATACATATGATATTTTACTACCATCTAAAGTTGAGTTCGTACTACTTAATGTAATATAACCAAAAAAGTTAATGGAGGCAAGAAAATGAGACAAACTGCAAGGATGTTGATTACATTTGGTATCACAGCAATACTTTTATCGACAATGGCGGGCTGTCAGCAAGGTGTATCCGAGTCACAGCAAAAGGTCATGCTCTGGAACGGGGAAGACTTTACAGGCTGGAAGCTGTATGTTGCCGATGAAAACCTCAACGTCTATGATATCTGGTCGGTCAAAGACGGCGTCATATATTGCAAGGGAAAACCCAACGGGTATATGCGAACCAAAGACAAATATGCCAACTACCGACTGCATCTCGAATGGCGCTGGCCGGAAGAGCCTACCAACAGCGGCGTATTGCTTCATGCCTCCGGAGAAGACCAGGTATGGCCCAAATGTATCGAATGCCAGTTAAAATCAGGCAGTGCCGGAGATTTCGTCCTGATAGGCGGAACGGGAATAACCGTTGACGGCAAAGACATGCAGAACACCGAAAGGCAATTCGTGGTGGCACCAAAGAAAAAGCAAAGCAGCGAAAAACCCGCCGGCCAGTGGAACACGTACGAGATTTACTGTGAAAAAGACACAATTCGCTGCTATGTCAATGGTGTGCTCCAGAACGAAGGAACCGCCGCTACCGTATCGACCGGCTGGATATGCCTGCAAAGCGAAGGCAGTCCAATCGAGTTCCGCAATATCTACATAGAGCCGCTCAACTAAGACAGAAATCTATATAGCCTCGCAACATTTAAAGAAAAAATTAGTGATATTCACGACTGCGTTCGGAATGTAAATCTGGTTTTTATCCAATTTTTCGTTGTCACTTTTCTGGAGCCTTCGTTTGTGGTAGTTTTGCTCGCCACTTTTCAGCTTCTTCTGGCTTGTTCCAGGCTTCGTAGAGAGTAACGATCTTGTGTATCGATTCTATTGTGCTTTGATCGAGGGGGCCTATTACACGATAACTCAATTCAAAGGCATCTAAGAGAAGCGTCTCTGCCTCACTATAACGCTGCTGTTCGGTATACACCCAACCCAATTGCATCATATTTTGAATAGTCCGCTTATGCTCGGGACCCTGAACACGACGTCTCTTTTCCAGCGATTCGGTAAGTAGCTCTTCCGCCTCCTCGTATCGTCCCTGTTCAGCACGCAGAAGCCCCAATCCCCTGAGCGAGTCGATCGCGTACGGGTGGTCTTCTCCCAAAACCTGACGTCGAAATTCAAGCGCCTCAAGGTACAGGGGTTCGGCTTCCTCATAGCGACCGGCTCTTCTGACCACGCCGGCGAGATTACCCACAGTCAGAAGTGTAATCATATCTGTCTGGCCGAATGCTTTGCGGCTTGTCTCCAGGATTTCACTAAACAATTGCTCGGCCTCGCCGTAGTTGGCCAGTGTATCGTGCACCAATGCCAGGATGTTCATTGAAAGAAGTGTTGTGCGATGCTCTTTTCCGAGGACACGTTTGCTGCGTTCGACTGTTTTGAGACATAGTGGCTGCGTTTCAGCAGCAAGCCCTGCCTCCCACAAGGCTCCGCAAAGGTTGAATGTTGCATAGATAGTCTGCGGATGTTCTTCGCCTAACTCGTCACAAAGGATTTGAACAACACGTTTCAGGTGTTGCTCGGCTGCCTCAAAGTCACCGAGGTTCTGATATGTATTTCCCAGTGTCTCGCGGATCGATGCCTCTACAAGTGGTTGGTTTTCAAACCTGTTCTCCACGTTCTGAGAAGCAGCATCGAGCCAGGACCGAACAGTCACTTCCCGGCCCAGGGCCACATGTGGATCGACCGATCTAATGAGATCTTCCTTCAAGAACTCATTTACTGCCTGCGATATCTTCGCCTGTCGCTCAGCCCTAACGGCAAAGACCGTCGAGACCACGACTCCTGCAATAAGCACAGTCAAGACTGCTGCAATGCCGGTGACTAATGCACGGTTACGTCGCAAGAACTTCTTGAATCGGTAAGCAGCAGTAAGTGGGCCGGCAATCAGAGGAGCACCTTTTATGTAATTCTCGATATCGTCGGCAAACTCGGAGGCCGAACGATAACGTTCAGTGCGCTCCTTACGCATCGCTTTAAGGGGAATCCATTCAAGTTCTTTACGCAGGCATTTTGCTAAAGCTGCAACTTCGATGCAGCGTCTTTCAGCGACCTTTTTGGCCTCTTCGCCCAGACTTATAAGTCTGGTGCTTGGTGTCTTTGGATCGCTTTCTCGGATAATTTGTCGGATACGATCGATACCACCTGTACGAAGTGTATCAGAATCAAAAGGTAAAGCACCTGTCAGTAGTACGTATAGCAATACTCCCAACGAATAGATATCCGAGCGTGTGTCGATGTCCTCGCTAACCATATCTGCCTGCTCGGGGCTCATGTACTCAGGAGTGCCTAATAGTTGGTTTTCCTCCGTAGCCAGCGTCTGTTCAGTTAGTGGCTGAGCAAGGGCCTTGGCGATCCCGAAGTCGATAATCTTGGGAACCGCCTGATTATCCTGAGTCGAGACCAGGATGTTCGGTGGCTTGATATCACGGTGGATTATTCCTTTCTGGTGGGCATGTTGGACGGCATGGCAGACTTGCAGAAACAGGCTGAGCCGATCCTCGATCGTCATTTTGTGCCTGTCACAATGCTCGGTAATGGATAGCCCTTTTATATATTCCATTACGAAATAAGGCCGGCCGGCCTCTGTTGTCCCTGCATCATAGACATGAGCGATATTTTGATGATCCAACATAGCCAATGCCTGACGTTCGGCCTCGAAACGTGCGATAATCCGTTTTGAATCCATGCCTAACTTTATGACCTTTAAAGCCACATGTCGTCTGATAGGATGCTGCTGTTCGGCCAGATAGACGATCCCCATACCGCCTTCGCCGACGGTACGAACTATTCGGTAGCGTCCGATCCACTCATCCCCAGATTTGGTTGTATCATCTGATTCAGATTGAGTAACATCCTCTTGATCCTCTGGCTCATCCAAACCCTCGAACAGTAGCCGTCTTAACCTCTCAGGACCTGCCCCGAATGTAAATTCTCGTGCCATGACTTAATATCTCGTTCTTACCAAAACGCTTTTTTAATGAATTAATTCACACGATGTAAAAACATTAATATATACAAGCGATTACAAGTCATGCTGCGCGCCTGGCGGGAAAAAATTAAAAATTTCTGTCAGTTCCTCTTGGGTGTACTGTTCTGATGCAACAGTAGTTCGCACATACTCCTTCAGGGCCGCATGAAATCTACGTTTCACCGTAACAAGCATGTTGGAGGCTTTTTTTTCATCTTGGATTCTGTGTTTTTGACACACCTCACTCAGAGAAGGAGTTTCGGAGCCTTGTAGGATCGGTCGGACAACACGATCTTCGAATATTTGCCAATGGATTTGCAGACCATCCTGTTCGCAACTGGTTTGTACAGCCGTCAGAACCTGATCTAATAGGGCCGACAACCATACGTAATGGTAGAAATCATCAGGACTCGATTCGTTCATCATGTTCGACAATTCCGGGGGATCTACCATATTAAGAGAAACCAGCTTTTCTGGGGGAATGCGGGTGCGAGTTGCTTCCTTCTCCTTCACATTGACTAAGTATCGGTTCAGAGCAGTCAGTAGTAATGTCCGGAAGCGTCCTCTGGTTCTATCCGCCTTATGTACCAGATCGCGATTCAGGACAACTTCATGCAGAAATCCCTGGGTCAGGTCCTTTGCGGATTCATTATCATATCCCTTGCGGCGGAGATAGCAATATATAGGCTTCCAATACCGTTCCAGCATCAGACCTATCAGGGCGCGGTCTTTATCTTCATCTGATTTAATCTCTTGTATAAGTGTCCAATGGGTAGTGAGGAACGCCTCCCCTGATCCCCCCATCTCTGTCGGATCCCGATATCTCATGGATTGGCTCTACTTCAGAGAATCTCGTATCTATTATTCATACTGCCCGTTAATCGATTTTAAATCTTAAGGCTTATTATAAGCATTATAACACGATTAATGGATGAATAATAGCCGGATTGAAGCAAAAAATTTCTGAAAAACTCAGATTCTGCGCAGCGCTACTGCATTTCGCCTGAATATATTCACGGATGCATCATTAAACGAAAGTTCTTGTGAGTAAAAATGGCTACGATTGGCCTAATACGAAAACAAAGGATTTGGCTGTCAGAGAGAGATTGTTGACGGCCCAGAAAGAAAGGCAGGTGCAAAATGAAATGGTTTAATCGTTATAGAATTAGGTTGTTTTTAGTTGCATTTGTTGCTGTTCTTGTACTAGGCGGAGACAACGCAAATGCAGAGTTTATCTGGGGTACTGCTGTTAATCTGGGATCGAACGTCAACAGTTCATCCGATGACATTGGAGCCAGTATTTCGGCGGATGGTCTTACACTTTACTTTAGTTCCAATCGTTCCGGAGGGGCGGGCGGCTATGATCTCTGGTGTACCACGCGCACAACAATAATTGATGATTGGGGCCCTGCGGTGAATCTTGGACAACCACCCAACTCGCGATACTCTTACTGGGAACCAAGCATCTCATCAGATGGGCTGACGCTCTATTTCTCCGATGGCCACTCGCCACAGTACGGTAATCGGTTGCCCGGTGGGCTTGGTGGTCAAGGCGATATATGGATGGTTACAAGAGCATCAGTTTATGATGCCTGGGGAGAGCCAATTAATCTTGGACCAGCGATAAATAGTCAAAACGCTATTCATCCGAGTATTTCATCTGACAGTCTGTCGCTATATTTTCAATCACATAGACCCGGTGCTTTGGGCCACTGTGACATAATGGTGTCAACCCGAAAATCGACATCAGATTCTTTTGGAGATCCTGTGTTTCTCAAAAACGTTAATACAAGCGGCGCTGATTGGACGCCGGACATCTCGGCCGATGGTCTGACATTGTTGTTCATGCGAAATCCCGGCCCCCCTGAAATATGGGCATCAACGCGTCGAACAACAGACGATGAATTTGGTGCTCGCTTTAAACTTCCAAGTCAGGTGAATATGCCGGGTTATGATAACGGTATTCCAAACCTTTCGGCTGATGGATCGACTCTCTACTTCCTGTCGAACCGGCCTGGCGGCTTTGGCGACTGGGACCTATGGCAGGTGCCGATCACGCCGATAGTTGACTTTAACGGCGACGGAATTGTCGATTCTCTCGACATGAGCATGATGGTTGATTATTGGGGAACAGATGAGCCGTTGTATGACATTGCCCCGTTACCTTTCGGAGACAATATGGTGGATGTCAAGGATTTGGTAGTCCTTGCTGAGCATTTGTTTGAGGATTATCGTCTTGTAGCACACTGGGCACTGGACGAGACAGAAGGTGATATCGCTTATAACAGCATCAGTGAAAATCACGGTATCCTCAGTGGCGATCCCACTTGGCAGCCCGACAGCGGCCAGATAGCTGGGGCAATGGAATTCGACGGGATTGATGATTATATAAGGACACCTTTTATACTTAATCCGGGAAAGGAATCAATGGGTGCATTTGCCTGGATTAAGGGCGGTTTGCCGGGCCAGGTTATTATATCTCAAACAGGAGATTTTGGTGAAACATGGCTTAGCATCGATCCCTCAGGCAAGCTCATGACCGGATTCAGTGGTATGTACTTTGGTGATTTGGTCTCAGGAACTGTAGTAACAGATGGTCAATGGCACCATGTCGGCTTAGAGTACGACATGGATAAGTTGCACAGGTTATTATATGTGGATGGTGTTATGGTTGCAGAAGATGCTACGTTCGTGGCCGGTATGGTTTCGGATGGCGGCCTACATATAGGTGCTTCGAAAGACCTTTATGCAGGAACTTTATTCTCCGGCCTGATCGACGATGTCCGCATCTACAATGTGGCCTTGAGCGCAGAAGAAATCGAAGCCCTGGCACAGTAAGCCACCTGAAAAGAAAAAAACGACCAATCTTGACTGTCGTCAGACAAGTATTGCCAAAGGGCTGGTAGATTGAGATAACTACCAGTTCTTTTTCGGTTTGGAATCGTACATTAAAGAAAGTTCAAATCTCGAAATAGGTGCATTTGATTTTGTACCTTCTGAGTGCTATTTATAGCTCGCGGACATCGCCATTTTAACGAGGAAAAAATAAGGTATATATTATGAAAATTATGGGTATTTCTTGACTTTTCGAGCGGTTAGAGGTATTCTATTTGTCCAAGATTCGACATTTAAGGACAACAGAAATATATGAAGGAAATCGAGAAACCACAGGAACAATTCGAGGATATGCGTATCCTCGATGAGTTGAAGAATTCGTACCTCAATTACGCGATGAGCGTAATCGTTTCACGCGCCCTGCCGGATGTTCGCGACGGCCTCAAACCATCGCAAAGACGCATTCTGGTCGCAATGAACGATTTGAACCTCGGCCCACGAAGCAAGCATCGAAAGTGCGCAAAGATCGTCGGTGATACCGGCGGCAACTACCACCCTCACGGCGACCAGGCAACTTATGGAACGCTCGTTCGGCTGGGTCAGGATTGGAATATGCGCTACACGCTGGTTGATCCGCAGGGCAACTTCGGGAGCATCGATTCGGATCCACCGGCAGCAATGAGATATACCGAGGCAAGAATGGCCGCCCCGGCAACGGACATGCTGGAGGATATCAAGCACGACACCGTCGATTTTATCCCTAACTACGATGAGACCAGGACAGAACCGACAGTACTACCTTCGAAGTTTCCAAATCTGCTCGTCAACGGCTCTACTGGAATCGCTGTAGGAATGGCTACCAACATCCCGCCACATAATGTTACCGAGATTTGTGACGCCCTGCTGTTAGTAATTAACGAGCCGGACTGCGGATTTAAGGATATTATCAAGTGTCTGCCAGGCCCGGACTTCCCAACAGGCGGAATCATCTGTGGTAGAAAAGGGATTATGGACGCTTATACGACCGGTCGGGGTCACCTGACCGTTCGGGGCAAAGTCGATATCGAAACCACCAAGAGAGGCCGGGAGAGAATTGTCGTAACCGAGATACCTTATATGGTCGTTAAGACCACGATCGTCTCTAAGATCGCGGATTGTGTTCATAAAAATACACTCCCGGAAGTAGCGGACGTAAGAGATGAATCGGACCGACACGGATTGCGGATTGTTGTGGACCTGAAAAAAGATGCCGAAGCCGATGTCGTACTGAATAAGCTGTATCGCTACACACTTCTGCAAACCACTTTTGCCATCGCCAATATCGCGCTGGTTAATAACAAACCTGAAACACTCAACATCAGGGAACTGCTCGATTGCTTTATTGAACATCGTAAAACGGTCATCCGCAGGCGAAGCCGGTTCCTGCTGAAAAGATGCAGAAACAGGGCCCATATTCTCGAAGGCCTTATTCTGGCGGTCAGTGATATCGACGAGATTATCGATTTAATCAAGAAATCGCCGGATACCCCTACCGCAAAGCTGAACCTGATGAAGAAGCCTTTGCAGTTGGCCGAAGTGGCTACGCTTAAGAAAATCCTGCCCGAAGCTTTTATTAAGGAAAAAAGCAAGGGCAAACATTTCCTAACCGGCCCACAGGCAGATGCGATTTTAACAATGCAGTTGCAAAGGCTTACCGGCCTGGAGATGGAAAAGCTCGCTAAAGAGTACGCCGACCTGGTCGAGCAGATCGAGGGCTATGAGGCGATATTGGCAAGCGACCAAATCCTCATGGACATAATCAGGGAGGACATCTATGAAATAAAAGAGAAGTACGGCGACAAAAGACGGACAGAAATCACCGCTGCCGCCGAGCAGTTCGCCCTGGAAGATTTGATTGCCGAAGAGGAAGTCATTGTGACGGTAAGTCACAGCGGATACGTAAAGCGACTCCCGATAGACACATATCGCAAGCAGGCCAGAGGCGGCAGAGGAATCATCGGCTCGGATACGAAAGAAGGTGATTTCATAAAACATCTGTTCATCGCCTCTACCCACGACTATCTGCTGATCTTTACTAACCGAGGCAAGTGCTACTGGCTGAAAGTATATGACATCCCGAGCTTGTCCAGACAGAGCAAGGGTAGAAATATTGTCAACCTGCTGAAACTTGGAAATCAACAAATTGCATCGATCATCAACGTCAGCAGCTTCGACGATCAAAGTAGTGAAGGCGAAGAAGAAGCACAACAGCGACAACTCGTAATGGCCACAAGAAACGGTATTATTAAAAAAACGAAATTGTCGGCCTATGGCAATCCAAGAGCCAGCGGGGTAATCGCCATTAATCTGGATCCGAACGACGATCTGATTGATGTTGCATTGACCACGGGTTCAGACCATATAATCCTTGGAACACGAGACGGTATGACAATACGTTTTGACGAAAACCAGGTCCGTTCGATGGGCCGTGCCTCACGAGGAGTCAAGGGGATTAACCTGCGCAGCGGCGATGCCCTGGTCGGCATGGTGATAGTCGAGGAAAAAGCCGCCCTGTTCACGGTATGTGAAAATGGATACGGCAAACGAACAGGTCTTGAGAATTACCGGTCCCAGAGCCGCGGCGGAGTTGGTCTGAAAAATATCAAGACTTCCGCCCGAAACGGAAAAGTCGTAGCACTCCAAGCAGTCCACAGCAAAGACGACCTGATGATGATAACCGCAAACGGGATAATCATCCGGACCGGACTCGACCAAATCCGTTCTATCGGCCGGAATACTCAGGGCGTGCGCTTAATAAAGCTCAAAGCCGGTGACAAGCTCGTTGCAGCAGAAAAGATCGTCTCCGAAGAAGCGAATAATTCCAAAGCAGAAACCAAAGAAAAAGACAAGACAAAAACGAAGAACAATAAAAAGTGAAGCATATCGTGAATTGTGATTCGGGCGAGTTAATCTATGTTATTGCGGGCAAAGATGATTCTCTTGTCAATTCTCAGTGTACCGAGCTTCTTGACAGGCTTTTGGAACCGTCACAAAAAGCCACGGGATTCTTCGAGGTCGAAGCTGCTTCGGCCCCGGCATCGGATGTCATGGATGAATTACGAACAGCACCGTTTCTTACCGGCAAACGAGTCGTTCGCATAAAAGGTGCCGACGATTTCATATCCAGGAACCGTCCGCTGCTCGAAAAATACTTCGACAATCCCTGCCCTACGGGCCGACTGATACTAACCGTCCGTTCATGGGACTCACGCACTAAGCTTGCCAAAAAACTCCCAAAGGTTGGCAAACTTATCACAGTATCGGCGCCAACCCGAAAGGAGCTGCCGTATCGGTTGATAGATTATGCAAAGGACGCCTATGATAAAAAGCTAAGTACGGCTACGGCAACACTTTTAATTGAACTGACCGGCGATGAACTAACCCGGTTGTACAGCGAAATCGACAAATTGGCTTTATACGCAGGCAACGAGAAAATAATATCACAAAAACATGTCGAGTCTCTCATAGGTCATAATCGTTTATTCACTGCCTTCGCCGTAATAGATGCGATCATCGCCGGCAACGCCGGAGTCGCAATAGAACGTTTAAGAGGAATGTTCGCAGCAGATAAATCAACTGAATACACTGTCGTCGGAGCCTTTGCATATCATATCCGTCGAATGTTTAACGCTAAGGTTTTGCTCGACAAAGGTCTCCGGCCTCGCGAAATCGAAAACAGGCTGCGAATATGGGGCGACACGAATGCTTTTTTCAAGAACCTGCGGCAAATAAGCCTGAAACAAATCGGTAAATACCTCCGGCAATTGGGTGAAACCGATTACGAAATCAAGACAGGCCGCACACAGGCAAAAGTGGCAATGGAGCAATTTGTTCTCAACTTAGCTGCCGGCAAGAATGTAGCAATAAGCAAGTAAGATAATTCCATATCTCACGTATCTATAGCAATTGTTAAAACTTTAATTGCCAGCCTGCTTTACTGCTTTGAATTTCTGCAAGCCATTTGTCAGACTGGCTTTTGCTGTAGCCTAAAAAAGCGGAATCTTTATCGTGATTTCTAAATGATTTAACCGCTCTATGTTTGTTTACATTTGCGTAGCAGTAAACACAGCCGTGCGGGCAGGTGTCGTAGGTGCCGATATCGGTGCTTTCCGTACAGCCGCATTCCGCCCTTGTAGGCTTTTCCTTATACGCAAGCCCCTCGGTAAAGAACAAGCTTTCAATAACACTGCCGTCTATACAGTGGCCTTTTTGAATGCCATCGTTTACCAAATAATCGCCGCAGCATGAAAACATCCGGATGCCGTGACATTTTGCAATCTCGGACAATTCGTTCGCCAGTTCGATTTTGAAATCTTCGCTGCAATTTGCTACTTTCACACTTGTGGTTTTTTCAAGCTCTTCGAAGTTGCGTTTAACCTTGCCGTATTCTGTCACGAAGCTAAAATAGCAGCGTTCAACCAGGCCCTCGAACTCGGATGCAAGCTCTTCGAAAGCCTTTATGCAAAAGTCACGGTCGCAAACGCTGGAGATGATAATCGGATCGAACCTCCAGTTTATATGCTGCGGCGAATACGTCCTGCTTAGTTGCTTTAGACCTTTAATCGCCTCTTGTCTTTCCACGTCGCTTTCAAAAACGTCCGGCAGAGCCGTCACCGTGTAATTGAAATAGAATTTGTACCCCATCCGGTCTATAACTTTCAGGTCCTCAAGAAAAGGGCTGAAATTCTTGGACCAGAACACAAAGCAAACAACATCATCCGGCTTGAGTGATACTATATATTTTCGCCCGCCGTAAGGACTTACCACTCCGGCAAAACCATTTTTGAGCCGGCACATAAACCATTCGCCGTAAAAAGCGGGGATATCAGTTCTTCGCGATACTGAAATAATCCTCTTCATAACCGTCAATCCCGTTAACGAAATCGAGCTAAATCTTATGACACAACCGTTTGAAATACAAGCAATTTCTTTATCCGGCAGAAACCTTGACACCCAAACAGAATTCAATTAAATTTTAATTAAACAGAAATCCTATTAACTAAATGTGTAATCCTGCAGTCTATATGGGAGTTGAATTATGAAACGTTTCCTCTACGCTATAGTTGGCATCTCGATTATTTTTTCAAAAGCCTGCCCGGCTAAACAGGAAACTGTTTTTGAACACCTTGACAAACCCCGTGTTATCGTGCTGACGGATATATCAAACGAGCCGGATGATGAAGAGTCGATGGTGCGTTTTCTCGTGTACTCCAACGAATACGACGTTGAGGGCTTAATAGCGACAACTTCAGTTTGGCTCCGAGATAAAATTCGTCCTGAGAGGATTCGTGAGCGAATTGAAGCATTTGGTAAGGTACGCAATAATCTGTTGAAGCACGCACAGGGATATCCAAGTGCGGAACATTTGTTAAGTATCACCAAAGATGGGCGGCCCGAATTCGGCATGGAAGGTGTCGGGCCCGGCAAAAGCTCCGAAGGTTCGCGCCATATCATCGAGGTTGTTGACAGGCCGGACGGGCGTCCCGTCTGGATCAGTATCTGGGGCGGGGCCAACTGCCTGGCCCAGGCACTCTGGGATGTCAAGTATTCCCGAAGTCCTGAACAACTGGAAAAATTTGTTTCCAAACTGCGGGTATATACAATTTCCGACCAGGACAATTCCGGACGCTGGATGCGCATTACTTTCCCAAATCTTTTCTACATCGTCACGCCCAGCGAGGTAGGCCACCACGAATACTACAAGGCCACGTGGACTGGCATTTCCGGCGACCGCCAGTACAAGAACGGGCCCTACCACAAATTCGAGCTTGTCGATAATCCCTGGCTTGAGCAAAACATTATCAAAGGTCACGGCCCGCTCGGTGAGCTATATCCGAAACTTGCATATATTATGGAAGGAGACACGCCTTCGTTTATAGGTTTGATTAGCAACGGGCTGGGCAGCCGAATCAGCCCTTCGTACGGAGGCTGGAGCGGGCGTTATGTCCTCTGCCAGACGTACGCCGAGACGCGGCCTATCTGGACAAGCGCGCGAGGCGCACAGGATACGGTAACAGCGGATAACGGTCTCGAATATACTTCCGACCAGGCAACAATTTGGAGATGGCGAGAAGCGTACCAGCATGACTTTGCGGCCCGAATGGACTGGTGCGTAGCAGAGACGTTCCAGGCAGCTAATCACAATCCAACAGCAGCATTTAATAACGACAAAAGCAAGGCCGTGGCTAACTTAAGCGTCAAATCAGGTGAAAAAGTCAGGCTAAGCGCAGCCGGGACATCCGACCCTGACCGAGACAATCTTTCCTATCGCTGGTTTTTCTACAAGGAAGCAGGTGATTATAACGGCACAATCAGCATTAAAAACAGCACTGCTGCAGAAGCAAGCTTCATAACTCCGAAGGTAAACCAGGCACGAAAAATACACATAATTCTTGAGGTAAAAGACAACGGTGAGCCTAATCTGTACAGCTATCGCAGGATAATCGTTACAGTTGAACCATAGGCAGAAAGATTTTCCGCTTCAATCGAAAAAGCAGATGACTTTCCGAGAGGTAACGTCACTGATAATCCGAAGTTTCCTGTCGCGCAATTCATAGAAACGGACAACATCGGCGTATTTACTGCTTCCAGGCAAAACTTCAATCAGCCGATCCGGTATCTCATCAAGTTTTGCTCTATTGAAAACGGTGCCAGTCTTGTCCGGAAAAAGCGCAACATAAAAAATATCCCCCTCGACCAAGTCCTGGAAGAAGTGGGTTCCAAAGGATAGTTCCGGCATCAGGTTACCGCCCTCGTAAGCAATCTCTGCAAGAACAGCGGCATTGCTGATTTCATGAAAACTAACGGGAACTCCAAGGCTTGGTGTGGTTGTACCCCATCTGCCGGGCCCAAAAAAAATGGTAGGCTCGGCATCTTTTGCCGTGATTTGCCTGTTGAGTTCGCCTACCAGCCTGGCAATGTCATATTTTTCGGAAAGCGGCAAATCAATATAAGCTTTGGGATCGACATAAATCACTTTTGTTATATCCTGACAGATGCTGCCGCCCATGAAGTGACCTTCACACTTAAAAAGAATCTTCTCCGGATCGATTTTCTCAGGAATCTCAACATGGCCCCGCCGGCCTCTGGTCTGCAAAGGCCGGCATTGCAGCAGATTAATCAGCGCCAATTGATCCTGGGTGAAGTTCACGGTAAATTCTATATCAACCGGATATTGATAGTGGCTTTCCAAGGTCTTCAGGATTTTCTGCATTATTTGCGTGAAAGACGTCTCGGTCAGAAGCTTTTCGAACGTAAGCAGCCAGTAATCAGTACTTTTTGTGCCCTGCCCTGTACCACTATGGTGCAGGGCCTGCTGTCTGGCCTGCCTTGCCAAGAGGTGGTCACGAACGGCAATTAGATCCAGCTTAATATCCGGTATCTCATTTAGAAGCTTCTGAAAAGGAATTGATCTCAGGATATTTTGCCGGTTATCAAGCAGGTCAACGTGATGCTGGGAGTATTTTCGAATGTCTTCCATGCCCGAGACCGGCCTGACAAGCGGCTCATCAAGAGCAATAATTCTCGGATAATCGTCTTCAACGCGATTGACTGCTCTTGTACCCAGACCGAATACAAGCCTGAGCATACCGGCCTTCGGGTCAAGGTCGGATTTCCAAACGAAGGCGTTATGCGACATCCCAACACCGGCCAGGTCCGGAAAAAAGTAACCGTTTCGATACGAGCCGGAAACACGCTGCACCAGCAGGGCCATCTGTTCATCCTGCTGGTCTAATCCCCTTTGGAGCCGATACGTCAAAGCGTCCTTGCTCATCGTGCTGGCATAAACCGTTCGTACGGCCTCGACAAAATCCGCATATCTCTGTTCGGGGCTGCCCTGATTGACACAAAAGACACTTTCATACTTGCCGGCAAATGCATTGCCGAACGCATCTTCAAGCAGACTGCTTGAACGGACAATAATCGGCGACTGCCCGAAATACTCAATCATTTCCTGGAATTGCTCGCGTATCTGGTCAGGAAACTTGCCGCTCAGAATCTTTTCTTTAAGTTCCGCCGCGACTTTGAAATATCCTTCTCTAGTTTTCTGCTCGACCCGCAGCTTCCAGCAGCCGTTCTCCACAAGATATGTGTAGAACACATCCGAGCCGACATAAAAAGAATCATGCAGCTCAAGATGGCGGAGCAAATCATGCTCATTGTTGGCAATGATTTTATTTGCGAGGAGCATGCCCACCGCCTTGCCCCCGATGAATCCGGTTCCGATCAATCTGCTCTTTATGGCACGTAAATCTTCCAGCGTAAAATGCTTCGTCGCCAACGACAGCATTTTTTCATCTCGTGCGATCATTACCTTACAGAGCCGTTCAACCATCTCCTGTCCGACCTGATGTGAAGCTTCAGGTAAAACAGACATTTCCTTCGCCTGCAAAAACAAATTGTCCCAATAATCAAGGGCCCGCTCGGCGGGCTTTAACCCTCTTTCGGAGATATAAGAGAGCAATTTAGTGGAATCGACACTGCTTGTAATCGGTATGAATTTATCTTGCTGCTGCAGGTGCGGCAGAAACATTGTCGGGGAGTAACGCTTCCAGACCTTTAACGGGTGCAGGCAGTTTTTGCCATCAACGTTATAAAGGTCCAGCAGAAGCTGTGTGGTTTCACGGATACGAGCAATTGTCTTGAATGAATGGCGGTCACGAAGAAGCGCAAAATATGTGATCGTGTCAAGCTCGTACAGGTACGGACAGGTTACCATAAAGAAATTACCAATCATCAAGTCCGTCGCCCACGCATCGAGAAGATGAGAAAGGCAATCGAAAACGTAATAGGCCTCTTTGCCTTCCTCAGTAATTATTGAATGAACATGCGTTGTAAATACTTCAAAACCGCTGCCGGCATCCAGATCGCAAATTCTAATGCCGGGGCCGGCCTTAACTAAAGGCCGATGATTTGCAAATCGCAGGTATATAAGTTTGCGTCCCTGCTGTCTGGCCCGTTCGACGTATGGGTCGACAAATGTGGCAAAATCGTCGATATGATCGACCTGCCAGACTACATTGTCGCCCTTTTCCAAGCCGGTCAAGACGGCGTCAAGACCGTCGATTCCTGTACTCGCCCAACCAGCCATAGACCAACCTTGTTATTTACCTGCCGTTTCCTGCTTAATAAACGGGCAGGGATACAAATTTCTGTATTCCCTGCCCTTATATCATTGTTAAGACCACACAAGCGTTCAAGCTAACACCCTAAATCCAACAACTTGTGCGTGAAAACAATTTACAACGCTAAGACTTTTCAAAGGCTTTTTTTATCAAACAAGACCCTGGTCGAGCATAGCATCAGCAACTTTTACAAAACCGGCGATATTGGCACCCAATACGAGATTACTCGGCTGGCCATACTCTTCGGCCGCTTCATACGCCTGTTTATGAATGGCTATCATGATGTTGTGCAGTCGCTCGTCCACTTCTTCGCGAGTCCACGATAACCTCATCGAGTTCTGCGACATTTCCAATCCAGAGGTAGCAACGCCACCGGCATTTGCAGCCTTGCCGGGACCGTACATGATTTTCTTGTCGATGAACTGATCGATTGCCTCCGGAGTACTCGGCATGTTTGCTCCCTCAGCAACAAGAGTACAGCCATTCTTGAGCAGGGTTACGGCGTCATCGCCGTTAATTTCGTTCTGTGTGGCGCTCGGGAAAGCACAGTCGCATTCGATGCTCCACGGACGTTTGCCTTCGAGATATTTGACACCAAACTTGTCTGCATACTCTTTGATCCGGCCGCGGCGTACGTTCTTAAGCTCCAATACAAAGGCGAGTTTCTCATCGTCAATTCCATCAGGATCGTAGATTGAGCCGCTGGAGTCGGAAAGGGTGACGGCTTTCGCACCGAGCTGGTTGAGCTTTTCAACCGTGTACTGGGCGACGTTTCCTGAACCGGAGACGGTGCATATCTTACCATCGAAGCTCTCGCCGCGGCTCTTTAACATTTCTTGGGCGAAGTACACGCAACCGTAGCCCGTAGCCTCCGGGCGAATCAGTGAGCCGCCCCAGTTCAGGGCTTTGCCGGTAAGAACGCCGGTAAATTCATTGCGGATACGTTTGTACTGGCCGAACAAGAAGCCGACTTCACGTCCGCCGACACCAATATCACCCGCGGGAACGTCGGTGTCCGGGCCAATATGACGGCAAAGCTCGGTCATGAAGCTCTGGCAAAAACGCATAACTTCGTTATCGGTCTTACCCTTAGGGTCAAAGTCCGATCCGCCTTTGCCTCCGCCCATCGGCAGAGTCGTGAGTGAATTCTTGAATACCTGCTCGAATCCGAGGAACTTAAGGATGCTCTGATTGACCGTTGGATGGAATCTCAGGCCGCCCTTGTATGGGCCAAGCGCGCTGTTGAACTCGAACCGGAGCCCGCGATTTACGTGAAAGTTGCCCTTATCATCCTGCCACGGCACGCGGAACATTATCTGCCTTTCCGGCTCGACAATCCTGTCGAGGATTCTTGCTTCGACATATTCCGGATGCTTATCCAGCACCGGCCCTAAAGAATCAAGAACTTCTTTTACCGCCTGGAGGAACTCGACCTCACCGGTATTACGTCTTACAACTTGCTCGTAAACTTCTTGTATAATGGTGTTTGCCGCCATTATTTTATCTCCTGTAGTTAAAGTGTTAAAATTCTGCTTTCAATAACCGCTACAATAAGTTAGACTAATGAAAGAATCAGAAAATTGGATTTTACACGCTAACTTTGTTCTTTAATGAATATACGTCATAGATCATCTTATAACAACCGATAAATAGTAATAGAGTTTATAAGGACAGCTTATAATGCACATAGAGATGCTGAAGATATTCTGCGATTTGGCAGATTTACGAAGTTTTTCAAAAACAGCACAAAAACATATTTTAAGTCAATCCGCCATTTCACAGCAGCTTGCACAACTGGAACTTGCCCTCAAGTGCCAGTTAATCAATCGCAAGAAAAGACCCATCGAGCTGACAAAGGCCGGCCAGTTATTTTACCAGGCCTCTAAAGATATCCTGGACCGGTATGAACAGCTAAATAACGAATTGAGAACTCTACAAAAATCCTCCGCCAGCAGAATTAATATTGCCGCCATTTTCAGTATAGGCATGCATACCCTGCCGGATTACATCAAGAAATTTATGGTCAGCTACCCGGACGTTAACGTTCATGTTGAATATTTCAGCGCCCAGAGAATCTACGATCTGGTTTTGACCGGCGATATCGATATTGGCCTTGTCGCTGTTCCGAAAAGAGATAAAAAGCTCGATGTCTATGATTTTGAAGATGAACCGCTGGTTTTAGTCTGTAATCCGAATCATCCTTTGTCGCACGAACCACAGGTTGACATCCATAGACTGCAATTCGAAAGATTTATAGCCTTCGAAAAAAATGTTCCAACACGGGCCTGGATAGATAGTATATTGGAGCGTTATAATATTGTTGTCAGGCCGGTCATGGAATTCGACAACATCGAAACTATTAAAAGAGCGGTCGAAATAAAGTCGGGGATTAGCATAATGCCCAAAACCGCAATACTCCAGGAAGTAAGCAGCGGGACGATCAAAGCAATTCCCTTTTCCAATGAGAATTTTATCCGGCCGACCGGCATTATTGTTCGAAAAGGCAAAATTTTAAGCCAGGCCGGAAGATACCTTATAGAACTTCTGCGTAAACAATCCCAAAAAAACGAATAGGGCAGATTCCCCTTGCGGATAAACGACATCTGAATTATTAAATACGGTAAACACTTATATGTCAATTAAAGCAGTAATATTTGACCTGGACGGGACTATAACTCAGCCTTATTTTGACTTCGACGTCATTAGGGAGGAAATCGGATTAGCCAGAGATTCCGGACCTCTCCTTGAGTCGATGGAGAAGATGACAACTGAACAACGTCAAAAAGCAGAGAAAATTCTCTATAACCACGAGGAAAAGGCAGTAATAGAATCAAAACTCAATTCCGGCGCCAAAGAAACATTGTCGAGGCTTCGTGCATCAGGCATTCATATCGGGATATTGACTCGTAACAAGCGAGACAATGCCTATGCCATTGCCAGCAAGCATAATTTGCAGTTCGATGCAGTTATCGGCAGAGAGGACGGGCCTGTAAAACCCGATGCATTCGGCGTCGTTGAGTTGTGCAGGCAGTTCGGCGTAAAACCGCAGGAGACTCTGCTGGTTGGGGATTATTTGTTCGATTTATTGTGTGCAAAAGCAGCTGGTGCATGCGCCGTATTGCTGGCTAATCATCATCGGGCAGATGACTTTGCCGAACATGCTGATTTTTGCATAAATAACATTACCGAAATACTCGAGATAATTGCAAACAAAAGCAGCGAATAGCGCATAGAAAAGCAATGAAAGGCATCAACATGAACAAGATAATAATAAATGTTACTCTTATCGTTTTATGTGCAACAGGTATTGGCTGGCCCTGCGGATGCACGGAAGCCCCAAAGAAACAACAACAGGAAAATCCAAAAGACGATCCGGTCAATATTGTTCTGGAAAAACTGAACAAAACAACCTTAACACTCAAATCTTACCAGAGTCAGATTGAGTATAAATACGTCCAGCCAATACTCGATTCGGAAACACTCCAGAAAGGCGTTTTTTATTACGTTAGATCAGACGGGAAATCTGCTCTTAACATCAACTTCAACACGCAGAAACTGGATGACGAAAAAGAGCAAAAGTATGTTGAGCGATTTATTATTCTCGACGGAGCATACCTGCCTCTTCCCGGTCACGAATTAAAGGGCATCTGGCTTGCAATTCTCGATTATCAGATCAAAGAAGTAAAGTACTACCAATTGGCCGAGCCGGACGACCCTAATAAATCAATGGACGTCTTCGAACTGGCCAGCAAGAAGTTGCCGATGCTCGGCTTCAGTAAAATAGAGGATTTGAAAAAACAGTTCGATGTTAATCTTGTCGAATCCCAAAATACCGAATCGGAAAAATTTATTCAAGTACATATGATGGTTAAGCCGAATTCGATTTATAAAGACGACTATTTTTCAATAGATTTTTGGATTGATAAGAAATTGAACCTGCCGACAAAAATCGTCGCTGTCAAACGCGACCCAAAGCCTCCATATAGAGAAATTGAAGAAATAAAGTTCCTTAAGCCAAAAGTTAATCAAAATATCGACAATAAGGTCTTTGAACTTAAGATACCCAAAGGATTCGGAGAGCCGGAAATCATCCCGCTAAAGAAAGAGAAATAGTAACTAAATATGGTTTCAGCAGCAGTCATGATAGACAAGGAATTTCGAGAGCTAATTGCAAAACGTGCTATGACCTTATTGGGTCTTGCCAAGCATATATCTCAATGCCAATCGAATAAAGAAGTTATGATACGTCCGTTGATAGGTGAAGTACTATCGCAATCAACCCAGATCGAGGAACTTCTTGACTTGTATGGAGCAGGCAGCAACTGCGAATGGTGCGGCTTCAGATCCCTAACAGCAGCAATTAAGCACTTTTCAGATGCGAGCTATGAGCTGCTCCACATCCGATATTCTTTGCCTCAATATCGTCTCTTGCCAATCGAACAGGATTTTGCAAAGGCGACTGAGGAAACTCTTGAGTTCACGGTCAATGTTCTTAAGCAGGCAGCAAGCCAAATACTCATCAAAGCCGAGATGCTCGATTTACCGGTTCCATCCCAGAGATTGCGTGAGGAGTCTTATACCGAAGATCTCCCTCCCGGCCATCTGGAACACCACTGCCAAACGCGCACCATTGAAACGGTCGCAGAAACTGTAACTCTCTTGACCACGGCCTTTTTGAATCTTGTTGTGGAAAGTGAAGATATTCGCAAGGCCAGCCGCGTCAAGCCTGAAAAATTCGCTACTTATGTCCGGGATTCGGTCAGCGAGGAAAAGTTACGAAGCCTCGAACTACGATTCCACAACCTGCAGTCACTTTATGACACATACGTTTCGGGTACGGAAGCTGCGATGCTCGATACGGATTTGCCCGTTCTAAGAGGGCATATAAGTGTTGTTTTTCACTTGCTCAGGACAGCCACATTATTCGTCCATCATTATGAAAGGCATGTGGAAAAACAACCCTGTGATTCGGTAGGCAGGCAGGAACCGATAGTTAATACCAACGTGCTGCTGGATGTCATTATGAGATATTCGGTGACTCACATCAATCTCTATATTGACTGTGCGGAACATTTATGCCACGAAATGCTCAAGCGCTATGCCGAAGTGGGAGAAGTCGAGGTTTCCATACCTCCGTATCGTGGTTTCCACGTCCGCCCTTCCACACTGATTGCCAAGCTCGTGCTGCATTACGGTAGTGCGGTCCAGATGGAGATGGATGATGAGGTTTACGATGCCAGCTCACCGCTCGGATTGTTCCGGGCAAACGAAAAAATCAATGCACAAAAGCGGCGATGGCTTGCCGCAGAGGTTGTTCGTCTCAATCTTGCTCAACATCAGGACAATCAAAGTGATATTAATACCGTCGTGCGAGAAGTTGTTCTTACATTGGCCGGACGAAGCAAACTCATCCTTTACGAACAACCCCTGCAGTTGCCGGAAGAGCCCGCCCGGACCGAAGGAACACTTCTGGAGAAAATTGTGGACGAAATGGCCAGACTGCTTGCTATTGGCAAAATCGACGTGGACACCAAAATGACCGCCAAGTTTATTGGCGACAAACGAGTACTGGCCGACATCAAACTTTTAGCGGAATCCGGATACGGGGAAGACAAGTTCGGCAATAACATTTCTCTGCCGGAAAAGCTTATTTACCTTCGCCGCTAAGCGTGAATATAAAAAACCGGAAAAAAGGGTGATTTCAGGAATTTGAGATTTTATTTTCTTGCTTTGTGCCTCGAATTATACCCATTAGAGCAGAGAAACCAACTAACACGATACCACTTATCTCGAATATTGACTTGATCAGTCTGTCCCGCGGCTGCAAGCCAAGAAATTGATTCATGCGGTGTACAGGAGCAATAGTGATAATGACAAAAGCAATCAACAGCACGATACCTATTATGGCAAGCCCGTACTGCCGCCACTGCCGTTTTAGTTTCCATCCCAACCATATCAACAAAACCATGCTGAAGATTGCAATACCAGCAGCAAACCATACCTGTAAGATATGACGTTTCGAATACCATTTCTGGTTCTGGGCTATTTGCTTGATGACAACAATTAATAAGCTTTGAAGATCCAACTGTTTATTCACACCCATTATTAACATAATCACGGCAAGGCTCCCCCAAAATACACGATGGTAGCCGGATCGATCAATGGGAGAAATTCTGTCTGTGCGCCAGGCACAAATTCCACAGAATACGGAAGCTATCAAATACTCTGCTGTTATTAACCAGCCCATGAAGGTCGGATCGCCTATTCCCGGCCTCCAATGACCGTTTACTATCACACTCAGAATTCGTATCATTCCCCTGATTCCCGGTAAATCGGATAAATCGATAAGTGAGTAAGTGATTTTAGCATTTAGAAAGAACGAATGTCAAACATTGTTGATCTAAATCCACCCTGACCGACAAGTTCTAAATGTAATACTGGAATTATATTCCCGCTCGGTATATGATTGTAAAATAAAGACCTTTCAGCGGTCCCAAAGTCAACTATATATCCTTAAATGATATATCTGTCTGGCGAGCAAAATCGATAAGGCGAAAGGAGCAAAAATGGCAAAAGCAATAGTTATCTATTATTCAAGAACCGGCAATACAAAAGAAATGGCGGAGATTATAGCCAGGTCAATGAATGAGGCAGACCTGCAAACCGAATGCAAATCAGTAAGCGATGTAGAGGTCCAGGATCTGCTGAATTACGATGCAATAGTTGTCGGCTCACCAACATATTACGGCCATATGGCAGCACCCATCAAGCAGCTATTCGACGATTCAGTCGCTTTTCACGGTAAACTTGACGGCAAGATAGGAGCAGCGTTTAGCAGCTCAGCAAATATTGCAGGCGGCAATGAAACCACTATCATGGGCATAATCGAAGCGATGCTTATTGCCGGCTGTGTCGTTCAGGGCGATCCTCAGGGCGACCACTATGGGCCGGTTTCCATCGGCAAGCCCGATGAAAGAGTCCAGCGACAATGCAAGCGCCGAGGCCGGAGAATCGCCGATCTAACGAAAAAACTCAAAACCTAACCTACAAAAAAATATTGATTTTTTTTGTAAAAAGGGCATTTTTCTTTGACAAAATACTTTTGCACCGTTAAGTTTCTAATGATTTTTAACCTGCTCTATGTAAATATTAATCCACAAAGTGGAGGTTATTTTAATGCAAGAGTATGAAGATCTCAAAGTGCTAGTAGATGAAATTGAAGCTGACATTAGCAAAGCCGAAGGTGGTAATAAGGCAGCAGGGACGCGAGTTCGTAAGCAAATGCAGAAAATCAAGCAGGCTTCTCAAAACGTTCGCAACCGCGTCCTTGAAATCAGATCAGCCCAATAAACCATAATAGGTATTCGTAAACACCTGTTATTATTGTGTTTAGCGTGTCATTTCTCACGTGATGCGCTATGCGTATTGGAGTATTGTGTACGAACAGCAATAAAAAAGTACACATTACTATAGCGGGGTTTTTCGGGAATAACAATGCCGCCTCCATTATTATTCGATTTATCACAGATAGACCTCCAAGCAGAACCCGTTTTTGACAAGGAAGCAATCTGCAAAGTCAATCCACAGCGATTCGAAATGCAGCAGCTCGACGGCATCCTCTGGTATGACAAGGAAAAATCTCTCATTCTGGGCTATAAAGATGTAACAGATAAAGAATTCTGGATTCGAGGCCACATCCCGGAAAGACCTTTGATGCCCGGCGTGATCATGGTCGAAGCGGCGGCACAGCTTTCGAGTTTCTTTTTGAAAGAGATTTTTCAAGAGCCGGGTTTTATCGGCTTTGCCAGCATAGGATCAGCGAAATTCCGCTCTATTATCGAACCGGGCAACAGGCTATATCTACTCGGCCATATTACAAAATACAAAAAAAGAAAACGAGCAAGCCACGTTACAACAAGTGTTCAGGGAGTCGTTGATAATAACTTAGTTTTCGAAACGTCCGTCTCCGGGATGCGTGTTTGACTACCAATATCCTCGAAAAATCCTAAAGGTGAGTTACATGACAGCTCAAGATGATTCACTACAGGCTTGTTGCAGCCGGCGAGACTTTCTCAGAACAGCCTCGACATTGGTTTTTGCCGGCGCTGCTGCACGTTCTCTATGGGCCGGACAGAACGACAAGACAGCAAAAAGAAATATTGTTCTGGTACTCAGCGACGACCATCGCTACGACTTTATGAGTTTTATGAAAAACTCGCCGGCCTTCCTTGAAACCCCAAATATGGATCGAATGGCTCGGCAGGGAGCGCATTTAACCAACGCATTCGTCAGCACATCATTGTGTTCACCGAGCCGTGCATCTATTCTTACCGGCCAATACATGCACCATCATCGCATCGTTGACAACCAACGGCCTGCGCCTGAGGGGACTGTATTCTTCCCACAGTATCTACAGAAGGCCGGTTATCAGACTGCTTTTGTAGGCAAGTGGCACATGGGTCACGAAGACGACAGCCCCAGGCCAGGCTTCGATCACTGGGCCAGTTTCAAGGGACAGGGAACTTATTTCAACCCGACGCTCAACATCAACAACGAACGCCGGACATTCCAGGGATATACAACCGATGTCCTTACGGACCAGGCCCTGATATGGCTCAAGGACGGTCGCGATGCCCGTAAGCCATTCTTTTTGTATCTGTCATTCAAGGCCGTGCACTACCCCTTCCAACCTGCCGAGCGTCACAAAGGCCGCTATGGAAAAGCACAGGTCAAGCGCCCTGAGACCATGGCCAACACAGAACGAAACTATCAGACGCAGCCGCATTGGGTCCGCGAGCGGCGTTACAGTATCCACGGTATCGACCATATGGAAACCGGACAATATGATAACGATCCCGTGCCGTCATTTGATGAGCTTTACAAACAATACTGTGAAACCGTCCACGGGCTTGACGAGAACCTTGGACGAGTGCTGAAGTACCTGGACGATACGGGCTTGAGCAAATCGACGCTGGTGATCTATATGGGCGATAACGGTTTCGCGCTCGGAGAGCACGGCTTCTACGATAAGCGCGATGCCTTCGAGAAATCCATCCGCGTTCCGATGCTCGCTTACGCACCGGGTATGATAAAACCGGGCACGAAAGTTACACAGATGGTGCAGAATATCGACATCGCACCGACACTATTAGCCGCCGCTGGCGCCGAGCAGCCGAAAACTGCAAAAATGGATGGGCGTTCCTTTCTTCCTCTGCTGCACGGCAAGTCAATTCGCTGGCGTGACCATATCCTCTACGAGTATTACTGGGAGTGGAACTTCCCCGCTACACCGACGGTATTCGCCATTCGCACCGAGCGTTACAAGTACATCTTCTACCAGGGCGTTTGGGACCATGATGGTTTCTACGATCTGCAAACCGATCCGCATGAGCGGCATAACCTGATAAATGTCCCCGCTTACAGCGAGCAAATCGCGGCGATGAAGAAGCAGCTTTTCGACGAACTCGAAGCAAGCGGAGGGCTTGATATTCCGGTTCGCAGACCTCTGGGCGAGCGTCTTGACCAGCGTAAAAACAAACGCTGAAACGTTTTGCAAACTTTTCAGTAGTCCTTAAAGCTTTTCATCCATTGCGGCCAACTTTCTGGCTGAGCGCCACCAGCTTTAGTCCGGGGACCAGCCGTATTGAATTGTTCATACCACTTTAACGTCCATAACTCTTTTACGCCTACCTGCCGAGCCGACCAGTCCATGAACACGGCACCGACAAAACCATTGTGGCGGTTCATACAACAGGGCAGCGTATCAGTTGTCCAGTCATCCTCTGATGCAGGGGGATTACCTATATCTGTACCCTCAAGACACGACCAGTAGAAAACACTATCCAATAAAAGAGGGATGCTGTTCGCCCCTTTTGAAGGGATAGTTTGCCAATACCTGTCATCCGCCTGCTGCCCCGGCACAGATTGTGCCCAGACATTCAGTCCGTAACTGCAGTCGATCCTGACATGACTGGCTGGACTGCGTAATGACCAGGCTGCGTACGTACTGCCCGGTTCAAAGATGTCCGAACCCAGGAACTCACGCGCGGGTTTTCTTGCCGCCGGGCACGTAAACAAATCGTTGGTATCACGGTGGCTGGGCCATAAAGACTTAAGCTGCTGTGGCCAGTCGATGGGTGCATTGACCCAGCCGGGAAATTTTTCATCATGGTCATTGGCATACATTGAGAAAATCAGTGTCCACTGCTTCAAATTGGAGCGACAACCGACCGTTATTGCCTGCTCTTTGACCCTTTGCAGGGCCGGCATCAAAATCGCCATCAACAAGGCAATTATCGCTATAACAACCAATAGCTCGATTAACGTAAAAGCCTTCGATTTGCGTATGATATTTGCCTTTCTCTCTCAAAGAGAGGTCGTAAACATCGTTATTATGCTGTATATAATTATTATAACACATAATTGCATCAAATAAAAAACACAAGCACATTTACCGGCAATAAACCACAAATTTTACTTGACTAAAAGCAGGCAAATCTGGTATAAGAAGGATATAGTAGGTGGCTGATGAAATCAGGGTGTTCTCGACAACTGAAATTCATATAATCTTTAGGCTCTCGAAGGAGGAATATTATGTTTACCAAATCAGCAAGCAAAACAACAGTCTGTGTTCTAATTGGACTAATTTTATTAACAGGCGTCACCGCACAAGCCGACTGGCTGGAGACATTTGACGGCAACACATTCGACCTGTCAACCTGGCTGTTCGGCTGCTATCCTGACCTGACCAAGACGTTCAATGCCACCATCCAGGATGGTCCGGATGACAACGATTATATCACTTTAAGCGAGATAAGTTCGGCAGATATCGGTGGTGCTCAAATCGGTATAGGTGTCGGGGATCCGGACGATAAATTCACCGATGTCCGCGTTGCTGCGACTTTCAATCTCGATAGCGATACTTCATGGAACTATCACGGTCTGGCAGCCAGGATAGATTACTTCGTTGACGATGGCTCGATAACCGGCGTTCCCGGCATTGTCGCCAGTACATACGTGATGACCATACATTATGAGGAGGGCCCGGCAAATCTGAAGATTGAACTGGTCAAGGCCATTAACCTCGAGACCACTATTATGGCGGAATGGCAGCCGGAAGTACCTGTGCCCGGCCTCGATCACGCTAAGAGTCATTATTTTGTGCTGGACGTGGTCGGACAAGATCCCACTTATATTACGGGCTGCGTTTATGATTATAAGGGCGGCCCATTGCTCGTGAAAACTCCGACTTTCGTAGATACAAGCGCTAATGATCCGGAATGGGAAGCTCCGAATATTCACGATGATACCCTCAGGAGCGGCGTCAGCGGCATCTACGGTATGTGGGAATCGCCCCAGCCGGCAGGCTTCCATAATTCTTTCGATGATGTCTTATCTACTTCAGAAGGCCCGGCTGCAGTTAATCCCGGCCCCGCCGACGGAGCAACAAATGTACCCATCGATACGGCTTTGAGCTGGATAGAAGCAGAGTTTGCTACCGGCCGTGAACTGTGGCTGGGAAAAGCAGGAGCGATGGAAAAAGTTGACCCGGCACCGACTTCAACAACATACGCACCCGCGAATCTCGAACTCGGCCAGAAATACGAGTGGCGCATCGATCAAATCGGCTCGTCCGGCACGGTCACAGGCCACACATGGACCTTTACTACAGCCGATTTCATAACCGTGGATGACTTCGAATCATACGCCAATGATGTTGAAATAAGGAGCGCATGGGTCGACAACATTGACGAGGCCGGAGTCGAATATGTCTTTCTTGCGACAGGTGATAATAAATCCATGCTGTTCGAATTCCAGAACCAGTTCGATCCTTTCTTTACCGAGATTACCCGAACATTTGCCGGCCCGCAGGACTGGACGGCTAAATCTGTCGATGAATTGTCGCTGTCATTCATCGGTGAGCATGAAAACGCCGAGCATCTTATGTATTTGACGCTGGAGGACGCAACCGGCCAGAGCTTCAGAGTCGAGACGTTCGACCATGCGTGTCAGACTGATTCATGGCGTCAGTGGACCATTGCCCTCGGGCAATTCAGTGATGCTGGCGTAGATTTGACCTCTATAATGAAAATCACAATCGGCACAGGCGACGGCACCATTTCCGGCCAGCCCGGCGACGACAGAGACCACATATACATCGACCAGATTATTTTAAGCCCGAGCGAATGATTTCGAACAAATCACGAACATTAGTATAGAATACTTCGCTCAATAAGAACTACAAAACATAGGCCCAAAATTGTGTCCTGTGCCATTAGTTTTTCCTAGCCTGCGAAGAACGCGAGAACAACAAAGGCTCTGGTCTGTTCCGGTACGAGAGTCCGCACCTAAGAACTGCCAAGACAGCTTTCCATTATGCCAATTGCTATGTCCAAAAAATCCTTCAGGAACATTAATATGTGACAGGCAATAGAGCTTTTTTCATTTACTACCTTAGCAGATAATGTATGTCATCGTCCCATGCCCACCGGAGATAGTTATATCCGTCCGTTGTACGCGTAGCAGCTCTGATAACAAATCGATATGCACAGCTCGCCGGGCAACTTAGGCCACTTGGGGCAAGATTACCATTACTCACGTATAGGAACATATTCTCGAATCCATCCACATTCGTCTGGCCACTGGTAATCAGTGTTCCCGGGTAATTGACCATTGAATCTGTGATACCGTCATATTTTTTTCCTATCAGGGTTTTGCTGTCATTATCATTGCGTTCGTACCAGAAGTGCCAATAGCGCAAATATCCATTTGCGTGATACCCGGTTAACTTGAAGGCAAGGTATTTGTCCGGCGGGCTCTCGATGTTCAGGATCATACATGTTGGGTCCTCCATTCCTCCATAATTGGCGGGGAAGGTCGCCGCTTCCAGAAGCGAACCGGTTAAATCATCTCCCGGCACAGCCCCTGGCGTATAAACTCTGGGAGTATCATAATCACTGTTTTTAAGGGGGAGAATCTCAGCCTTGGGCGCTATGTTGTCAAGGGACACCGTCAAATCAGTAAATTCATTCACGTGGACAAAACTATCGCCGGGAGGTAAGTTCACAAGTTCCAGGCTTACTTTATGCTTGCCGTTAAGCCCGCCCGAACGCCACAAAGCCAGCAGGTCAGGGAAACTCCAGAATGTATGAACATTGCCTACGCTTGTTGAGAGGTCGGTCATTTCATAACAGTTTTCTTCCAACGGGTTGCTGGGATTCTGCTTAGGCCCTAACGTGACGCGTTCTGTGTCTACTATTGGTGTCTGACCGGATAGATCCACCGTATACTTTGTTTTAACCAGCGGATCATCCATGTACCATACAGAGGGAGTATCCAGGTCCTCAATTTTGATACGATAAAGGGCGCTGGTACCGTATAAAGGTTGATCAAAGGCTCCGAACATATAGAGATTTCCGCCAAAAGGTGCATTCTGGTATTTGGGAATATGCAAATCATCGGAAACAACTTGAGGAACATTAACGAGCCCTGGAGAGGGCCCTGTAGATTCACCAATAAGACGATAAGTGGTTGTCCCAACTTTAGTCTCAACTTCAACCTTACCAATACGAGTAAAAATACCCGTGTGTTTAGTGAGGGAATCTAAATGATAAAATTCTCTATCATCACCAATCTCTGCTACACTCTCAGGAACAAGCAGGAAGCGTATATTGGGCGTTGGCCACGGGGAAAGCTCATTCGGATCGCTGTCAAGCAACACGTTACTGGTAGCCAATTCCTCAACAATGAACCGCACCGAAACACCACCACTTGGTGCATTGAAGGAAATGAAGTAGCCTCCATCGTGACATACTATGTCATTTCCTAATTCGCTGCCGTCGTCTGCCTTGATCACCTTGACTTTGACCATGTTGCGCTGTGTCACGGCAAACATATCGTCTCCTATAATCTGTTCGTCCGGATAATCGTCCAGGGGATTGTTTGGTTCCTCTTCGCCTTCAGTCAAAACAGATGCAGAATAAACACGCCCCCAGACATAATAATCTACCGCTCCGGCAGTGGAAGACAACAGTGAGATTAGCAGCAAAAAAGTCAGGGGTAGAATCCACGGTAATGAATTTCTTTTAACATTTTTTTGTGTAAGTCTCATAATTCGTTCTCCTATCTGAATTTTCTGTGAGAGCCCGGCTCAACACTTCGCCGGGCTCTCTTGTTATCAATTCATCTTATCTTCACTTCCCTGTCATCTATGGTTACTTTGACCAGCGTCGGCTCCTTACCGAAGGGAACCCTTAGCTCCTGCTGGAATGAACCGAAAACAATTTCAGGCCTCTCAGACAAACTAACTCCCCTTACTTCTGCTTTTACGCGTTCAAGCAGTGAAGGATCAGTAATTGCATTACCAAATCGGTCTACAGGGTAGACACGCAGCAGGTAAAGTTGTTCGTCCTCGGTTTGTCGTAACATAAGTATCTCGGCATAGGACCCTTCATAGTCGATCCTTCCCGGATCTAAGCGCAGCTCTCTCGAGAAGTTTCGATCGAATCTCCTCTCACTGCACTTGACAGTTACCTGGTATACACCTGCCGTGGTTGTATAAGCATTATCCAGGACACCGGAGTAAAATCCATTTCCGGTGTGCTCTAACGAAACATTTACGGAACGCGAATATACCAGAGGCTCCCGTCTATCTCCCATTATCTTTTGGATGAATAATCCACGAGAAGAGATATCCGGGTTCCTATCAAGCTCCGCCGGCTCTACGGGAGGTCTCCTGTATATCAACATATAGTCGCGAGAGGCATCTCGAAGTATTGTTTCCAGAGATGCTTCAACGGGCACTTGAACCGTCGCCACTAAATTGGCATCTACAACAGGTTCCATGCCGTCGGCAAGGTGTGCATGTATCTCGATAAAGCCGCCTGCTATTGCTTCTGATTTTACATCCATTTCCAGGCGTACACCGACATGATTCGATCGTACGGCCACGAGATAATCCTTACCGCTTTCTCCGGTGACCCTATATCCCCATGTTCCGATTGCTGGCTCGCTAACTCGCACGACAACATAGCTTTTACCCCTTCGGACCGATGCGTTCGGTACTTTTTCAGGCGGGCTCCAAGAACCACCCGGGGGACCCAGTTCCAAATCTAACTGAGCTTCCAAATCATCCCATGAAAGTATAAAGTAAAGGACATCATCCACTCCCTCAAAGTACGTTGAATATACATCATTTCCCCCTCCACTTATTCCGATGTCGACACGGTACAGATCATCTCCGGTATATACCTGCTGTAGTGCCAACAAGTCCTCCATCAGCGCGATGCCGGCATTGGGTGTTGCGACCCACTCTCCACCACTCTCATCTGCAAGGCACTCAAGGCAGTCGTCCCATGCAGCCGTGCCGAGAGAAATTGGAAATACCTTGATATTATGTGTCTGAAGTTGGGACACGATGGTCCCTCCAACACAGGTACCTGTAGGATAGCTGGGGGGGCAGGCTCTCGGTGTACCCGAATTTTCGTATCCATCGCTGATAAGAAGGATTACCCGTTTTCTATCGGGAGTCAGCGGTGTGGTCAAGACTTGTATGGCCCGGTCCAGGCCGGCGCCCAAGGGTGTAGCCCAGCCGGCAGACAAGCCCCCAATCTCGAGAACGGCTTTCAACTTATTGTTGTTCCAATCTGGGTACACTAAAGATGCCGTGGGCGTCGGATAAACATCTTTGGTGTCCCCGCTATAGAAACTGTCGAATGCAACAACAGCAAAACGGTGATCGTCGTTCATCGAATCTACGAAGACCGCTGCCTTCTCCTTCGCCAGTTCCATGTAGGTATACCCACCGTATGTATAGTAGCCCATACTGCCGGATGTATCGAGTAGAAGAACAACGTCAAGGAGTCCCGATTGACTCTCATAAAGAGAGATGGCGACATTATCGTCCGTATTTTCGTCATTAATAGTAGTAGACGTATAATTGACATCCGCCGCTATGTGGTAGTAATCGCCACTTGCCAGAGGAGTCCAACTCAAAGATTTAGTCGTGACCGAGGGGAAATCCGTCGGCCAAATACGGGTAATAGCAAAAGGCCCATCCGATGCCGTATAAGTAGCCGATAATTCTCCTATCGAGTTCCAGCTCGAATCACTCAAATCCGGAGGGGTAGTTCCTATGCTGGCGTTTCGCCAATAAAGCTTTATTTTAACATCACCTGAAGGAATTGTGTAATCTTGTATGCCATTGATGCGGAAGCGCGCATAGACAGAGTTCGGCACTCCCCGCCTGATAATATCAGGCACAGAAGTATCTCCAAAATCCGCTCCGATTTTCAGATCCGGCGACTTCCAATCCGCAGAATTACTTGATGTAACATCAGGCGCATCGACCATGACCAAATCATGGTCCTGGGCCCACATAGTGCTCACTATCATCCTGACTTCAACACTCCTTTGAAAAATTGCTGTAAGTCCTTGTAAATACTGACAACGAAATTGATTTTGGGTGTCCCAAAGCTAAAATGGGGCTATGTTCGCGCGAAAAAAGAAGAACCGAT
>Ga0180438_10000727_pt1 | contig 60738 bp, 51 predicted proteins | sample SS_ome_12_FD_132455 | JGI IMG/M metagenome (GOLD analysis project Ga0180438, IMG submission 132455) | Hypersaline lake sediment archaeal communities from the Salton Sea, California, USA - SS_3_D_2 metaG | ecosystem: Environmental > Aquatic > Non-marine Saline and Alkaline > Hypersaline >... | reverse complement strand
TTTGGCGGTACCCATCAACCTGTTGGCGATGAATTACGAGTCGCACGACCGTTCGGGCAATTACGTGGCGTGGGATTACTCGTACAACATCCTGCAAACGTGTGAGCCAGGTGGGATCGTGTTTACCAACGGAGACAACGACACGTTTCCGTTGTGGTACCTGCAGGAGGTGGAAGGAATCCGGCGGGATGTGCGGGTGATCTGTCTGTCTCTGCTGAACACCCACTGGTATATTCGGCAGCTCCGGGACCAAGAACCCCGGGTGCCCATGAACCTGAGTGACCGGGCCGTGGACAATCTTTTTCCCATACCGTGGGAAACGAAGCAAATTGGGATACCTGTACCTAAGGATGTTCAGGAGCATGAGAGAAAAAGACTGGAAGATCAGTACGGTCCCGATTATCAACAATCATACCCCGATACCATCGCCTTCACGCTTGCTCCGACATTTCCAGAGAATAATCCTGAGGGGTTGCGGGTTCAGGATCTCATGGTGCTTCGAATCCTGGAGGCCAGCCGATGGAAGAGGCCGATATACTTTGCGGTCACGGTTTCGCATGAGAATCAGTTGAACTTGGATCGGTACCTTCGCATGGACGGCCTGGCCTACAAGGTGACGCCGTACCCCGTCCAGGATATCGATGAGAAAGCACTGAGGACGAATCTTCTGGAGAAATACCAGTACAGGGGTCTGAACGATCCAGATGTGTTCTTCAACACGGGTACTGTAAAATTGCTGATCAACGTCCGACAGGCTTTTATGCAATTAGCACGGCACTATATCAATCATGGCAAGAAGGATGAGGCTGCCTTTGTCTTGAACGAGATGTTGGCACGGATTCCTGAAGAGAATATCCCCTACGCCAACGAAAGGATCGCTATCTCCGTGGCCGAGCATTTCCGCCGAGCAGGGCTCCCGGGCGATCACGAGAACCGCATGCAGCGTGTGATTCCGGGACGTCAGATGAGCCGGCAGGATCATCTGGAGCTGGCGGCTTACTTTGCTCAGATTATACATAACTATGATAAGGCCGAAGAGATATATCTCCGGCTTATACAGGAAGATGTCAACGATGTGCAGGCATACTCGGGTCTGATTCAAACATACCGGATAGCCCGTAAGTACGACCAGGCCGTTGCGCTGCTGGAGGATTGGCTGATGCGTCATCCCTCAGACCCCAACGCGCAGAAAGAGCTGGACGATCTCAGAAGGCTGGCCGCTATGGATACGACCCAGGCGCCTGCACAACAACCGTTTGAGTAAGGTGTTTTCGGATTATAAGCAGGAATCGTTGAAGTTTCAGTTACGATGTGTGATGCCCCATCAGACTCCGTATTGGGCGGACGATGTCAGAATGAAGATACGGTATCGCGTTATAGAAGACACCTAACGAGAGATGGATGATGATTCGGATATTTCAAGACATAAATCGAAGGGTACAGGCCATCGTCGGGGCGATGGTCTTTCTCATCTCGTTTATCGTCTACTTGGCGACCGTGGCTCCCACGACGTCGTACTGGGATTGCGGCGAATTCATCAGTTGTTCGCTCACGCTGGGGGTGATGCATCCACCCGGTGCTCCGCTTTATCTCCTCATCGGACGGCTGCTCACGATGCTTCCCTTCTTCAAGGATATCGGCCTGCGGGTAAACGTTTTCTCCGTTTTTATCAGCGCGGCTACGGTATTGTTGACGTTTTTGATCATCGTCCAGCTCATCCGAAAATGGCGGGGCACGCCCTCGTCGTTGGAGGATCGGCTGATCCTGTACGGCAGCGGCGTGTTGGGTGCGCTGGCCTTTGCCTTTACCGACAGCTTCTGGTTTAATGCCGTGGAAGCCGAGGTATACTCCTTCTCGATGTTCTTTACCGCCCTCGTCGTCTGGCTGGCCCTGGCATGGGGAGAGCGGTCAGAAAAAGCCGGGAGTCTTCTCTTCATTTTCTTCATATTTTACCTGTTTGGCCTGGCCGCAGGTGTACATCTTCTGAATATTCTGGCGTTTCCCTTCGTACTCGCCATCGCCTACTTTCATGAAAACCAGGTGGTGAAACGTCTGCTGCTGCTCTTTTCCTTCCAGGCACTGGTACCCCTGGGGCTTTATGTCCTCCTGTACAGTTTTGACCCCGCGGGTATGTCGTATCAAGACCTTGTGACCCACCAGAACAAGGCATGGGCATTCATGCGATGGTTCGGAGCCCTGTGGGTCGTGGGAAGTCTCGTCTATATCTTCTTCAAGGATCGCCGGGTTTTTAAAGTCTGGTGGATTATACCGTTATTGTTCCTTCTGGGATACTCGACGTACATCGCCATCTACATCCGGGCAGGGCTTTCGCCCACCATCAACATGAACGATCCTTCGACTCTGGATGGGATGAAATACTACTTGGGCCGTAAGCAGTACGGGGAGCAAAGCCTGCTGCTGACGTTCTTCCACCGCCAGGCCGATTTCTGGCGTTATCAGATACAGATGATGTATACGCGTTATTTTGGATGGCAGTTCATCGGAAAAGGCGTGCTCTTGGATGCTCGGAACCGCATCATCGAAACCATCAGTCTTCGCGGGCTCTATGGCCTTCCGTTCATCGTCGGGCTATGGGGTGCCGTGCATCATTTTTTCCGGGATTGGAAACGGGCCTTGGCTGTATTGATCATCTTTTTCCTGATGGGGTACGGGATCATCATCTACCTGAACCAGCCCGATCCCCAGCCTCGGGAGCGGGATTACTCGTACGTGGGATCGTTCTTTGCGTTCGCCCTCTGGATCGGAACGGGCATGGCCGGGATTCTGGAATTCATACGCGACGGTCTTCGCCGACGTCAGAAGTTGAAACGCGTCGCATTGGTCGGAGCGAGTCTTCTGCTCTGCATCGTCCCCTTGAAACTTTTGGCATTCAACTACCATTCCCACGACCGTTCGGGCAATTACGTGGCCTGGGATTATTCGTACAACATCCTTCAGACATGCGAGCCCAACGCGATCATCTTTACCGGGGGCGACAACGATACGTATCCCCTCTGGTATCTCCAGGTCGTGGAGGGAATTCGAACCGATGTGCGCGTCGTATGCCTTGCACTCATGAATTCGCAATGGTACCTCCGTCAACTGCGGGATCAAGAACCGAGAGTTCCCGTCAATCTCAGCGATGAGGCCATCGAGCGTATTCGTCCCATCATGTGGGAAAAAAGTAAGGTCAAGATTCCGGTGCCGGAGGACGTTCGGCGTCGAGAGATGGAGGAACTCCGGGCTCGATTCGAATCGGGAGAAGAGAGACAGGTGCCCGACTCCATCACGTTTACACTGGAGCCTACATGGCCTCCAGGAAATCCGCGTACCCTGCGTATGCAGGATCTGATGGTCGTCCGTATTCTTCAGGTGAACCGGTGGCAACGGCCGGTCTACTTTGCCCTGACGGTTATGGACAGAGACCAGATCGGCTTGAATCCCTATCTCCGGATGGACGGCCTGGCATTGAAGGTCATGCCTTATCCGGTGGAAGACATCGATGAGCAGCGATTGCGTACAAACGTGTTGGAGAAATACCGATACCGCGGACTGACCGATTCAAATATTTATTTTAATATCGATGCCGTACGGCTTTTATCCAACGTCAGGCAGACGTACCTCAGTCTGGCCCGGCATTATCTGAATCAGGGTCAACAGGAGGACGCTCTTTTTATCCTGGATGAGATGTCGAAGCGGATAGCCCCCCAAGTCATTCCCTATGTCGACGAACGGCTCGCTTTATCCGTGGTGGATCATTACCGAAGGGCCGGCAGGATGGACGGATACGAGGAGAACTTGGTGTCTGTATTCCCCGGCAAGGAGCTGAGCCGCCGGGATCGCCTGAATCTGGCCAGGGTCTATACGCAGATATACCGTGACTGGAGACGGGCTGAAGACAAGTATCGCAGCCTCATCCAGGAGAATCCTGAGGATATCGAAGCCTACTCAGGACTGCTGCAAGTGCTCGCCTGGTCCCAGCAGGTCCAAAAGGGCATCGGACTCCTGGAAGACTGGCTGGCACGGCATCCCGGGGATAGGCAGGCACAGAGTGAACTGGAGCGGTTCAGGAAGATGGCTGTATCGGATACATCCGTCGGCATCGCTCCTGAAACGCTTATCCGTTCCAGAGACGGATCTGAAGATTGAGGAACGCTGTGCCAAAGGTCACGGTAATTATCCCCCACTCTCGGGGGAAGGATATATTGGAGCACTGTCTCAAGGCATTGCGGAAGACAGTGTATTCGGACTACGAAGTCCTGCTCGTGGACAACGGTTCCACCGATGGAAGCCGGGAGATGGTGCGTCAGCGGTTTCCTGAGGTGCGAATCGCCGAGAGTCGGACAAACCTGGGTTTTGCGGCAGGATGCAATTTGGGCATTCGGGCATGCCGGAGTCCGTATGTCGTCCTGCTCAACAACGATACCGAAGTCACGCCAGGATGGCTCGGTCCTGTGGTGCAGACAGCCGAGGAAGACGCCTCTGTGGCGGCCGTTCAGCCCAAGATGCTCTCGTTTCAGGATCGTCGCCGGTTCGACTACAGCGGTGCGGCAGGAGGGGAGCTGGACCTTTTTGGGTATCCTTTTGCGTGGGGTCGCCTGTTCGACGAGACAGAAGAGGACACCGGCCAGTACGATCGGAGGAGGCGGGTGTTCTGGGCAACGGGTGCGGCCACGTTGCTTCGCCGTTCTGCCTTGCAGAGGATCGGACTGCTGGACGAGTCGTTCTTTGCTCACATGGAGGAGATCGATCTGAACTGGAGGCTCCATTGGGCCGGGTATCGGATTGTCTTCGTGCCCGAGGCCGTGGTGTATCACATGTCGGGCCATACGCTGAACCAGGCCCGGTTTCGAAAGATGGTGCTGAACCATCGCAACAGTCTGCTGATGATTCTCCGAAACCACACGGCGGGCACGCTCTTATGGGTTTTTCCCTTAAGGCTCCTGCTGGAGGGCATCACGGTCGTCATCGCTCTCGTTAAAGGCCAGCCAAAGCGAGCGGGTGCTGCCATCGTCGGTAGTCTGGGCGTGCTGCCGCTATGGCGGACGGTGCTGGAAGGACGGAAGCAGGTGCGTAGGATTCGGTCGATTCCAGAAGGCGTGTTGCTTCACCGTCTGTATCGGGGAAGCGTGGCTTTGGCCTATTACCTTATGCGCATTCGGAAGGCCGGGGAATTGATAAAAGCACATGTGCATGCCTGATGGGAGCGGGGCGAGTCTTCCCGCGACCTGTGGCATATACGGTGACGTATCTTCAACGTGTCGTCGAACAATACAGTTATGAGGATAGTCTGATTCGCAAGATATTCGTACAAGGTGTGAAAATTCTCATCAGCGGTTGTCTCGTCGCCTATTTACTGAATCGTATCGGCATTCATACGATCATCCATCAGATCGGTTCAATGAAGATCGGATGGCTTGCAGGAGCCCTGATTCTCTTTACCATGAGCCATTCGCTGGGTAGTTATCAATGGTGCATGCTGCTTCGCGCTGAGGGCATACAGATTTCCTGGCGGAAGACGCTTTCGTTTTACTTCGTCGGGCTGTTCTTCAATAATTTCTTGGTCAGTAATCTGGGTGGCGACGTCTTCCGCATGATGGATGTCCGTCGCTATTCGCGCAGTGCTGCGGTAGCTGTTTCCACTGTTTTTTTAGATCGTTTGGCCGGGCTTTTTGTGTTAACGGGGATGGCATTCTTGACGATGCCCTGGATGCTGCTACAAAGTCAGATCCGTACGTATCTACGAATACCCTTGGCCTTTCTTACTGTTGGATGGGTGTTCATCCTTTTACTGCTCTTCAACAAGCGATTCGTCCGGCCGCTGGCATGGCTTCTAAGACGGTTCGTTCCCAGCACTGTCACGGCCAAGGTTCGGGAAGTGTATAACAAGATATACAACATCGGTCGAAAGGGGCGACTTCTCATCCGGGTTATCGGAATCGCGTGCATCGTTCAGAGTGCACGCATCTTAATGCATTACTTGATAGGACGGTCGATGGGGATCGCCATTTCACCCCTGTATTTTTTCCTATTCGTTCCCATCATTGCCATTATGGCAAGCCTTCCCATCAGTCTTGGGGGAATCGGCATCCGCGAGCAGACGGGTGTTCTGCTTTTCGGCCTGGTGGGTATGACGGCCTCTCAGGCATTTTCCGTGGAGTTCACCGCATACCTCGTTGCCGTGGCATCGAGTCTTCCCGGGGGCATTATCTTTGCCGGACGCCAGGGCGTGTCGTCCCAAGGCACCGATATTTCAGATAATGATATATTAAAGGAGCAAGGGCATGAAATCGTTTAAATGGTTTATCATCATACTCAGTATCTTATGCTTGGTCTCGTGCAGCTTGAAGCCCAGAGGCTGGTGGAACGAGGGTGTTATCGCCGTGATGGCCGATTCCACCGACTGGGAAATGCTTCAGGGGACGTTGCGAAGTACGTTTGAACGTGTTGTTCGAACACCGCAGATCGAAAAAATGTATTCGGTGAAGTATGTGACGAAGCCGGAATTCTCCCGTTACACCGAATATCGACATCTCGTACTCGTTGCTACACTTCAATCGCGTGGAGAAATCGGCAGAATTGTCGAGAGGGTGGTTGCCGATCCAGAAATCCGAAAGGGAGTTGAAGAGGGACGTTACTATGTATTCACACAACGCGGTCAATGGGCCAAAGATCAGCTTATGGTCATTCTGGTGGCCAAGGATATACCTGCTTTACGTCAGCAGTTGAACACCAACAGTGAATTTATCTATGGTATCTTTGATACGGATTTTAAGGAACGTGTCAGGGAGGAAATGTTTGAGCGTGGCGAACAGAAGGATTTAGAGAACACGTTGATGACGAGCCACGGCTGGAGAGTGCGGCTCCAGCGCGACTACTATCTCGTGCAGAATCTCCCCTCTGAAGGCTTTTGCTGGTTCCGACGTCTGCTGCCCGAACGCTGGCTTTTTGTACGCTGGATCGACGGTGGGGACACGACGATGCTCAATACCGAGTGGGTGGTAGGGGAGAGAAACCGCATCGGAGCGGAGTATTACGGGGCGGATCGCATCGCCAGTCAGTATTTCTTTTCTCACCGGTCGACTTTTCTGGGACGCGAGGCCCAGATCACCACGGGGCTCTGGGAGAACGAAACCAAGATCGCCGGAGGACCGTTCAAGAATTATACGTTTTATGATCCTTTGCAGCGAAGAATTTATATGGTAGATATCGCAGTCTTTGCACCGGGAAGGGATAAAGTGCCTTTCCTCCGCAGGCTCGATATCATCGCCAACACGTTTCGAACGGTGTTCGACTTGGAGAATGAGGAATGAGTGGTAAAAAGATGAACAAAGTGGCTGTACTGATGGGAAGTACATCGGATGAATCCGTGATGCAAAAATGTACGGACGTCCTGGATCATTTTGGGATTTCCTATGAAGTTCATGTGATGTCGGCTCATCGGCACCCGGATAAAGTCGATGCATTCGCATCACAAGCCGAAGCGAACGGGATCGGTGTCATCATCGCTGGCGCCGGCATGGCGGCTCATCTGCCCGGCGTCGTGGCCTCACGCACGACGGTGCCTGTGATCGGGGTGCCGTTAGCCGGTTCGGCCCTGTCCGGGCAGGACGCGCTTTACTCCATCGTCCAGATGCCTTCGGGTATACCCGTAGCCACGGTGTCCATCGGTCCGGCAGGGGCAAAAAACGCGGCCGTTCTGGCTGTGGAAATTCTGGCCCTGGGAAATCCAGAGCTGAAGAGCAAACTCCTGGAATTTCGGAAGAAGGGAAGCACGTTGTGAGCAAAAAGGGAAGTCGTATCCTGGTCATCATTCCGACGTACAACGAGGTCGAGAACATCCAAAAACTCATTCCGCAAGTCCTGGAGCAGGATGCCCGTATCGAGGTTCTCGTCATCGATGATAATTCGCCGGACGGCACGGCGTCTGCCGTGGAGGAGATGATGAAGAAGACCCGGGGATTGGACTTGATGAAGCGGCCGGAAAAATTGGGACTGGGAACAGCGTATGTGGCCGGTTTTCGGTATGCGCTGGCCAGGGATTACGACCTTGTGTTCGAGATGGATGCCGATTTCTCTCACGATCCGTCGGTGATCCCTGAATTTCTAGCGAGTATAGACGAACACGACTTGGTCATAGGCTCTCGCTATATTCGAGGTGTGAATGTCGTCAACTGGCCGATATCCCGACTGATTCTTTCCTGGTCGGCTAACGTCTACACGCGCGTGGTCACGGGTCTTCCCATCCGGGATGCCACGAGTGGATATAAATGTTTCCGTAGAGAGGTGTTGGAAAATATCAATCTGGATGATGTCCATTCTGACGGATACGCCTTCCAGATTGAGATGGATTTCAAAGCATGGAAAAGGGGCTATCGGCTGCTGGAGATACCCATTGTGTTTGTCGATAGGAATATCGGAATATCGAAGATGAATCCGGGTATCGTTCGGGAAGCCGCCTGGGTGGTTTGGAAGCTCCGGCTCTTAAGTCTGCTGGGGAAATTGTAGATCATGATGTCGCTTTCGGTCATCATCGTCAATTACAATGTCAGGCCCTTTCTGGAAAGGGCACTGTTGTCGATTTTCAAAGCCCTGGATGGAATCGATTCCGAGGTCTTTGTGGTCGATAATGGATCGGGTGATGGGAGTATCCCCATGGTACGGCAGAAGTTCACCCGGGCCCGCCTCATAGAGAACAAAGAGAACGTCGGATTTGCCCGTGCCAATAACCAGGCTCTGGAAGTAGGCCGAGGGGAATTCGTATGTCTTATCAATCCCGACACCCTAGTCCGGGCTGATACGTTCAAGGTCTGTCTGGAGTATCTTCAGCAGCATTCGGACGTGGGAGCCGTGGGCTGCAAGATACTGAACTCCGACGGATCGCTCCAGCTCTCCTGCCGCAGGAGCTTTCCCATGCCGTGGGTAGCCTTTACCAAGATGGTGGGACTCAGCCGCCTTTTTCCTAGAAGCCGATTTTTTGGTCGGTACAACCTGACGTATCTGGACCCGGATAAGACGGCGGAGGTCGAGGCCCTGTCCGGCTCTTTTATGATGGTGCGCAGACAGACGATAGATGAAATAGGGTACCTGGATGAGGATTTTTTCATGTACGGCGAGGACCTGGACTGGTGTTATCGAATCAATCGAGCAGGCTGGAAAATCGTGTACCTACCCCATACGGAGATCATCCATTATAAAGGACAGAGTGCACGGGAAGCACCCTTCGACACGTTTCGCGTTTTCTTCAGTGCCATGCACCTTTTTGTGAAAAAACATTTTCGGAAAGGCTGGTCGTTCTTACCCCGTTGGTTCATCAAGCTGGGGATCTGGGTATGGGAGTGTTTTTCCTTTCTCTTTCGGCAGTTCCGTAGAGGACTTGCTCCCCTGATCGACGTGGGCTTTCTTCAACTGGGACTCGTGCTGGCCATCTTCATTCGATTCGGGAATCTGGGTTACTGGCCCCGTTACCGCGTCATTAACATCATCTATACCGTCCTCTGGGTGGGATGCCTGTATATCATAGGGGCTTACAAAAAAGGCGTCTATAGTTCGGCCAGGAGCCTAGGTGGTGTGCTGGCAGGACTTGTGTTGAACACGTCGTTTACGTTTTTCTTTCCCCAGTATGCTTTCTCTCGGCAGGTGATTCTTGTGGCGGGCGTGCTGGATGGGATTTTCTTGAGTGGATGGCGAGAGCTTCTGAAGTTATTCTCACGGATTCAGAGTGTGCCTTTTTTAGGAAGGATGGGACGAAATCTCGTCAGGCGACGGGCTCTGATTGTGGGGGAAAGCGAATCAGGAAAGCGGATAATGGAACGTCTGCAGAGCTCCCACACATCCGGGTATGACGTGGTCGGATTTCTGGGTCTGGAAGAGGAGGATCTCTTGTCTGCGGGCAACGGAAAGGTGCCCGTGCTCGGCACACTGAAAGACCTCGAACGCATTGCTCCCATCCACAGGATTCAGGAAGTCATTTTTTCACCGGAGGCTGTGGATTCCCATCGTATCCTGAGCGTCGTGGCTAACCCAAAAAACAGGTACTTGGATTATAAGATGGCCCCCAGGGCACAAGACCTGGTCATCGGTCGGACGTCCATCGAGACGCTGGAGGACCTCCCCCTGGTGGACCTGGACTATAAAATATATACCGGGACCAACCGGTTCTTCAAGAGAGCGATGGACTTGCTGGTGTGCGCGGCCATGCTTCCGCTTGTCATCGTTCAATTTTTTTATATCGCGGGGCATCCGCAGTACCGTTTACAACGATGCGTGATATCCGATGGTGTGGGTCACTCCATCCGTACGTGGCAACTGCTGAAGGCAGGAAAACAAGCAACAGGTTGGCTCTGTCTGGCACCCCTGTATGTCCAGGTATTGCTGGGTCGGATGAGTCTGGTGGGCACCGAAATCCTGCCGTTTGACACGTCTTCCCCGGCCAGAGGATTTAAACCCGGCATTACTGGGCTGGTACACATCAATGCGAAGAAAGGGCTGAAGGAAGAGGAAAAGGACGTCTACACACACTACTACTTGCGAAATTATTCTTTACTTTTAGATATAGAAATCATCTGGAGATCCCTGTTCCATGCGTAAGTTTTTTAGTGCACAGTCTTGGACATGGATCGACCATCGTTGAAAATCATTTTCTGGAGAAGTATACATGGCGGAGTTTGTACTGGATTTTGAAAGACCGGTCGTCGAGTTGGAGAAAAAGATTGCGGAAATGAAGACGTACGCCGTTGAGGAAAATGTCGAACTGGCCGATGAAATTAAACGGCTGGAAGCACGTCTTCAGAAGCTGATAAAAGAGACGTATTCGAAGCTGACCCGATGGCAGAGAGTTCAGCTGGCAAAACACCCGGACAGGCCCATTACTTTGGATTATATCGAGCGTCTTTTCACGGATTTTGTGGAACTCCACGGGGACCGGCTCTTTGCCGATGATCCGGCAGTGGTGTGCGGTTTGGCCAAACTCGATGGCCGTCCTGTGATGATTGTGGGTCAGCAGAAGGGGCGAACGACCAAGCAGAAACTGTATCGTCGTTTTGGTATGATGAACCCCGAAGGATACAGGAAGGCGATCCGTGTGATGAAAATAGCAGCCAAATTTCGTCGTCCCATCGTCGTGTTTGTAGACACGCCCGGAGCCTACCCCGGTTTGGAAGCCGAGGAGAGGGGCCAGGGGGAGGCAATTGCCAGAAACATATACGAGATGTCGCACTTGCCCGTGCCCGTCTTGATCGTTATCATCGGAGAGGGTGCTTCAGGGGGCGCGCTGGGTATCGGTGTGGGAGACCGTGTCCTGATGATGGAGAACGGGTGGTATTCCGTGATTTCTCCGGAAGGCTGTAGTGCTATTCTTTGGCGTGACAGTACCAAGGCCAATATCGCGGCCGAGGCCTTAAAGCTTACAGCGCCCGACCTCATCGAGCTGGGTGTCATCGATGAGGTCATACCGGAACCCGTTGGGGGTGCCCACCGAAATCCCGACGAGGCGGCTCGGATCGTTAAAGAACGGATCGTCGCAAACCTGAATGAACTTTCCGCTTTTAGGAGTGAGGATCTGGTGCAATTAAGGATCGAGAAATACGGGAAGATGGGATACTTTAAGGAATGAACGGGGACGAGAATCGGTATCATTTGTACTCAGTTCGTGCGCGGTATGCGGATACCGATCCGATGGGTATTGTCTACCATGGCCGATATTTTGAATGGTTTGAGGCGGCCCGAACGGAATATTTACGCTCTATGGGGTTGCCTTATAAGCGTATTGAGGAGCAAGGTATATCGTTGCCCGTCGTCGAGGCGTACTGCCGGTATCGCCGGCCTGTTGTATACGATGAATCGGTTCGCGTGAAAACAGTGCTCAAGGAAGCTTCCAGGTCGCGGATTCATCTGGGATACGAAGTCTTGGGAGAGGAAGACGACATCGTACGGGTGGAAGGGTATACCATCCACTGTTACGTTAGCCGAAATGGACGGCCTATCCGGGCGCCAAAAGAACTTTTCGATTTTCTGAATACCCTGTTCTCATCCACCGAATAGAGATTGAAGGTAGTAGGTGTCCGAAGGAATTCCCTTTCGCCATGGAATGGAACTATAACGGATGCATCCGATGACGAACAATCGGTTTATATGAAATCTGTTCTTTTGACTCGAATACGTTGGTACCATAAGAAAGATACTGGAGGACAACATGTTAAAGAAAGAATTGTTGGATATTCTAGCCTGCCCCAAGTGCAAGGGGGATTTGGAATACGACAAGAAAAACGACAAGCTAATCTGCCATGCCTGCCGGCTTAAGTACAACATCAAGGATGACATTCCCATTATGCTTATCGACGAGGCGGAAACATTCTAAATGCACAGGAACATACGATGTTTTCGTTTCTGAGTCGATAACACTATCCTATTTGTCTCATCCATGTACATATATTAAGAAAGGGGGAACTACCATGCCTGGTGCATCTGAAAATTTAAACGCCTTCGAGATTGCCATGAGGCAATTTGACGAAGCTGCACGAATTCTCCGCCTCTCGGAGAGTCAGATTGCCATGATTAAAGAGCCTCGCAGGATGACGGAGGTGAATCTTCCGGTGCGCATGGATGACGGCTCGATTCGCATTTTCAAGGGATACCGTTGTCAGCATTCCATAGCCCGGGGTCCGGCCAAGGGAGGCATTCGGTTTCACCCCGATGTGACCGCGGATGAAGTCAGAGCACTGGCGTTTTGGATGACGTACAAATGTGCCGTGGTCGGTGTACCCTTCGGCGGTGGCAAAGGAGGCATTATCGTCGATCCTCGGCAGCTGAGTATCAACGAACTGGAAAGACTGGCCAGGCGTTATTTTGCCGAAATGGCCGATCTGTTCGGCCCCGATCAAGATGTGCCGGCTCCCGATGTGAATACCAATCCCCAGATCATGTGCTGGATGATGGACACGTACTCCATGCATCAGAAACGATTTGTGCCGAGTGTAATCACGGGGAAGCCGTTAGAGATGGGAGGATCGGAGGGGCGGAACAGGGCCACATCCATGGGCCTGGCTTTCTGCGTGCGCGAGATGGCAAACCATAAGCATGTGAATCTCAAATTGAGCGATACGACGGTTGCAATTCAAGGTTTTGGAAACGTCGGGTCGTATGCTGGGGAGATACTCGAAGGCATGGGTTCGACCATCGTGGCCATCTCCGATGTAGATGGTGGTTTTTACAATAAGGATGGTATTTCCATCCGAAAAGCCATGGAGTTTGTACAGAACAATGAGACAAAGACGCTGGAGGGATTTGAGAAATCGGGTCTTGCCGAGAGGTACGACGATCCCATGCTTCTTTTAGAGGAAGATGTTGACATACTCATACCGGCGGCTCTGGAAGCGCAGATTACCAGTGAAAACGCAGATCGCATTAAAGCGAAAGTCGTAGCAGAAGGCGCCAACGGCCCCACAACGCCTGAAGCCGATGAAATCTTGTATAAAAAGGGTGTGCACATCATTCCCGATATTCTGGCCAACGCGGGCGGCGTCACCGTCTCGTATCTTGAATGGGTCCAAAATCGGATGGGGTATTACTGGACTGAAGAACGCGTGAATCAGGATTTGGAACAGATTATGGTGAAAGCATTTAACGAAGTCATGGATGCATGTCGACAGTATAAAGTACATATGCGAACGGCGGCCTTCATCGTGGGCATTCAGAATGTGACGAAAGCGGCAGAGATGAGGGGATTGTATGCGTGATGCGTAAAACATATCTCGGAGTAAAAAATAATTAAAAAATACTTGATTTTCTGGTTTACTATGCTATATTAGGGGGCCGACTATGGTATAAGTAAATATGACGATTTAAGTGGACGGTCATTTTAACTCATTATGCAACGGCATCGAATCATCGGTCGATTGATCGAGGATAGAGGTGTCGTTTTTTTTATCGTGATTCAATTCAGTTGGGTTTCAGCTATAAAAACATAATCCATATTGGTTAAAATATGTCTGGAGGAACAACGATGAAGGAAGCAGCTTACAATCCCTATCAAACCGCTCAAGCTCAGTTCAATAAAGTTGCTGATATACTCGGTTTGGACGATGGTACAAAGGAACTTTTAGGGAACACCATGCGGGAATATCAGTTCAATATTCCCGTGCGTATGGACGATGGTCATGTTAAAGTATTCCGAGGATTCAGGGTACAGCATAACGACGGTCGGGGTCCATGCAAGGGGGGAATTCGTTTTCATCCCCACGAAACCGTGGATACGGTACGTGCATTGGCCATGTGGATGACATGGAAATGTGCTGTGGTCGACATCCCTTTGGGAGGAGGAAAGGGAGGCGTTATCTGCGATCCACATAATCTCAGCATGCGTGAGCAGGAATTGCTGTGTCGAGGCTGGGTGCGTCAATTGACAAACGCCATCGGTCCGGTGCAGGATGTACCGGCACCGGATGTAATGACCAATGCCCAGCACATGCTGTGGATGATGGACGAATACGAGGCACTCCACGGCGGCAAATTTCCCGGAGTAATCACAGGTAAGCCTGTGGGAATGGGTGGTTCTCTGGGCAGGACGGAAGCTACCGGGTACGGTCTCATATATACCGTGCGAGAAGCACTCAAAGAAATGGGCATTAAGCCGGAGGATACAACGGCCAGCTGTCAAGGATTTGGCAATGTTTCCCAGTATGCCATCGAGCTGTACCATCAACTGGGTGGCAAGGTGATCGCAGCCTCCTACTGGGATCAAGGGGATCAAAAGGCCTATACGTTCCGGAAGGAATCTGGTCTGGATATGAACGAGTTGATGCCTATTACCGATAAGTTTGGCGGTATCGACAAGGCAAAAGCAAAGGATTTGGGCTATGAAATCTTGGATGAGAACGCCTGGATCCAACAGGATGTGGATATTTTGATGCCGTCCGCACTGGAGAACCAGATCAACGAAAAGACAGTCGGGAAAATCTCGAAGAGCGTTAAGATCATCGCCGAGGGAGCCAACGGGCCGACAACACTCGAAGCCGACAGCGTCATCCATGACAAAGGCATCTTCATGATTCCCGATTTTCTTGCCAACGCCGGAGGCGTTACCTGCAGTTATTTCGAGCAGGTTCAATGCAATATGAATTATTATTGGGAAAAAGCCGAGGTTCTGGAAAAGCTTGACACCAAGATGACCAATGCCTTCCATGCCGTGCACGAAATTGCCAAAAAGAAAAAGTTATATATGCGCGATGCAGCGTATGTCATCTCCATCGATCGAGTCGCCCAAGCCTGCAAGGCTCGTGGATGGGTGTGATGTTGTAAATAATACAGTTTTTTTCATAATAGAGCGAAGCTGCTTGCTTCGCTCTTTTTTTTTAGCTGATGAAGTTACATGTTGATTTCGAGGTGATAATATATTACATTTTTTATATCCGAATGTCAAAACGAGGATTTTTTAAATGGCCAATTCAACCGTACGCATCAGTAGTTTATTGAGCGACCTTCAAGAAAGGGCGAAGGAGCTTAATTGTTTGTATCAGATAGAAGAACTGCTCTATAATACGGATGCACGGCAGGATGAAATCCTTCAGGGTGTTGTCGATATTCTACCTTCAGGAATGCAGTACCCGGAGGTCTGTCAGGCACAAATCGTGTTCATGAATAAAACGTACGAATCTTCCGGCTATATCAATACCATGTTCATGCAGAGCGCTAACATCGTCATACAAGACAAAGTAGAAGGACATATCTCCGTCTCCTATAAGCAGGAGGTTCCCCTGAACCACGGCGGTTATTTTCTCAAAGAGGAAGAGAAGTTAATCAATACGGTTGCTGAACGCATAGGGCAGACGATTCTTCATAAGGAACTGAAGAAGGTGTTTAACGAGTGGGAGGGAATGAAACAAGAGTTCAAGAAAATAAAGGTAGGCAAGTGGCGGGCCATCATCGATACCGTCCAACGTACGGATAAAAAGTTATTCGTTTATATATCACGGAAGATGCTCAATTACTTGTGCTGGCACGGCATAGAAGAAGCCAAAGTGCTTCTAGAGAAATTTGGTACAACGAAAAAGATGAAAGACAATAAGATTATAGATGATGAGAATCGTCCAAGATCAAAACAGTCATGGGAAAATATACTGAATATCAGCAGTGAAATTTTTAAAATCGCTGCTAAGAATATGAATGAAGAACAAATCGTATACTGCATCCAGAAATGGATTCAGGAAGACAAAGCGCGATTTTTAGTGAGGGCCATTGAGAACCATAACTCCCCATTGGCCGAATTGATTGATGCCATTACGCGGTACCATTTCATCGAATCCAAAGAGACGGCGCTTTCGCCCCCCGTCGAAAAAGGATTGCGTGTTTCGCTGGTACGCCGCTTTCTTTCCGATGATCTCAGATTCATCAATATTGCGAAAAACTATATCGAGGTGCGCGATTATTACAATTTTGCCCAGCACATCATATTTCCGATACAGAGCCGTGGAAAAGTAGGCGGAAAGAGTTCAGGTTTGTTTCTCGCTGAGCAAATCCTGAAGAAGAGTCAAGAATCCTCCGAACTGTTAGGGAGCCTGAGGGTTCCGAAAACCTGGTACGTGACTTCTGATGGCCTGACCAGCTTTCTGCATTACAACAACCTCGACGAAGTGATCGAACAGAAGTACAAACATTTGGAAGAAGTTAGGGTGGAATACCCTAACATCATCCAAATTTTTAAGAACTCGTATTTTCCGCCCGAGATTATCAAAGGATTAACCATCGCTCTGGATAACCTGGGTGAGAATCCCATCATCGTGAGGAGCTCGAGCCTCCTTGAAGACAGGGTCGGGGCAGTTTTTTCCGGTAAGTACAAGAGTCTTTTTTTGGCAAATCAGGGAAGCAAAGAAAACCGTCTGGAGGCGCTGATGGATGCCATAGCCGAGGTGTATGCTTCCACGTTTGCCCCCGATCCCATCGAATACCGTGCAGAGAGAGGCTTGCTCGACTATCACGAAGAAATGGGAATATTGATTCAAGAAGTTGTTGGAAAAAAGATTGGCAAATACTACATACCATTTTGTGCAGGCGTGGCATTCAGTAATAATGAGTTCCGTTGGTCGGCTCGTATTAGGCGTGACGATGGTCTGGTCCGTATCGTACTCGGTCTAGGCACGCGTGCCGTCGACAGGCTTGCCGATGATTATCCCGTTTTAATTGCACCGGGAAAACCGGACCTGCGAGTAAACGTGACTCCCGATGAAGTCTGCCGCTACTCCCCGAAAAAATTAGACGTGATCAATCTGGAAACGAATTCGTTCGAGACCGTCGAAATATCGACACTGCTAAAGGAATATGGTAGCAAAATTCCCAACGTGCACGACCTTGTGTCTGTCTTTGAGGACGATTTGATCAGAAAACCTATTTCATCGTTCAATATCGATTATGAAAATGATAACCTTGTGGTCACCTTCGAAGGCTTGATTTCCAGAACAGAGTTCATAAAACAATTGGGAACGATTCTCTCTATCCTTCAAGAAAGGATGGGGATTCCCGTAGATATCGAATTTGCTCACGATGGTCAGAATTTGTATCTACTCCAATGTCGTCCGCAGAGTTACTTGAGTGATAGCGCACCTGCTGTAATTCCTGATGACATTCCAAAGGATCGCATTGTTTTTTCTGCCCATCGGTATGTGTCCAATGGATTCATACCCGATATATCGTACATCGTTTATGTAATCCCTGAAGCGTACAATCAGATTTCGGATGTTAAGGAAATGGCAGAGATCGGCAGAGTTGTCGGAAAGCTCAACAAGATACTGCCCAAGCGGGAATTCGTCCTCATGGGCCCGGGACGTTGGGGCAGTCGAGGGGATATCAAGCTGGGCGTGAATGTGACGTATTCCGATATCAACAATACGGCCATGCTAATTGAAATTGCCAAGAAGAAGGGGAATTATGTGCCCGAGTTGTCCTTTGGCACTCATTTTTTCCAGGATCTCGTGGAGTCGTCTATCCGTTATTTGCCCCTGTATCCCGATGAGGACGGCCCTGTGTTTAATGAGTCGTTTTTGTCGGGAACTACCAACCAACTCTCTAACTTGATACCCGACTATGCGTCGCTGTCCGACGTCGTGCGGGTGATCCATGTACCAGAGTCGACAAACGGCTTGATCCTCCGTATCTTGATGAATGCCGATCTCGATAAAGCCATCGGGTTTTTGGTGTTACCAGGTCAAAATGATTAGAGTACCGATAAAGAATATCCTCGATTAGATGTTAATTATAAGTATTTTTAAGGATTAATATAAAGATTTTTTATTTGACTTATAATATGAAAATCTGTACGTTTCACTATTATGTCAGACACTATCTGGAATTTTCATTCCTTGGATATAATGGTGTTGAGATTCAAGAATTTATTACGAATACATTTAAAAAGGCAGTTGGATAAAATCCACTGCCTTTGGTCTTTTTGTGGACAAACTAGGAAGAATGGGGGTGGGTATGGCGCACAAAATAGAGATTGTTGAGAGTATCATAGAAAAGCGAAAAAAACAGCCGGGCGCGCTCGTTACTATCCTTCAGGATATTCAGGAGATCTATAATTATCTTCCCAAGGAGACACTGGAGGCCGTTGCTGAAAAAATGAATATTCCCTTGATCGATGTATGCGGGACGGCAACGTTTTATAAAGCATTCAGTCTTACGCCCCGGGGCAAGCATATAGTCACAGTTTGTATGGGAACGGCCTGTCATGTTCGTGGGGGACCTTGGATTGTTGAAGAACTGGAGAGGAAACTAGAGATATGTCCTGGAGAGACGACCAAGGATGGACTTTTTACCCTCGAGACCGTGAATTGCCTGGGGGCCTGTGCATTGGGCCCCATTATGGTTATCGATGGTAAATATTACGGTCAAATGACCATCAAGAAAATCAGTGAGATTCTTCCTAAGTACGGATATGTTTCCCCTGAGGAAACGTCTCCTGATATCAGTGAAGAGTATGCTGTGGGGTTGAAAGTCAGTGAAAGGAGCCGTGATGCCTAAATTAAAAGTCGAAGATTTAGCAAAGATAAAAGAAAAAACCCGAAAGATGACTGTTCTACGGGAGGGGGCAGGAAAAGCAAAGGTGACAGTGCATATGGGCACTTGCGGTATAGCTTCTGGCGCCAGAGAGATTATGAGCGCTCTCTTGGACGAGATGAAGAAAAAAGATAGCAAGGATGTCATCGTAACCACCTCGGGTTGTGCGGGTCTCTGTAGTCAGGAACCCATGGCCACGGTGGAATTAAAAGGAGCCGCACCCGTCAAGTATGTCGAACTGACTCCCGAGAAGATACGCGAGGTCTTTAATAAACATGTTTTGGGAGGCGAGGTTGTCAAAGCGTACGCGTTGGCTGTTGGAAGCGAAAGGATGTATTGATATGGCTACAGCAAAAAGGGCTCCAACGAAAAAGGCATCAAAATCGTATCGTACCCATGTGCGCGTATGTGTAGGAACGGGTTGTGTCTCGAATGGTGCCTTGGATATCAAGAAGGCCCTTGAAAAGGAAGTCAAGAAACAAAAGCTTGATAAGAAAGTACTCGTCGTCACGACGAGTTGCCATGGATTTTGTGAAAGAGGCCCCATGGTTCATGTGCAGCCGGACGATATATTCTATCAAAAGCTCAAGGTAAAAGATATTCCACATCTCGTGCAAGAACATTTTCTCAACGGACGTCCTGTCAAGAAGTTCATGTATAAACCTCCGAAGTCCAAGGAGGCTTTACCAAAGATGAGTGATATCGAGTTTTTCAAGCATCAACAACTCATCGTTTTAAGAAATCGAGGACGTATCGATCCCGAACAGATCGATGAATACATCGCGTATGACGGTTATACAGCCCTAGCAAAAACTTTAACGACAATGAAACCCAAGGACGTCATCGAAGAAATTAAAGCCTCAGGACTTCGCGGACGCGGTGGTGCCGGTTTCCCCACAGGCATGAAGTGGGAGCTCTGCCGGAACGCCACAGGGGACGTGAAATACATTGTCTGTAACGCCGATGAGGGTGATCCGGGTGCTTTTATGGACAGGAGCGTGTTGGAATCCGATCCCCATTCCGTGTTGGAGGGAATGCTCATCGGTGCGTATGCCATCGGTGCTAGTGAGGGCTTTATTTACGTCCGGCATGAGTATCCACTGGCTTTGGAATGCATTAATAAAGCCATCAGGCAGGCCTCCAGTTATGGGCTTCTGGGAAAAAACATCCTGGATAGTGGGTTCAGTTTTAAAATGCATGTCGTACAGGGGGGCGGAGCTTTTGTTTGTGGTGAAGAATCAGCCCTCTTGGGTTCCATCATGGGACGGAGACCCGAACCGGTACAGAGGCCACCTTATCCTGTGGAAAAAGGACTCTGGGGAAAGCCTACCAGCATCAATAATGTAGAAACATGGGCAAACGTACCGCCGATCATCAGCAACGGTGCAAAGTGGTTCTCCAGCATCGGTACCAAGACAAGCAAAGGAACAAAAATTTTTGCCTTGGTCGGTAAAGTTAAGAATACGGGTCTCATCGAAGTTCCCATGGGAACGACGCTGCGTCAGATTATCTTCGACATTGGCGGCGGTATTATGGACGACAAAGATTTTAAAGCCGTTCAGACCGGGGGTCCCTCCGGTGGATGCATACCCAAGAAGCTCCTCGATTTGCCCGTTGATTATGAACAATTAACCGCGGCCGGCTCGATGATGGGTTCCGGTGGAATGATTGTGATGGATGATGCCACATGCATGGTGGATGTGGCCAAGTACTTCTTAAACTTTCTCGTGGAAGAGTCGTGTGGCAAATGTATGTCCTGCCGGGAAGGAACCCAGCGTATGCTGGAGATTGTCACTCGAATCACAGAGGGGCAAGGTCGGGAGGGCGACATCGAGTTGCTGGAAGAGCTTGCCGAAACGGTACGGGATACTTCCATGTGCGGATTGGGTCAAACGGCAGCCAACCCCGTGCTATCGACCCTTCGTTATTTCCGGAAGGAGTATGATCTTCATATTAAATACAAGCGCTGTCCGGCCAAGGTGTGCAAGTCGATGATTAACTTCTACATCGTGCCGGAACGATGCACCGGTTGTCAGAGGTGTGTGGAGGCTTGTCCTGTCGGGGCTATCGTAGGGCCGCGTTCGGAACCTCACAATCTGGATGTGACCAAGTGCATCCGGTGCAGAGCATGCTATGAAATTTGTAAATTTAACGCCATAGAAGATGTTGTGGTAGATGCCATTCGCATCATCAGTGGAGTTGGTGTCGAAGAGGAGAGTGAAGCATGATACAGATGAAACTCAATGGTTTAGATGTTCAGGTGGAGGAGGGATGGACCGTTCTCGAGACGTGTCGTTTTTATGGCATCGAGATACCCACGCTATGCTATAAAGAACATCTCTCTCCGTACGGGGCGTGTCGGCTCTGTACTGTTGAGATTGGAGAAGGCGATTCGACGAAACTCGTCTCTTCCTGTACATATCCTGTATCCGATGGCCTTGTTGTACGCACGCACACGAACCGCGTTCAGAGAGCCCGGAAGATGCTCATCGAACTGCATGTTGCTCTTTGCCCCACATCGAAAGTCATTCAGGATTTAGCATCGAGGATGGGCGTTACTCAGGTTCGATTCGAACCCAAGTACGAGGACTGCGTTCTCTGCGGCCTGTGTGTTCGGATGTGCAAAGAACAGATGGACGGTAAGGCCATCGGTTTTGTAGATAGAGGGCGGAACAGACGAATCACATCGCCTTTTGATATCAAATCCGAAGAATGTCGTTTATGCGGCGGATGCATTTGGATATGTCCTGCGTGTCAGACACGATGCCATGGACCGAATCCCGAATCTGTGCTGTGCAATGCCTGCCTTATGACAGAGACAACCTGTTTAGACGTCTATGATGACATGCAGTGCTGGATGGGAGGAAAGGGAGAATGTGGAATGTGTGTGCGAGAAGATACCGTCGTTAAAGAGTAAAAAGGTAAGATTGGAAAATAAGAAGGAGACAAAACATGTCACTTACCAGACTCAACAGGACAGCTGCTACACTAACTAAGAACAGGACCGAAGATTCGGTTAGTCCTTTCAGCGGGATGTGCGTGACCTGTGTTGACGGTTGTATCGGTATGTGCGAGATCGGGAAATCTGCTTACCGGGGCCATGAGGTTATATATCCTCAACCCTTCGGTATTATCACTACAGCTTCTGAAAAAGATTACCCCGTGGACCTGTCCCATTTTACCATCTTGGGAACTGCGGCTGGGGCTCATGGTATCGACGAAGACAGCGATAAAGCGATTTTCCCCAATGTCAGCCTGGAACAGAAAATCGGTGCTAACGGCGAAATCAAAGTCAAACTACCTTTCGTCGTTCCCGGGTTGGGATCAACCAACGTTGCGAAGAATAACTGGGCTGGTCTGGCTATCGGATCCGCCATCAGCGGCACACCCTTGACTATCGGTGAGAATGTCGTGGGAATGGATGTGGAATCGGTTATCGAGAAAGGGAAAGTGAAAAAAGCCCCGGATTTGGAAAACCGGGTAAAACTTTACAAGGAGTGGCAGGATGGGTACGGTGCCATCGTCCTCCAGGCCAATGTAGAAGACACGCGGCTTGGCGTACAAGAATACGGGATTCAGAAACTGGGGGTAGAGGTCGTCGAGTTGAAGTGGGGACAGGGGGCCAAGGATATTGGTGGTGAGGTAAAAATTAATAATTTGCCCAAAGCCCAGTTGTTGTACAAACGCGGCTATGTCGTATTACCCAACCCTACGGATCCGGAAATCATCAAGGCATTCGAGAAGGGAAGCTTTAAGGAATTCGAACGCCATTCGAGAATCGGCATGGTTACCGAAGAAGATTTCATGAATCGTGTTCAGGAACTTCGCGGTGCGGGTGCCAAGCATGTATTCTTAAAGACGGGCGCTTACCGTCCCGTCGATCTCGCCCGAGCCGTCAAGTTTGCCAGTAAAGCCAAAATCGGCATGCTCACAATAGACGGTGCCGGCGGAGGAACAGGCATGAGCCCTTGGCGGATGATGAATGAGTGGGGCATACCTGTGGTCGAGATTCTTTCTCTGGCATATCAATATGCCAAGGCGCTGGATGAGAAAGGTGAGTATGTTCCTCCTATCGCCATCGCGGGTGGCTTCACGTTCGAAGATCAGATCATCAAAGGGTTGGCGCTGGGAGCGCCGTACTTCAAGATGGTCGGCATGGCACGTAGTCCTCTGGCCGCGGCCATGGTGGGCAAGACCATCGGGAAGCGTATTGATGAAAGCAACGTTCCTGTTTATGTCGAACGTTTTGGATCATCGAAGGAAGAGATTTTTGTAACAGGCCCCGAATTGAGGCACCGTTATGGCACAGATTTCGATAAGATCCCAACGGGGGCTATCGGCCTGTATACATACTACGAGCGTTTGGCCCAGGGTATGCGGCAGTTGATGTGCGGTGCTCGTAAGTTTACGTTGGATCATATTACACGCGATGACATTGCGTCTCTCACACAGGAAGCTTCCAGTATAAGCGGTATTCCACACGTGACGGAGGTCGATAAGGAAGAAGCATGGAAGATCATCAACAGCTGAGCGTCCAGAAGTCGGCGACAATAGCGCTGTCGGCACATCTATGAGTCGGTGAGAACCAACAGCACCTATTTCATGTATAGAAAAATAATCAGCGTATACTATTCTTGAAAAGATAGTGACGATGATTTTTTCAAGAAAGGTGGGGTAGCAAATAGGGCGGCTGTCTCCACCTTTTAACAATTTAACAATAGGAGTTCAAGATGGACCAAAATGAGACGGAGTACTTGAAAAACAACTTGGATGCCGATAATTTTGAGAAACTGATGGCCGTCGATAACCCCAAACTTCACCAGTTTGTAGCCGATTATGTGGAGCTTTGCCATCCTGAAAAGGTATTTGTATGCACCGACGCCCAGGAAGACCTTTCGTATATTCGTCAGAGCGCTATCGATAAAGGCGAAGAGTCGAAACTCGCCATCGAAGGCCATACGATTCATTTTGATGGATATTACGATCAGGCGAGGGACAAAGAACACACAAAATTCCTGCTGCCCAAGGGCGTGGATCTCGGACCCAACATCAATTCCATCGATAAAAAGGAGGGTGTTGCAGAAGTCAACGAGATCCTGAAGGGCATCATGGAAGGTAAGGAGATGTTCGTCCGGTTTTTCTGTCTGGGACCGACAAATTCCCAGTTTTCCGTACTGAGCTGTCAATTGACTGATTCGGCTTATGTGGCCCACAGCCTGGACTTGCTTTATAGGCAGGGGTACGAGGCTTTTAAACAAGCCGGCAATAATCCCAACTTCTTCAAAGTCATTCACAGTGCGGGTGAGCTGGATGAAAATAACACGAGTAAGAACCTGGACGGGCGCCGTATCTATATCGACACAGAAGACAAGATTGTGTACAGCACCAATACCCAGTACGGCGGTAACACTCTGGGGTTGAAGAAACTCTCCATGCGTCTGGCCATCAAGCAGGCATCCACGGAAGGATGGCTGTGCGAGCATATGTTCGTCATGGGTGTGCACGGTCCCAACAATCGGGTGACTTATTTCACGGGAGCATTCCCCTCACTCTGCGGCAAGACATCGACATCGATGATGATGGGCGAAACCATCGTGGGTGATGATATCGCCTACCTCCGTAACATCGATGGCAAAGTGAAAGCGGTAAACGTGGAAGCCGGCATGTTCGGCATCATCATGGGGATCAACGCGAAGGACGATCCCATCATCTGGAAAACACTCCACAATCCCAACGAACTAATCGTGTCCAACGTCCTCATTACGCCGGATAAACACGCGTACTGGATAGGCAAAGACGGTGACGTCCCACCCAAGGGTGTAAACCACTCAGGCGATTGGACGCCGGGTAAGAAAGATGAGAAAGGCAACGGAATCACCCCGTCCCATAAGAATGCCCGTTTTACCGTTAATTTGAGGAAGCTGGAGAATATCGATCCGGCTCTGGACGATCCGGCTGGTGTGGAAGTAGGAGGCATTATCTACGGCGGACGAGACTCCAACACCTGGGTGCCTGTTCGAGAAGCCTTCGACTGGACCCACGGTATTATCTGCATCGCTGCTGCCCTGGAATCGGAAACGACGGCTGCGACGCTGGGCAAAGAAGGCGTTCCCAAGTTCAATCCCATGTCAAACCTCGATTTTGTCTCGATTCCTCTGGGCGAGTATATCCAGAAAAACCTGGATTTTGGCGCTGCGGTGAATAGTCCGCCTCCGATTTATGGCGTGAATTACTTCTTGAAGGATAAGAACGGAGAGTTCCTGAACGCCAAAACCGACAAGGGCATCTGGCTCAAATGGATGGATCGCCGTTTTTACGGAGAAATGGATGCTATCGATATGCCGGTTGGCCGTATTCCCAAGTACGAAGACTTGAAGATGCTGTTTCAAGAGGTACAGGGCAAAACGTATTCTGAAGAGGAATACGTCGAACAGTTCAAATTAAGGATAAATGAATTCCTGGCAAAGATCAATCGGATCGTCGACATCTACAAGAAAGTACCCGATGCCCCGAATATCATTTTCAAGACGCTGGATGAAGAGATCGTCCGGTTGAAGGAAGCGCAAGGCAAGTTTGGGGATTATATTTCGCCAGAGAAGTTCATGTAATCTCGAATCCATTTTATTTTCACCAAGATTCCTTCAAGGGTCGGCGTCGTTAATGTGGGCGGTGCTGACCCTTTTTTATCTTGACATTTCCGATTTTGATGTATATACTATCGTATTGTAAATCGGGGATGAAAAAGGAGGTCGGTTTTGGCCAACATTCTGATTGTGGATGACGAATCTGCTGTACGGAAGCTCCTTTCCGAGGTCGTAAAACGAATGGGACATACACCCATAGAAGCGGCCAACGGGAAGGAAGCGTACGATCAATTCCGGAATGCGTCGATTGATCTTTCTTTCCTGGATATACACATGCCGGAGTTGGACGGCATCAGCTGTCTTGAGACGTTCAAGTCCATCGATCCCGCCGCCGTCGTCATCGTGATGACAGGATACCCGTCGGCAGAGACAATTATCGAAACGATCGAAGACGATGGGTATACGTATATCGCCAAACCCTTGGAGGTCCACCAGATCATGGATCTCATCGAACGGGGGCTGGCATTCCGGGAGGCGCGTTTGCGGGGAGAAGATGTATAAGCACTGAACGTTCATCGAAAGTTCCAAACATCGCGTATAACGAACCCGCATGAATTGCTCCTCACCGTCCTCTTATGTCGCCTTTGACACCCTATTTATTATTAAAAGCGCTTTTTTAAATCCATTCTATGCCTAAGGTCATGTTGGAATCCGCAGTCGTGGATGCCGTTTATGTGAATTTCCAACGATGATGGAAAAATGCTTTCGACATTCACCCGATCATCATCTCTAATCGTAAAACCCGTCTTCATCGTTATCCCGCCATAGATATGTGTTGGTGTTTTTCCCTTCAATGGATTTATTGCAGAATATCCGTAACCATGGTCAGATTGACTTGTTTTAGACACTGCAAGGTTGGAATTGCTGGAACAGGTGATTCGGCCGTCGTCGAGTTGGTTTGAATAGATTCTCCGACTGGTGGGATTGTCATGGCTATATGCATCCAGGTACATGCTTCATCCTCTGGGATGCGCACTGTTCTCACGAGGAATACAGATGCAGTCATACGTTCTGCCGTTGTAGTGTCCGTCACGTTAACAAGGACTGATGGAAGACATTCGAAATTCAGAATAAGGGAAAGGGGGTGGATAATGACGAAGTCCTACGGTTTGGACTCTTCACGAGTCTGAACAGGTCTTCTTGCCGTTGAAAGATGCGCCTCACACCTGCGGGTACTTGGCGCGTTGATGAGGCTTGGGGGGATAACCCGAACCGCTTGTCCGTTTCTTATTTTACGTGATAGGCTTTTTGGAGGAGTCCTTGGGCATCGGGGAAATAGGTCAGGGCCTCCTGGAGTTCACGATCCCTCAGCAGTTGGACGCGATACCTGGCCTGATTGTCCCAGATTTCGGCGGCAATGCTTTGCTTGAGGATAAACTGGATATCCGATTTGTTCTTCTGGAATTCCTGTTCTGTGATCTGAAATCCCTGATTCCGAACATGGCCAAGGAATTCGTCCAGTGCACGGTCGTCGGGATTGTAATTCAGAATAAAATCATCGAGATCGTTCTTTAATTCTGGATGTGTCCGGACGTACTCCTCGCTGAACGTGAATAGCGGCCGATCGGGTTCGATGATGATTTTTCTTACGATGGAATTCAACGGTTCACGAGAGGCTTTCAAGGTGATGTCCGGGGAAATCCCGCCTCCGCCGTAAACCTTCCTCTCCAGAATCAGTGTTTTATACGAGGGTCGGGAGGCATCCGCTTCCTGCTTTTTGTACAGACTGTCGTTGACGATTTCCTCGTAGTATTCCTGCAGGGATTTATCGTCGTACGACCGCTGGATGAGCCGTCCACTGGGCGTGTAATACCGGGCGGTGGTCATGAACAGGGCAGAGCCGTCTTTGAAAGGATACTGCCTTTGAACAAGCCCTTTTCCGAAGCTCGTCTCACCCACGACGAGGCCACGATCCCAGTCCTGCATGGCCCCTGCCACGATCTCCGACGCCGATGCTGACGCACGATCGATGAGTACGATGAGGGGATAGAGAGTGTGCGTGGCTCTTCCGGTGGAAAAGTATTCCCGGAACGATTTTCGTATTCGTCCCTTGGTGTATACAATTCTTTTTTCCTTGGGCAAGAACTTATCGCACACATCCACGGCCGCGTCAAGCCGGCCACCGCCGTTGCTCCTGAGGTCGAGGACGAGTCGTTCGATGCCCTGGGATTCCAAAGATTGGAGATGATCCTCCAACTCCCGAACCGTCGTGGAAGAGAACCGGATGATGCCGATGTATCCGGTTCCGGGCTCCAACATGAAGGCATAGGGAACGCTTTCCACGTGTACTTCATCCCGCGTGATAACATACTCTTCGTTTTGATCCCAGCCCGGACGCTCTATGGTTACCCGGACTCGCGTTCCTTTGGGCCCCATAAGCTTCAGGGGAACCTCATCCCTTTTCATACCGACGGCTGAATTCCCTTCAATGGCCACGATGCGGTCACCGGCTTGTAAACCCACTTTATCAGAAGGGCCGTCGACCATGACCGACATGATGGTGATTTTATCCCGTATAATATCAAATGTGACGCCGATACCAGAGTAACCCTCATAACTCTGATTCCAGCGTTCGAAGTCTTCGCTGGAGAGGTAAGAGGTATGTGGATCGAGGTCGGACACCATGCCCTTGATGGCACTTTCGATGAGTTCTTGCGGATCTTTTTCCTCGACGTATTCCTCATTGATTGTGATGATGATTTCGCTGAAGAGCTGTATTTTTGCGTACAGGGATTTTCCATAACGGTAGACACGAGGAGAGGCCCCTGTTAAGAACAAGATTAAGAGAGCGATGAATACTGTCAGGACAGTAGACTTTGAAATCTGTTTTTTCTTCATTTTCTGGCTCGTCGTAACTTTCTCTATAGTCATATCTTATAAAAACAGGTATTATGAATATAAATAACCATTCCCTTAATGTCAAGGTGGCGCGGTAAAAACAACTTGATTTGGGTGGAAATTTTATTAAATTCAATACTTACGAGGAAAGATCATGAGTCTATTGAATAAACACCGTATCGTGCTTACAATCGCTATTACGATCTGCTGCACGTCGACCCTTTTCGGTCAGTATTACTTTGGCAGGAATAAGATTCAGTACAACCAGTTCCAATGGCAAATCCTCAAGACGAAACACTTTGATATTTATTTCTATCCTGAGATGGAGGAGTTGGCTGAGATCGGGGCCTATCTGGCCGAAGAAAGTTATCGGCACCTTCAAGACAAGTTCAATCACAATATCCTGCAAAGGATACCGCTGGTCTTCTACAGTTCCCACTTTCATTTTGAAGAGACAAATACCCTGCCTTATATCATCCCGCCGGGCGTTGCTGGTTTCTTCGAATACATCAAGGGGAGAGTGGTTGTGCCCAGTGACGGTTCGCTCTCTCAGTTCCGCAAGGTGATCCGTCATGAACTGGTACACGTATTCCAGCGAAGCTACGTATCCAGAACGTTGAAAGATCATCGCATCCTTCGCTTCAAAGATGCCCCGCTGTGGTTTACCGAGGGCTTGGCGGAATACTGGTCGGAAGGCTGGACGACAGAAGCGGAAATGATTATCCGGGATGGTGTAATGAACAATACCATCGTTCCCATAGAGAGTATGGGATGGATATGGGGAACGTATATCATGTACAAGGAGGGACAGTCCATCCTGAAGTTCATCTCGGACACATACGGTGAGGAAAAAATTCTACAGCTTCTCCAGAATCTATGGAAAGAGGAGTCGTTTTCCAAAGTCATGAAAATCACCATCGGGAAAGATTATAAAGAATTGAGCGAGGAATGGCTCTACTATTTAAAAAAATCGCGGTTTCCCATGATGGAGGAAAAGGAATTCCCCCGGATGGTGACAATCCGTCTGACCGAGAATGGATTCAACTCACTCCCGAGTTTTTATCGTGATGGCGATGTACCCATGGTGGTTTTTGTGGCGAACCGGGATGGCTATTCCAGCATTTATCGAAAACCGGTGGTGAAGTTCAAAGAAAAACGACCGGAAATTTTAATCAAGGGTGAACGCACGCCAGAACTGGAATCATTCCATCTCCAAAACAGTCGTATCGATGTGGATTCCGCTGGCAGGCTGGCTTTTATCGCTAAAAGCGGCCCTCAGGATATTCTGAATATATTCGACATCGCCAATAAACATAATATTCAGACGTATGCGTTCGACAATCTGGTCTCACTGTTTTCCCCGTCCTGGTCGCCCGATGGCACACAGATAGCGCTCTCCGGGTTGGATAAGCATGGCCGGAGCGACCTCTACGTCGTCGGCGTGAAGGATGGATCGATTCGCCGGCTGACCGTCGATTTTTACGAGGATCAGGACCCGGACTGGTCCCCCGACGGCCGATGTCTGGTGTTCAGTTCCGACAGGACAGACCTGGGAGACGAAGGGTATACGAATTTGTTTATCTACGATCTGGAGGCATCGCGAATCCGGTATCTGACGTTTGGTCCCTACCACGACAGGAGTCCCGCCTGGTCGCCCGATGGACGTTACATTGCGTTTTCCTCGGACAGGGATGGTGTGTACAATATCTGGCTTATCGGGCAGGGAAAAATCCGGAGCCAAGAGCTGGCTCATTCGCTCTACAGGTCGCATTCCAATGGAGACGTACCTTCCACACTCAAGCAAGTTACCCACTATACTGGCGGAGGGTACTATCCGTGCTGGACGGACAGACACACTCTGCTGTTATCGGTATTCGAAAACCTGAGCTTTCAGGTTTCTGAATTGTATGATCTGGAAGAACGCTGGCAAGATGCGCATGAAGTAGAGCCGGACCCTCTGGTGAAAGATTCGGGTTTATGGATGTATCCGCGTATATCGGGTCATATGGTATCGTCCAAGGTAAAATATCGAAAAAAGTTTAGCCTGGATATTGCCCAGAGCCAGGTCGTTCAGGATCCCATATACGGGACTGCCGGAGGGGGACAGCTGGTGATCTCGGATATGCTGGGAGACGAACAGTACTATTTCCTTATTTTTAACAATGCCCGATCCCGCTCAGAATTCTGGAAGAGTTTTAATCTGGCAGCCACTCGGGTAGACCTGTCCCGCCGAGTCAATTATGCTCTGGGTTTGTACCGTCTGGCAGGCCGGTATTACAACCGTTACGAGGGCTATTTTTATGAGAACCGGTATGGCGGCTACGGTTCGGTCAGTTATCCCTTCAACACGTTCGAGCGGCTGGAAACGAGTATCAACATACGTCATTCCACCAAGGATCGATACACGGGAAGTCCGGCCAGAAAGGCCTTCCTGCTTTCGAATTTTATTTCATATGCCAAGGACAATTCCTTATGGGGACCCACGGGCCCTCTGGATGGTGTGCGGTACAACATCACCCTGGGGAACACAGTCGATGTGCGTCATTCCAACGTAAGTTTTACCACGGTGATGTTCGACTTGCGAAAATATTTTCGCATCGGATACCGGATGTGCCATGCCATTCGCGTGTGGGGGCAGTTCAATCATGGAAAGGAGCCCCTGCCGTTTTTTATGGGGGGATCGTGGGATCTCCGGGGATACAAACTCTGGTCCCTGTGGGGCACGAAGCTGGCTCTGATCTCCAATGAATTCCGGTTTCCGTTCATCGACCAGTTCTATTTGGGATTTCCTTTTGGGGGTATCGGTTTTAATTCCATCCGGGGAGCCCTATTTGTGGATGCGGGAAATGTGTGGGAAGACAAGTTCGGTGAAATCAAGGGCAGCTTGGGATTCGGTCTTCGTCTACGTATCGGGGGATACTTGGTCCTAAGATTGGATATCGGCAAAAAAACAAACTTTAAAACCATTTATCCCACGACGTTTACACAATTTTTCTTTGGATGGGACTTCTGAGAATGCAAGCGTTCCAATATCAGGATCGAGAGCTATTCTGCGAAGGCGTACCCGTTTCAGACATCGTCCGCAAAGTCGGATCGCCGGTCTATATTTACAGCCGGCAGAGACTGATATCCAACTTTCGCTCGGTCGAGGCCGGCCTTTCGAATAAGGATCATCTAGTGTGCTATGCCGTGAAGGCCAACGGAAATCTGAATATTCTGAAAATTTTTGCCGACATGGGATGCGGGGCCGATGTGGTGTCGGGGGGTGAACTGGCTCTGGCACTGAAAGCCGGTATTCCTCCGGAGAAAATCGTCTTTGCCGGTGTCGGGAAGACCGATGATGAAATCGAACAAGCTGCACGTCATCAAATTTTGTCCATCAATGCGGAGTCACTCGCCGAAATCAGCATCATCAACCAGATCGCCATCGGATTGGGTACGACGATTCCCGTTGCCATACGGGTGAATCCGGATATTGAGATTGAGTCCCATCCATACATAAAAACAGGCATCGAAGAGAGCAAGTTCGGTATCGTGAGGAATCGGGTCGAAGAAGCTTTTCAAACCGCGGCAAGCCTGCCTGGAATCAGATGTGAAGGAATTCATTGTCATATCGGATCAATGATCATGGATGCGGAGCCGTTCGTCCGGGCGACGGAGGTCATGGCCCATCTTGTGCAGTCGTTGCGAATGCAGGGGATTTCTATCAGACATGTGGATATTGGCGGTGGTCTGGGTCTCGATTACGCTCGTGTCGTGGACGATGGGAATTTGACCGTCCATGAGGACAACACAGCGTTGACGCCGGCGGACCTGTTTCGGTCTATTTTTCCAGTGCTGGATGGATTGGGCGTACGACTTCTCTTCGAGCCGGGACGATATCTGGTGGCCGATGCGGGAGCCTTGGTGACCCGAGTCACGCTGGTCAAAAAGAACGAAAAGATAAAATTCGTCGTCGTTGATGCGGGCATGAATGATCTCATTCGGCCGAGCCTTTACGATTCATACCATCAAATTGTGGTCGTGAATCAGACAGAGCAGGACGTGGAGACGGTTCATGTCGTGGGACCTATCTGTGAGGCGGGCGATTTTTTTGCCCGAGATCGATCACTGCCTAGGGTGAATCGGGGAGATCTTTTGGCCGTCATGGCGGCGGGCGCTTACGGATACTCGCTTTCGTCCAATTATAACGGCCGTCTGCGACCTCCCGAAGTCCTGGTGGAGGGGGATACGTTTCGTCTGATACGCGAACGTGAGCGTCTCGATGATCTGTGGAGAGGAATCCTGTAAGGATTCATACAGCTCACTGCCGATACCTAGATATAAGACACGAAACCACAGATCGTCTTTTTGACAGATAAAGGAGGATTATATTATGCTTCGGCATCCCGTGCTTCTGGATAGAGATCGAACAGGACTCCTGGTCGTCGATATTCAGGAGAAAATTTTAGCTGTAACATCCCGATCCAAACAGGTCGTGGAGAATGCTGTCAAACTGATCAAGGGATTCAAAATACTCGAGCGTCCGATTTTTATAACGGAACAGTATCCCGAAGGTCTCGGAAATACCGTGGATCCGGTTAAAAAAGTTTTAGAAGAAGCAGAAATCCATCAAAAATTAACCTTCAGTTGCTGCGGCATCGAAGGACTCACACGCCAAATTCGGACACAGAAGATCGATCAATTGGTTCTCTGCGGAATCGAATCGCATGTCTGTGTGTGGCAGACTGCCATGGATTTGGTATACGATGGCTTTAAAGTGTCTGTGGTAGGCGACGCCCTTTCCTCACGAACGGACGAAAACCACGAGGCTGCCCTGAGGCGCATGACGAGCCATGGCATCGAAGTCACAACGACGGAAATGGTGCTCTTCGAGTTGTTGAAAGAGGCGGGTACGGATGCGTTTAAGGCGATCTCTAAACTCATTAAATAAAGACTACGTTTGCATATTTTATCAAACGAAAGAAAGACAAGCCGTTGATTTTTTTGATAGAAAGGACTTGAAATTTTAGGAGAAATTGATTATTTTCAAAATGAAATGATTGGATCGTCAGAGGAGGCTTCCGAGTATGAAATGGATGGTATGTTTGATCGCTTTCCTTTTTAGTGTAGATGCGTCAGCCCAGAACGAATCGTTGTACATCAAGGTGAACCAGGAGAATCTCCGAGCCGCACCCAACGGGTCGAAGATCGGGGAGCTGATGGCCGGGACGAAGGTCAATGTCTTAGAAAGGCAGTCCAAGTGGGTCAAGGTCACTTTTACAGGATGGATATGGGCCGAATCGTTAACGTCCGATTCCACACAAATTGCTGGATTCAAGATAAGGGCCAGTCACATACTTCTCAAAACGCAAGAAGAGGCTACAGAGATTCTGCGGCGTTTAAAAAGCGGTGAAGAGTTCGGAGCATTGGCCCAGCAGCATTCCATCGATAAAGCCAGCGGAGCCAGGGGTGGAGATTTGGGTGAGTTTGGCAGGGGGGACTTACGCCCGGAGTTCGAGGAAGCTGCCTTTAAATTGAAAGTAGGTGCCTTGAGCGGTGTTGTTCAGTCGCCTGTGGGTTATCATATCATCAAAAGGACAAGGTGATATCATCGAGATTTTACAGTGATAATCGTTGGAGGTCAGCCATGCAAAAAATCATCGAAAGAGTAAAACAGATCGTTTTAAAACCGCGGGAGACGTGGGAGACGATTGCTGCAGAAGAAGCTACGGTCGCAGGATTATTCAAAGATTATCTTCTTATTTTAGCTGCAATACCGGCCATAGCATCTTTCTTAGGATATTGGATTATCGGATACAGGATTCCCTTTCGTTTTGGGTGGTTTGGCGGAATGATTCGGCTCTCGTTTTTAGAATCACTGTTGAACGCCGTGATATGGTATCTCCTGATGGTAACCGGTGTGTGGTTGGCAGGAAAGATCATTAGTTTTTTAGCTCCGAGATTTGGTGCTTTGCAGGATGACGTCAAAGGATTTAAGGTAGCCGTATTTTCATATACACCTTATTTTGCCGCTGGCATTCTGCTCATTATTCCTTCTCTTGGAGTCTTAACGACGTTAGCCGGATTGTACGGACTTTATCTTCTTTATATCGGTCTACCTATCGTAACGGGGGCGCCCAAAGAGAAGTCACTGGCCTATACTATCGTCGTCATCGTCGTGCTTATTTTAATCTTTTTTATCGTGGGTTCCGTTACGCAGGCGATTTTGGGAGCTTTTGGGCCTTCTATATACATCGGGAAATAGGATGAACTCTCGGAGCAATCCTTTTTATGGGTAGGGTGGACACTAGAATGCCAGAGGGGGAAGATACGACAGAAGAACAACGTTCAGACCTCGAGATTCTCGATACTTTTTCTTGTGCCGTCAACCAAAGCCTTCAACTGGAAGACGTCCTCAACACAGGTGCTGATCACGTGATGCAGCTATTCGAGGATGTCTCCGGGATAGAGGTGTATCTCGTGGATCAGGAGAAGGGGACGTTGTTTCTGAAAGCGCACCGAGGCCTCTCTCCTGAATTCATCGGAACGGGTACGCTGCAGAAAGGGGAGGGGCTCGCCGGAACCATAGCCGATTCGCAAAAGCCTCTTTTTATGGGACTCCTGGCGGGTGATGAGCGAATAGATACACGACGGGTGAAGAAAGAAGGCTTGAGTTCCTACGGCGGCATACCCATTATTCATGATGATCATGTGCTGGCTGTGCTAGCCCTGTACACCCGAATACCTCGTACCTTTTCCGAAGAAGAACGGTCTCTCCTCTTAGAAATCGGCCGCAGATTGGGTCTAGCCCTGCAGAATGCTCTGAGGTATGAACAGGCGGCTGTTCGGGCCCGACGGTTTGTGACGATCAGCAGAGCTATCGCCGTTACCAGGCAATTAGGCACGCTTAACGAGGTCCTTCAGGACATCACCAAGGTTTTGGTACAGTCCTTGTGTTTCGACCAATCCTGGATAGGCTTGATCGATGAGAACAACATGCTCCAGGGAAAGGCGGGTTTTGGTGAGGGCATGACCGCCAAGAGCATCTCTGTTGAGTATTCCATCGGTATCGATTCGCGGCACCCGGCTGTTTGTGCTGTGCTCGAGCAAAAACCCGTCGTTTACCAATTCGTCGACGATGTGAAGGATGATGAGTTTAAGACTCGGCTTAAAAAACGGAACGTTCAAAGCTTGGGGTATATTCCCATTCTCAGCGGAGAGAGGGCCCTGGGTGTTATCGGCGTATTCCATGTTTCCGACCAGGCGTTCGATGAAGAGGATATAAAAACACTGGTCAGTGTGGCTGAGCAGGCAGCCATCGCCATCGAGAACGCCCGGCTCTACGAACAGATTAAGACATCCGAAGGCAGATACCGGACGCTCTTCCAAGCGACGGGAACGAGCCTGGTCATCATTGATGAAGAGCAGCAGTTCCGTCTGGTCAACCATGCGTTTGAGACTTTAAGCGGGTACAGCCAGGCTGAACTCGTTCGCCATATGACATTACCATCCTTCCTTTCCGATGGAAAATCATCTACCCTCGTCGAAAAATTAAAAAATCCGCCCCAGAACTGGGAGGCCCGGTTTACCGACCGAAATGGTGTGATAAAACAGGTTCATCTGACTACAACACGCATTCCCGACTCCACAGATATACTCGTTTCCCTGATCGATATGACTCGTGAACGGGAACTGGAGAGACGGCTTTTCCGAACGGAAGAACTGGCTGCCATCGGCGAGCTTTCTGCCGGAATCGCCCATGAGATTCGAAATCCCTTGGTCGTTATCACCACGTCGGTGAGCCTGCTGAAAGACGAGCCAGAAATTTCTGAGGAAGGCAGACAACTGCTGGATGTAGTCAAGGAGGAATCCGATCATCTGGCCGCTATCGTGGATGATTTCTTAAAATTTGCCAGACCCAAGAAACCCGCGTTCAACAAAGAAGATCTCAATAAACTGATGCAGGACGTCACACGAAGGCACAAGGAATTGAACGACAAACAGGTGGAGTGGGTGGAACGGTATGACGATGGGCTTCCCGAAGTGTCACTAGACAGGCACCAGATTCAACAGGTAATCACCAACCTTTTGTTAAATAGTCTGGATGCCATGCCGGATGGCGGCGTGTTAACCATTGAGACGCACAAGGAAAAGAAGATATCGGAAGATTGGATTCGGTTTACCATCGCCGATACGGGCATTGGCATTTCTGAAGAAGAAATCTCCAAAATATTCCAGCCTTTCTACTCGTGCAAGGAGAAAGGAACGGGAATGGGATTGGCCATCTGTCGACGCATCATCGATGAGCACTGCGGAGATATCTTCGTCGAGAGCAAGACGGATAAAGGCACCCAGTTTTCGGTACTCTTGCCCGTAGATAGAAAAGATAATATGAACGATGTATAAAGGAACGTGTCGTTATGGCGGATATCCTCCTTGTGGATGATGAAAAATCTGTGAGTACGACCGTTGGCTTATTCCTCAAGAAGGAGGGATATACCGTTGAAGAAGCCTCCAACGGTCCCGATGCAGTCGAGCAACTCAAGTTAAAGTTTTTCGATCTCGTCATCACAGACCTTAAGATGAAGCCCATGGATGGTCTCGAAGTCCTCCGTCAAGCCAAGAGTATCAATCCCATGACGGAGGTCGTGGTTATGACGGCCTATGGCACGGTCGAGAGCGGGGTGGAAGCCATGAAGCTGGGTGCATACGATTATATCCAGAAACCCTTTGAAAAGGATGAATTCCTCATCCTCGTATCCAAGGCCCTGGAACGAAAACAACTCTTGACAGAAGTGCAGCAGCTCCAAGATGAGCTGAAGGAGAAGTACCGGTTCGAGAACATCGTGGGTAAATCCAGCGAGATGATGGATGTGTTTTCCATGGCGCTTAGAGTAGCACCGACCGACAGCACGATCCTCATCTCGGGAGAAAGCGGAACGGGTAAGGAACTCGTCGCCAGGGCTATCCACCTCAACAGCCGGCGGAAGAATCGGTCGTTCGTCACCATCAATTGCGGAGCATTGCCAGAGAATCTACAAGAAAGCGAGCTGTTCGGTCACGTGAGAGGTGCCTTTACAGGTGCCATTCGGGATAAACGCGGATTGTTCCAGGAAGCCAACGGCGGAACACTGTTCTTGGACGAAATCGGCGAGACGGCTCCATCCACCCAGGTAAAACTTCTGCGCTTTCTGCAGGATGGTGAAATCCGTCGTGTCGGTGAAAACGATCCCATTCATGTAGACGTCCGCATGCTGGCGGCAACGAACCAGGATCTCGAAAAAGCCATCGAGGAGGGTCGGTTCAGGGAGGACCTTTACTATCGCTTGAACGTTATCAATATCCATATGCCTCCCTTAAGAAAACGACGAGACGATATTCCCCTGCTCATTAATTATTTTTTAGAGAAGAACGTTACCCAGAAGAAGAAAAAAATCGATTCCGTATCTCCGGATGCCATGAAAATTCTCACGGGGCATCGCTGGCCGGGGAATGTCAGGGAATTGGAGAACGTGATGGAGCGGGCTGTTATTTTGACGAATCGCAATGTCATCATGGCTGAGGATCTACCCGAATCGATTCGGGAGACTCCGTCCCAGGTTCGGGAACCGGAATATGATACGGAAGAGAAAACATTGGAAGAACTGGAGAAGTATTACATCCTAAAGGCTCTTGAAAAATATGCATGGAATCAAAAGAAAGCTTCCGAGGTTTTGGGTATTTCGACGACGACACTTTGGAGAAAGTTGAAGAGCTATGGTATAGAGCCTAAGAAAAAAGAATAAATGTTACCACTGATTTTTATGGAACCGCACGCTTTCAGAAAGTGACCGAATTATAAATTAAAGAATCCAATCCTTACAAATATCCTTTTTAAGACATATTCAAACGTCCGCATGCCTTGTCTCTTCAGCAGGATATCTTCAGTGAAGATAGCGCATTTGGTAGATCAAAACATCTAGCATGTTTGAATAACAATTCTGTTGTTCACTATTCATTCTGTAACACACCTGATTTTAATCTGAAAGTTTTTGCCGTTGTAGGAAAATTTTTCCTCTAAACAGCTTGTCCTAAACTTCTGTTTTTTAATGGTTGTTTCTTGTGATCCTGGGCAGTATTATTTGGCATGGTATTTGTCATTTTTCGTTTCGTTGGTTGGTATTACCGTTTCGGAGGAGAATGGATGTCCCAGGTTCTTCTAGTGGATGATGAAAAAAACGTGCTTACGACGTTCTCCATCGGACTCCGTCGGCATTCTTTTAAGGTACGTCAGGCGCAGAGTGGAAAGCAGGCTCTGCAGATCCTGGAAGAATGTCCTTGCGATGTCCTCGTCTCCGATGTGCGCATGCATCCCATGGACGGGTACACCCTCGCATCCCGTGTCCGGAATAAGTATCCATGGATCAGTATCGTGTTGATGTCTGCCTATGGTTTTGACAGCGACTTACCGGATTACAACGAAGAATTAAAATGTCCCCAACTCACAAAACCTTTCTCTGTGACAGAACTCATTCGGGTGATTCGGGAGGAAGAAAAAAAGTGGGATAAGCAGAGAATGCGGATGTTTTTTGATGATATTCAAAAAAAGATATTCGTTTTTGGGGAAAAGAAGGCGGAGGGACATATCCGAGCGTTTGTAGAGGAGGCAGGCTTCAATGTCGATTGTATGGGCTCTGCTTCTGATCCAATGGATCGGCTGTCCTCGGTGTCGTATGACCTGTTCCTCCTCGACGGTGAATTTTTGGACGGCCAGAATTGGAAGATACTCAATATGATCGATCAACAGCAGCCGGGGAAACCCGTCATCCTGCTGGTGAACAAGACCAATTATCAAAAATCGTTATCGGCACCCGATTTGGGCATAACGGTCATCGACAAGCAAGCATTTTTTCAGAATACATCATGGGCCGTGGCACGTCTGTTGAATAGTATGGATTGTGTGCCGTCGGTAGAGAAGGAAAATTAAGCGTCCTCCCTCCGAGTTTTTATCTTTTACATTATTTAACCAGGAATCCCATCTGCTGCGCCATCGTCGGCGGATTTTTCATTTTAATCTAAAATCTACAGGAACGGCCACCCATACAGACACGGCTTTACCCTCATCCATGGCCGGTTTCCAAGTAACAGACTTGATGGTGTTCATGGCAGCCTCGTCACAACCGGAGTGTCCCAACGATTTCATGAGTTGCATCCGTTTGACTTCCCCATGTGCGTCGATGTTCACCCAAACCATCACTCTACCCTCCACCCCCGCCTTGCGAGCTTCTTCGGGATAAATAAGATTTTCCTGGATGGCACCGTATCCATCGACGGGTTCCGGAGCGGAATCGAAAGGAACGAAGACAGGGACGTCGGTATCGGGGGGAGCCGGGGGAGGCGGTGGAGGAGGTAAGATCTTTTCGACGGGGAGTACATCTTTTCGATGCAAGACATCGGAAAAGTACTGATTCAATCGCTTGAAAAAGGGTTGACCGGCCACACCCTGCTTGCTGGGTAGTGACTTCAGGACGCTTCTGTAGAGGGCGATGACGTCATCGTACTGATCGCTACGATCCAAGCGTTGGAAAAAGGGCGTAAATACGAAGAACAGAGCATGCTTACGTGCATCGTTTACGTGCCAAGGACGACCGATGACCAGGGGTTGACCATGCTTAACGGCTGACAACATCTTGAACAGGTACGGTTGTTTTGGATCGGGTATTGATGATGCCTTCGCGGAGATCGTATCCAGTTGTGCTTCGAGGCGAATCTGGAGCAGGCGGTGTTGGGGTTCGTCGTCGAACGACACGCCAAGATACAGTTGGGCGTTTCGTTCTCCCTCGATTCTGATAAATGTGCGCAGCGATCCATCCCCTTTTTCGAGGCCATGAGAAACCGCTCCCCCAAACGCCGTGAGGAGGGAGAAGTGGTGGAACGAGTAAATAGAACGGAGGTTGTCGATATAATCCTGGGCGTTCTCGCTGAAGTTTTCGAGGGTGGATACGGCTGTTTCTCCGGGTAGCAGAGGAAAGGCCACGGTATCCCCATTGGTGGATGCCTCGAACACATACATCGCGTAAAAAAGAATTGTCGGATTTGGCTTCTGGCATAAGAGAGACGTCGGATGGATGATCATCGACATGCTGATCACCCCGTTGATCAATACGGTTCTGGATACTCCTTTATGCATGATAGATACCTCCTCTATTTATCCAGCCAGATAAAAGTCATTTCCGGATTGTCCGTGTGAAAAATCGAAACCTGGGCATTTTGTCCGTCGATTTCTGCAGAGTAAACAGCAATATCTAAGGCTGCAGAATCGAACCGCGTCGCCCGGGATGACGTTTGCCATATTCTGAACAGGGCCACAAAGACGATGACACAGATTGCGGCCAGGGACGGTATCGCCCAAGACCATACAGGACGTAACGCCCGTTTCGATGGAATTCTCGATGGAACGGTTGTCTGTACCTCTTCAACCAGCTCGTTCTTCACGTTTTTCCAGAAGCCTGTGGCGATGTGAGGAGGGATGGTCTCACGTCTGAATCGCTCTACAGCTTGGTTTAGCCGAAGGATGTGTTCCGACGCGTGTTTGCATTTTTCACACGCATCAAGATGGTCTGCGATTTGTCTTTTTTGTCGCTCCGATAATGTCTCGGGCTCTCGGGTTAGCCAGGTCCGTATTGTATGGCATCGCACAACAGACCTCCTACAACGCGTTCAATTCAATGTATGTTTTCCGCAATTGTTGCCGGGCTTTCATCACGGTCACACGAACCGTGGATTCGGAGCAGCCGAGAATCTCGGCCGCTTCCGGGCCGGAGAAGCCTTCCAGGTCTACCAGAGTGAAAGCCCGGCGTTTTTTGGACGATAACTGGCTGAGTGCTTTTTGAAAGAGTTCATCTTCGGCCAGCATGCTCAATGGATTCGACGTTGTCTCCTCGTTCATCTCAGCATTCAGGGATGACCGGTAACGGCGATAAGCGGATTTTAAACGATCGAGGCATACATTCACCAAGATGCGATGGAGCCACGGTGAGAAACGGCGCGCTTGGTTGAACCTGGAGAGTGAGCGGTAGGCTTTCACGAAAGCATCCTGAGCCGCATCTCGGGCGTCGTCCCAGTTTCCCAAAAAGCGATAGGCCGTGCTCAAGAGGGAATTCTGGTACTTCCTTACGAGTAAGCCAAACCCCTCGATATCACCGTTGAGGCAGTCCTGGATGATCTTGGTCTCCTGGATCAATGGCCTTCTCCGGTACGTTTTCTCTATCTATAATACGATATCAATCAGTAAATCGTTTATGGGCGGGATAAAAAAGGCCGAGGTTATTACCTCGGCCTTAATTTTTCTGTGGGATAATCGATTATTACTCTGTCCCCTTGAGCTCTTCGGCTTTATTGAATGCCTCTTGCCCTTTTTCTGCATTACCAGACCGGACATAGGCGATGCCGAGTAACGTCCATGCATTGACGTTGTCGGGTTGAAGCTCGATCGCTTTTTCCAAATAAGCGATGGCATTCTTGAAATGTGTTTCGGCCAACTTCTCTTTTTCGGTAATTTCCCCTTGCGAGTATATCGGATTCCCTCTCTCGTCCACTTTCTTGGCATCGTTGGCGATGCTGTCGGCAAGTGTGATGTAGGAATTACCGATGTTCAGGTTGCTCTCGAAGTCCTGAGGATCTAATTCCAAGACCTTTTTAAAGCTGGCGATGGCATCCTCGTACCTGTCCTGAATGGAGTATAGACGGCCCATGTTAAAGATAAGGTCTTTATCATCGGGTGTTGATGCGAGTGCTGTTTTATACGTTTCGATAGCCTTGTCCGAATCTCCCAACAAGTCGTGGGCGTATGCAATGTTGGTGAGTGCATCGGTATATATTTGTGTTTTGGGATCGGCTTTGTCCAGCACTTCCTGTAAAATTTCGATAGATTTATCATACTTTTCGGCCTGATAGTAGAGAGCGCCAAGATAATACTTAACTTCCAGATCGTCGGGATTGTTTTTCAGAGCGTAAAGATAGACCTCGATGGCCATAGAATCTTGATCGTTTTGGGTATAGGCAAAGGCAAGATTCTTGTATGCATCGATTTTTTCGGGCCTTAAATCGGTGGCAATCTGAAATTTCTCGATAGCATCGTCGATTTTATCTTGCTTGATGGCATTCACGCCACTGTTGAATACGTCTATCCAGTATTTCAGCCGATGCTGATCGATGTCGGCAGCATATTTCTGTGACTGCTTCAGAGATTTAGTAAACGCATCGTTCATTTCGCGGAACATTTTCTTGTGTCCGTAGGCCTGACCCAAGACGAAATAGGCTTCGGCATTCGTGGGCTGTTTTTCAATGGCCAATGTCGCCTGTTCGATGGCTTTATCGTAGTTGGATTGCTGGATGTACATCTTGGCAGATGTGGTTTCGGCTTGCCCAACGCAACGGATAAAGAGAATCGAACCGAGCATAAGGACGATTACGAGTCCTGCGATTGCCTTTTTCATCAATTTTTTCCTCCTTCACTATATTACATAATATTAAAAATTTTCATAATAAACCCCAAAATTTACTATAAAAACAAGGTAAAGTCAAGGTATTTTTTAGGTGTAACACGAAAATTGCGAAGCCTTTTCATGCCTCATAATTTTTACGATGCCGTGATCCATTGTATCAGAATTTGTTTATGGTCGTGCCATCTTGTCGAATACCTCCTCCTTCGACATTCCTTATAAGGGGCGACAATCTTGCATGCGATGATTCCCTTTGGCAGGTTTTGGTATGATCTTCCCGAAGCGATGAAGAAGCCACAGAAAAGCATCCATGGACATGGATAGAATACATTCTGTTTATCATTTCTTCTTGATCTTCAGATTAAAATATCATACATTTTAAATTTAGGAGAGTGTATTCAGTTCATAAGAAGGAGGCATGCTGCTCATGAAATTATCGGATAATCTAGGAGCTATTTTCTTGGGTGTCTGGCTCGCTTTGACGGGATTGGTATCACTCCTGAATCTGTACATTCCCATCCTTGCCAATCTTTTACCGTTGATGGCACTGGTTTCGGGAATTTTAATACTTCTCGGATCGCCTAAATTCAGCAAGAGTCTGGGATTTATTCTGCTTGGTGTATGGCTTGTACTCAAAGGGCTTAGTCCGTTTCTATACATACGCATTCCTTATTGGGGTGTATTTATTGATTTGTTGGCTGTTGCTGCGGGCATCCTCGTTCTAATCAAACGTTAATGACGGCATTTTTAGTGAGTAATAAGGATGAAGGCGTCGTTTCCCGACGTCCTATTTTTCTTTATCTTCTCATCGTTACTCCCATGGGATTGCTCACAAAGTTTTATCAAGGTCCGGCGGAGGCATGGGTCAACAACTATGCGGGCGGAATACTCTATGAATTGTTTTGGTGCCTGGCCGTCGTCCTTGTGTGGCCTCGCGTGTCGGGCTGGCGAACCGCCCTGTGGGTATTCATCGTTACATCTGTGCTGGAGTTCACGCAGCTTTGGCAAACACCCCTTCTAGAATCCATACGATCCACGTTTATCGGACGTGCCTTCATTGGAACGTCCTTTTCCTGGTTGGATTTTCCGCACTATGTTCTGGGTTGCCTGATGGGGTGGGCGTGTATCCAGGGATTACGAAAGAGAAAAGGCACGCCCGAATCAAAAGTCACTGCGTCCTGCATGACGATATGATCATCCATTTGATGATTCGATTATAACGTTCAATAGTTATCGGATATAACTCAACGTAAGATGAGTGGAATGTCATTCGAGAATGAGTCGATAGTCACTGGCTCACCAATCGTGTGTACATATAAAAAATCCCCCTGTGATAGCAATCGCAGGGGGATGATGATAAATCCTTTTCGATTCAATCTTCGACACGTATAAATTCAATTCGCCGGTTTTTTGCTCTGCCATCGGGCGTCTGGTTGGAAGCGATGGGATTGGCTTCGCCATAACCGATGGCACGCATTCGTTGGAATGCAATTCCTCTTGAGGCCAGGTGATCTCTCACAGATTCGGCACGCCTCTGGGAGAGGTTCAGGTTGAGTGCCGCGCCTCCGGTATTGTCTGTGAATCCCCGGATCTCAACACGGACTTCAGGATTGTCACGGAGGGTTTCATAAACGCCGGTCAGTAGGGTTTTGGCGTTTTCCGTCAATTCGGCCTTGCCCACGGCAAAGGTCACGCCTCGAAGAATGAGCGTTTTCCCGGGCTCCACCAGAGGTGAGGATGGCTTTTCGTCGGGGCAACCGTCGTTATCCATATAACCGTTGTATGTTTCCGGTTGATTGGGACACGCATCGAATTCGTCGAGGATGCTATCGTTGTCGTTGTCCGGGTCTGGACACCCGTCTTCGTCCCGGAACTGATCGTAGTCTTCGGGTTCCAGGGGACACTGATCTTGCGTGTCGTCTATACCGTCGTTATCGTTGTCGGGATCCGGAATGCCGTCTTCATCTTGGAAACCATCGTGATCTTCGGGAAGATTGGGTGCCCCGTCTTCCTCATCGGGAATACCGTCGTTGTCGTTATCCAGGTCTGGCCGGCCGTCTTCGTCTTGAAAATAATCGAAATCTTCAGGCTGATACGGAGCGAGATCGTTTTTATCTTCGATCCCGTCCCCATCGGAATCCCTATATCCACCGAAAAAATAACATAAATTTAACCGTATCTCCAGTATGCCGTTGTTCGTATCGCCGGTACCGATGTTGTCCAGTTTCTGGTCCAGCATGTGGGAGTAACGGATACCAAGATCAAAACCGATGTCTTTGGTCACGAAGAATGATGTCCCGATGGTGCCGAGTATGGTTAAATTTTTTTGCGTCTTACTGATGGATGTACCCGATTCCGGAATGGGAAACCAATTGTCCTCTTGTGATACGTCCCGTAAATTCCAGAACGTGAGACCGGTGCCCAATCCAATATAAGGCACCACACGTTTTTCTGGAAGAACGTTGTATCGGAGGCTGACACTCCAAGGGTAAATATACGTTCGGTAAGGAGCATCGCTTCTCGCTTTAAAATGCGAATCGGGATCTCGTGGACGAACCCAGCCCAGGCCTGCATTCACCTCACTCGTCAAGAACTCCGAAAATGAATATTTTAAAACGAAGACAGCTGCATAGTTTGCAAGGCTGTGATCTACGTCGCCTCCTACGAGTTTGATGAGGCTGGCATTGAATCCGATGCCCGATTGACCGGATATATGTTGAGCAAAAGATGCGGTCGTCATGAAAAAAGTGAGTATCATCCATACCGCGTGATGGAATGAGCGTTTCATGACAGCCTCCTTCTTATGTTATCCATGAGATGAGAATAATATAAAGATATGAATGATCGGAGTCAAGTATCAACATATATTTCTAGACAACTAACGTTACTATTATTATATAGAAAACAGGAGATGAGTCTATAAAAAATCCCCCGACAGGTTTGTCAACTCGTATCGCCATTTCCCGTCGGGGGCGCCTTAGGGGGAATCAATAATTTATATTCTCTCCGTCTTTCAACGGAATTCGAATATTTCTTCAAAAAGCAAATAATTCTCTTACAAATTACATGCCAGAATATAAACAAAATCATTGATCTTTTGTAAACCAATAGAATTAAAATAGGCCTTGAATCCAACGGTATGTATATTATTATTTTTTAAATGAGTTACGGAGTGCAAGGATATGATTATATGTAATTTGTATATTCATTACTAAAAAGGAGTATGGGAGACATAAATCTTTTTCTGTTCCCTTCATGCCGGAACGGATGGGATGGCAGATTCTCATAAGATAAGAATTGGATTGCAGAATGCAATAATATTGTATCATCCTGAACGCATGTCTCATATTGAGACATCATGTTTGTCTTCAGAAAAAAAGAAGGGCGAGACGCCATGTCCCGCCCTTCGGATGAATCCAATCGTAACCGAGTTTCTTAACGACGCAATTTCCGGATGGAAATATTACCTCCTCCTGTTTTCAGATCGATGCGATCTCCTCCACCGTTGATATCTCCCGTGGCCCGAATGATCTCGTACCGAGAGCTTTCATCATCGGTCGTTATTGTAAGAGGAAAATCAGAGGTAATCTCATAATCTTCCCAGCTTCGCTTACGGAATTTAATTTCCGCATGTACGCTGGCAGGCATCTTATCTGGAATGGTTAGATCGATTTCACCGCCACCGGTTTGAATGTCGATATGATGATCGACCGCAAAGTCCTGGAGTGTGACTTCGGCAGAAACGTCCCCCCCTCCTGTTGACACTTCGATGGCACCCTGCACGTCTTCGAGTTCGATATCCCCACCCCCGGTCGTCATGGTAAGCGTTCCTTTTATAGTTCTGGAGTGGATAGAACCTCCACCCGTGGTGGCTTCGAAGTTACCCGACACATTGCGTATATCGATTTCTCCTCCGCCTGTCTGTACAGAAACATCGCCGGTAGCATCTACGATCTGGATTTCTCCGCCGCCGGTTTTAACGATGATGCCGCCTTGGGTTTCTGTGATTTCTACGTCCCCGCCGCCGGTTTGTACTTCAACCCGGTCTTTGGTGTTCTCGACCGTGACATCCCCACCTCCTGTGGTTACGTAGACGGTTCCCTGGGAGTTAATGACATCCACATCGCCACCACCCGTTTGAGCCCTCACGCGCTGCGTTGTGCGGGTAATCTCGATATCTCCACCGCCGGTTTGTGCGTCTACCGTACCATCGATATCGGTTAAATCAATATCACCCCCACCCGTGGATGCATCTACGCTTGCTTTCACGCCCGTGATGGAGAGATCTCCTCCCTGCGTCTCGATGTCGCAGTCGAATTCCACCGGCACATAAATTTCAAACTTACTTTGGATCCATTGCCGGTCGAATGCGGGGCCACCGACACGAATAGTATTACCCTGCTGCGTGTATCCGGTTTCCGATTCTCTCATGGCGGCTTCGGCTTCGGCCTTGGTGAAGATGTCCATCCTCTTTTGCTCTTCGATGTTGACTTCATTCTTGTCCCACGTCCGGATGGTCACATCACCCCGTATCTCGTCCATCACCAAGGTTCCCTCTTTACTTACCTTGAAATTCTTGGTGATTTCACCGACCCAGTACTTACCTTCTTTACGGAGACCCTGGGTTCTGCTTTCACCCACCAGTAGGAGACCCAATAGCAGGGCCAAGATCGTGGGTATTTGTCTGTTCCGTTGCATGATATCTCTCCTTTTATTTCTAGTTATCTTTACTCAGTGAAATGGAGTTGTTATCGCTCATTTTTGAGATCAACATCCGAATATAATCGTCTTCACTGGCTTTTTTCTCTAGGATGGGCAGGAGCTCCGGATCGTCCATACGACTCAAGGCACGCGCAGCCTCGATGCGAATGCCGGCATTGGGATCGTAAAATAATGTAGACACAAGGATATTCTTGATGCTTTCGCTGACAGGCAGTGCATTCAGGAGTTTGATAGCCTTCAACCGGACCCCCGGATTTTCGTCTTTTTCCAGAGCATGGATCAAGGCACGATGGACAGTTTCGTCCTGCGTCGATGGCTCCAGGAGTTGAACGCTCTTGAGCCGTATGTTATCGCGAGGCGCGTTGACCAGGGCGTACGATAGGGCAAACTGAATGTCGGCATCGTGAAGATTCCCCACCACGCGTCTTTCCTGCAGAGTTCGGAAGCGGATTTCCACCTCGTTGGATTTATCTGCTAGAGGGACGACCTCAAAATTGCCGATGGGCACGGCCGTGTGAAGCGCACGGATGGCCTCTCGGGACGACATGGCATCATTCATCCCCCCCCGGGGAAAATACCGGCCGAGGGTCAAACCGAAGAGGAAAATCGCGGCTGCCACGGCGAACTGCTTGACGGGTATTCGGAGGGTGATGGTCTCGCCGATATGAAGCCATGAGCGCCTCTTGGCTTTTGCGATGGCCTCTTCGCGGAGTTGCCTGCGGAGGCGACGACGGCATTCTTGAAGAAGGTCTTCGTTCGGCTGCTCCTGGGGCAGATTCCGCATCTTGTCGATAAACCGTTTCTCGCGTTCCAGAAGGCCCTGACAATGTGGACAAGTGCGGATATGGTTCTCCACGATCTTTTTCTCTCGAGATGGGAGCTCGTTTAGAAGGTAAAGAACCAGTTGATCGTATTCGATGTGATGACGTTCCATGACGACAATCCGTTTATGAGTTTACGTACGGAGATAATCCCTTGCGCATCTTCTGGGTGCTCCGGAAGAGATAATTTTTCACTGTTCCTTCGGAGCATCCGATGATCTGGGCAATCTCTTTTATTTTGAAATCCTGAAAGAACCTCAGGGTGAACACAACGCGCTGCATGAGTGGCAATCCGTTTAATTCCATAGCGATCATCTGTCTGAGTTCAAGGTTGTTGACAACGGCATCGGGATGTATGCCGGGATCGGTTGGCGTCCACTGCAACCCGCTCTCTCTTTCGCCGGTCTCTTCGATGGACAAATGGCGTTGGCGGTTCCTCTTTTTTCGATAACTGATAGCACAGTTTACGACAATTCTGTACAGCCACGTGTAGAAATCGCTTTGGAAGCGAAACTTTTTTATGTTGTGGTGCACTCTCATGAATACTTCCTGATAGATATCTTCTGCGTCTTGATGATTCCCTAATAACTGATAAGCCAATCCCAATACCCTTTGATCATACTTGCAAACAAGTTTTTCAAATGCCCAGAGATTTCCTTCCTGTGCCTGAAGCACAAGATCTTTCTCATCTGCGTTCATAACCATGATTCTACTACCTTAGACTTTGCGGCTTGATAAAAGGTTTGCACGAAAGTAGGAAATTTTTATGGACGGATCAAGTAAAAAACCCCGATTCCTGAGATCAGAAATCAGGGTTCAGAATACCGAATGATGTATATTCTAATAAGTTTGACGGATTAATTTTTTCTTCAAGTTGGACAGCGTGATAGCGCCCCGGTTGTAATCATCCAGATCTTTCTTGTTGAGCTGGAGGATCAGATGCGAGGGTGATTTTTGCCCTTCATATACGGGATACAGCCTGTTTCCCAAATCTACGTTGAGGATGACCGATTCTTGTGACTTGATACGCAGTGTGTGACCGTAAGAAGAGGCCAGTTCGAAGAGCTCATCCTCGATCTCCGTTAGGATTTCATCCTCTGTTTTTTGTTTTTCCCCCTTCCTTTTACTCAATCGGTGGCGTTCGGGCGTATAGATAACGGCTTTCCTTCCATCTTCTCCTGCCAACACAGAAATCATATTATCATCCTCGGGATTCGCGAATAGCATACTGGGAAGTTCGATGAAGAGCAGGGCACCCAACCCGCTGAGATAGATGCCGTTGTTGGACGATTCTCCCCAAAAAGAGGATGTGACCATGGCACGGTCGAAGATTTCCGAAAGAATACCGATGTCCATGTCAACGTCCGATTCGGAATCGGCGAGCTGGAAATGAATGTATTTCTCAAATTCATCGTCTCCCATTCGGCTCCGACGGTATTGGTCGACATCCTGTTTCGTCACCCATGCCGTCAGGAAGGCGTTTTCCGAGTCGGTCGACTCCCAGTCATCTAAGTTGATCAGAACAGCAATCCGGTCCTGGGGACGGAGCTGACCGATAGCTGGGGAGTAGTTGCGGAAGAATAGAACGATGTACTCCTTAAACGCATCGATGGCTTTGTTTTCTTCTTCGATGATCTTGTCGGAGTCCAGGACAAATTCATCGACGGCGTCGATATCCGCTTCGGGGACTTCGAGTTCTTCGACGTCCTCATCTGTCTCAAACGCCTTCTGCATATCCTCACGCTTTTCTGCCATCCTCTGGCGGAGTTCCGCATGCTCTTCCCGGACACTCCGGGCCATCTCATGGACTTCTTCAAATTGCCTGCGAAGCGTAGCACCCAGCTCGTGATGCACAGGCCCTCGTTGGCTCATGTGGAATACGATACCAAAATTTGGCAGGTAAACTCCCCTGGCATGTCCGTCAAAAAACCGATTATACGCTTCTCCTTTGAAGAGTTTGTCCAGAATACCTTCCATGATCCTGAGATCGCGATTCAATCGTTCTTGATCGAAGGTGGATGTTTGTCCAACAGCACCGACTGTCAGGATGAGGAAGACCCATGGAAACAAGGCTCTCTGAATATGTCGGAATCCATGATTCATTTTTTATCACCTCACTCAAGGATTAAATATACAAAAATGATTACTTTCTTTCAAGCTTATAGCTGGTCAGGCGGATCAGATCGCTCAGAACACTGCTGGTCTGCTGAAACCGTCCTTCTGTGCTTCGCTGGATTCCTACCAAGCTTTGACCCACGACCTTTAAATCCTGCTGCCGTTGTCGCTCCAAGTCCTGGGCGAATTGAGCCAATGTCAGAGCCGTTTCTCGTCTCTGCCGGTATTCGCTGTCTTCGATGAGTTTAGAGATGAGCATCAACGTTTCTTTCTGCTGCTGATCCAGGGCGGCCGCAACGATCTGTTCCTGGTTTGATGGGGGCTGTGTTGGAATGAGCCCGACAGCAACATGCCATTCCCCGTCGCGAACGTTCATTCGAAAATTCAGGACAGATAGAAAGACCAGAACCAATGCGGCAAAGGCGGGTACGCCCAGGGCAAAGCGGTGCGCCCAACTGAGACTGTTTAGTTTTTCTATCCAAGCTTTCCATCGTGAAACCGGTTCGTTGACAAAAACAAGACTCAATTTGGGTTTCTCGTCTTCCCATCTCTCCAGGATTCCCGTTGTGCTCTCCAATTCTTGATATACGTTTCGGCATGAAGTGCATGACTCGATGTGCTTCTTGACTTTTTCTTCCTCATCAGGCTGTAGCTCACCGTACAGCAGAGAGACGAGATACTGAGGCATGTCTTCACATTTCATGGAGTAACACCTCCTTGCTGTATTTTGACTCCACTAAAATCTTCCTGAGAGCCCTCAATCCGTAATAGAGTCGTGATTTAATGGTGTTGATGGGCTGTTTTAAGATTTCTGCGATTTCGGTGAATTTGAGACCATGGTACTGTTTCATGATAACAACCACGCGTTGTTCCTCGGGAAGAGCCATGAGGGCCCACTTCAGGATCTCCCCGATTTGTTGATGGTCGCAGGCTTCTTCGGGCGTTTTCGTATTATGATCCCGCATCTGCATGATGGAATCGGCAGACGAGCTTTTCGTCTGGAGATCCTCGATATACAGCGTGTTGCGGTTTTTCTTCTTTTTCAGTTCGTCCCGGCATAGATTTAGAGCAATACGATATATCCATGAGGAGAATTTTTCGGGTTCACGGAGTTTTTTAAGTTCTCGGTATGTTCGTATGAACGTGGTTTGGCAGATGTCTTTGGCCGTGTCCTCGTTGCCCACGATACGGTATGTAAAGTTAAAGATCGGTTTTTCCCAACGCCAAACCAACGTATTAAAAGCTCCTATTTCTCCGTTTAAGTACTGCTGAATCAGTGCTGCATCGGTCATAGAGTCTGTTCCTAATCGATGAGACGTACATTATTAAGACGATTCAATTTAGAAAAAGTTTTAATCGTTGTGAAGATTTCGTCAATGACCGGAAAAAATTACCGTTATCTTGGATGAGAACTGTAAAATAATCCGAATTTTCTCTTATAATGAAAGATAAATAAGGCTAATGAAGTCAGGTACGTTTTTTGCAGTAGGTAGAAACGAACCATTGACTTTCGTCGATGGGTGCACTTTTTTTTAGGCGGAGGCGAGGCTGTCACAATCGAACGGGAGGATTTTTGCAATGGGATTTGTTTTACTTGCCTTTTTAGCCGGTGGATTGTTAGGTATGGTCGGTATGGCTGCATTGGCCTATGGATCGAAAACAAAGTTGCTGAGGGAACTTTCCCTGCTGTGCAGACGGCTGGATTTCTTGGAAAAGGAAGGACAGAAGAAACGCTACAAGCCGGTTAAAGACCCACGTCCACGGGTTCATAATATGGCTAATTAAATCACGTCACGGTCAGGTCGCATACGAGTTGAGTCAACGGTGAGACTGCCCCTTCTGGTTTTGGGAGAGGGGCAGTCTCTATTTATACAGAGTCAAAAATTTTAGCTTGATTTCCAAAATATAATTCTTTAAATTATCGCTCCGATGGTGGGTATAGCTCAGCTTGGTTAGAGCGTCAGGTTGTGGCCCTGAAGGTCACGGGTTCGAGTCCCGTTACTCACCCCATGTTCTTTCGAATGAGATACCGAAAAGCACTGAGAGAAGGCAAAATTCGAATCATATACGAAGATACGTATGCGGTGTTTTTCGGAGTTTCATGAGCGTTTTTGTCCCCATCGTCTAGTGGCCTAGGACTCAAGATTTTCGATCTTGCAACAGGGGTTCGAGTCCCCTTGGGGACGCAAATGCTATCCCTGTTAGGGCGGGAATTTGACCATATATATGGACTTTCCGCCCTCTTTTTTTACCGTCTTTTCGACCCCATAGTTCTATTCTTGCAATAAAGGTTTTTATAAATTCCCTCATTAATTCAAAATTCGATTCGTTGAGTAAATCCTCAAATCGATCTATATATTTTCTGATTACCTTATTATCAAGCTCTGATTTTGCATATTGAATAGCAGCTCGAACTTGTTTTTCTCCATCAAGAACTCTTTGAAGATCATTTTTTTCCTGTTCTAATTCCTGGATTCGTTTTTCGATTATATCCGGAGAGATATTTCCTCTTTCGTAAAGTTTTACAAGCTTTGTAACTTGATCATCAATCTCTTGTATTTTCAATTTGAACCGATGTGCGTCATTTTTAGTCTTCCGGATTTCTTCTCTATACGCTCTTTTTGTTTCTTCGATTACTTTTGTGAAATGAGTTTTTTGAAGTAGGATTTCCTTAAGAAATACGATTACTTTTTTATCCATATAATCAGAAGAGATTTTGCTGTTACTACAATCTGAAATATGATTCCGTTTATGTATACAGGTATAGAATCCAGAATCGCCGACCATAGGCCCACCGCAAATACCGCATTTCAAAATACTTGTTAGAAGATATTTTCTGGGAGAGGGAAACTTTGTTTTTTGGGGTAATTTTTGTGATTTTATTGCATCGGCCTGTGTTTCGGTGATCACTGCTTGATGGACATTTTTATTAATTTCCCACTCTTTTTCAGGCCGGTATCTTTGGCCACCAATATATCTACCATCAATTTTTCTATTATACCGGTTATATACAAGATGACCACAATATACAAGTAGATTTTCTTCGATTGCACTCAAACTGGCTTTATTCCAATGAGGATTACCGGACGGACTAGGAATTTTCCTTTCTTCAAAATCAGAAATGATCGCACCCTGACTTTCTCCTTTGGTTCTACGCTCTAAATACTCTTTTATAATTGGGAAATGAATCGGATGAGGTTCTAAGGTTGTCTTTATAATTGCATTATTATCTACATTCATTCCTATCTTGTGCTTTTTCAATTGATACCCATATGGTGCACGACCGCCAGCCCTGTAACCGGATCGGATGTTCTGTTTTTGTCCTCTGATTGATCCGGCCCTTGAAAAATCGCTTAATAATTGATCAAAGGTTTCAAGTATACCTTCAACGACATTGTCAAGTGCTTCTTCGCCTGTTTTTGGTATTTTTAAGAATTCAATCTCGATGCCATGTCTCCTGAAGAAGGCTTTTGTTGTTTGTGCTTTCATTCGGTTCCTTGACAGTCGTGAAGTATCATAGAACCAAATCTTATTCCATTTTTTGTCTTTCTGCTTGGCTTCTGCAAGAATATCTTTGAAGTCGGGATCTTCGAGAAAGTCGGAATGGCGTTTCCTTGGGAATTGAAGTTTTTTAACGACGAATTCTTCTCGTTTTCTAGCCTCTCCCTCAATCTCAGCTATTTGTGACTTACATGAAACATCATGCCGATCTGTTGAGGAGCGAGCAATAATAATACTACGTACCATTTCATTCCCTCAGTTTAAAATAAGGATGTTTGATTATATGGTATCCAAAGCAAAAGCATCGTCATCTCTCTTTTAATGAAAGGTAGTGTATCAACACGATAGCAAGATTTACATGAAGATCCAAAGGATGATGCAGGAATTTCCATGTGATTACTCTGTTGTGCTGTATATGCTTCATAGACAGGATTGTTTTCCCCGATACCGGTACCTGGCCGGATAAATTTTTCAAATCTATTAGACTTGACAAAATATTTGACAGCTAAAGGATACTTCGTATTAGAATCAACTGGCAATGATATATTGTATTTTTCGTCATAAGTTAGATTAATCTGATTTGATAAATGTCCTTTATGTGCTTTCTTTCGTCTCTGATAATTATTTATGGGCTCCAACATTACTAATGCACAACGACCGGGATGAGATCGGACATATTTGATTGCAGTAGCTTCTATAGAAGATTTATATCTCGATGATAAGGTTTTTATAGATTCAATATTAGTACCGAGAGAATTTATATCGTTATAGAACATGTCCGATGGCATCAAGAATTCGGTTCCACATTCAAAAGCCTCTCGTTCGATCTGCTTTTTTGTAATAAGTGATATATCGTTTTCAGTGCATATATAATTAATATTCTGATGCCATGGAATAACTTCATGACCACATTCATGAAAGATACCTAGCCTTTTTCTTTCATATTTGGTCTCACCATAAACATAAATTGTCGACCTGCCATCCTCGTCTCTTTTTTTCCATGCACATGCCTTCTCTAACGATTTAATTAGTTCTTTATTATAGTTACCATAATATTGTAGATTTTCATCCTTAATTTCAATGACAGATAAACCGAGATATTCTGTTATGATTTTCTCACAAATGGGTGGCTCATTAAAATCACATTGATTCAGGATGTCTTTCGCAAAATCACAAGGTTTTCTAAGTGAATCAATTTTTTTTGAACCTGTCATTATTTATTTTTCTTTTTTTCTTTTTCTTCGGCTTCCAGATATTTAATGTAACTTAAAAGATGTTCTCTGCCCTTTGCAGATAGGTTCTCATAACCCCGGAAAATATATTGTGCTTTTGGATCAGATTTTAAAATATCGTCTGGAGTCATTTCATCGGTTTTACCAACAAGGTAATCTACGGTGGTACCTAATGCATTTGCTAAATTTTTCAGAGCTTCAGATTTGAGTTGTTTAACCTGTCCACTTTCAATTCGAGATATTGTGGCCTGGGTGATTCCTGAAGCATCTGAAACCTGTTTTTGATTCATACCTCTTTTTTCTCTGAGGATGATTACTCTTTCCCCGAGTGACATAGCCTCGCCTCCGTCTCTTGCCCTAGTACAATTATAATATACATCAATGTAAGCAATTTGTCAAGTTATTTCTTTAATTAATGACAAAAATATTATATTAGAAGATTTTTAGTAAGAAAATGCTTGACAAAATAATGATAATGATGTATATTACAATTGCGTTGATGCAATTTACAAAATATAGTATGCAAGGATTTTTTTTAATTATATAATTGCATAAATGTAACTTTAAAATACGGAGGTGCACGTTTTGGCAAATAGAAAACTTATTAAGAAGATTTCGGGCAATTATGAAAATCGAGTCCGTGAATGCAGATTAAAGGCGATGATCGCCAAGCAAGATATGCTCGCACAGATGACCGGCATCCCCAGAAGCACCATTAATGCTCTGGAGAATAATAAACAATTTCTCTCATCACATTATGCCTTAATTATTGCGGAAGTCTTGAGGTGCAAGTTAGATGATTTGTATAAGAAGAAGGATTAAGTTTAGTCAAGTACTATTCGAATGATTTTCCATGGATAAAATAGAATATAACAATCAAATTGAGGCCATTTATAAAAAGGGCTTATTGTTGTTTACCAGAATAATAGCACAAGAGGTAATTCGAGATGGTCACCTTAATGAAAATGTGGAATCATTGTATTCACGTAAACCAATTACATTGGAAGTAGATCGATGAATAAAAGTATTACTAAACTTCTTTTCGATCTATATGGTATAGAAGCAAAACCAGGGGAAAAAGTTGTGTGCCCATTTTGTGGGCACAAATCTTTTTCTATTAAATTAGATGAATCCATTGCCAAATGTTTCCATCCCTCATGTGGAAAATTCATCAAGGCTAATGATGGGAGGGGGGAGGGGGGAACACCTGACAAAACGAGTGCAAACATGCAATCTCGAAAAGGTTGTACACTCGAACAATATTCAGCTTTAAAGAAGATCCCCATACCATTCCTGAGTAAATTGGGACTTTCTGAAATATCCTATTTAAGCTTACCAGCGGTACGAATTCCGTATTTTGATGAAGACGGTAACGTGGTAGCCACTCGGTACAGGATTGAAGAGAAAAAATCAGAAGACTGTGATAATCGGTTTCGTTGGAAGTCAGGAACAAAGCCTACACTCTATGGAATTTGGCGAATCGAAAAAGCAGTTGAAAAGGGATATATTCTACTGGTTGAAGGAGAATCAGACACTCAGACACTTTGGTATCATGATATACCGGCTGCCGGGATACCAGGTTCGAAAAGTTGGCAGGAGAGTTGGACAGAGTATCTAAAAGACATCCCTGTTATCTATGTTTTTATTGAACCTGATAGCGGAGGAGAAGCTGTTTTTAAATGGATTTCTAATTCATCGATAAAGGAACGAGTACAGTTAATTCACCTCGATAATTATAAAGATCCCTCAGAGTTATATGTTGCTAATCCTGATCGATTTATAATTGAAATAAAAAATGCTTTTCAAAATGCGCTCAGTTGGGAAGAACAAGCCAAAGAAAAAGAGAATCATGAAAAACAAATGGCATGGGAGAAATGTAAACATATTGCCCAAAAAAAGGATATACTCAGTGAATTTGCATTAAGACTTAGAAAGACGGGTGTTGTGGGTGAAGTTCGGCTTGCAAAGATACTTTACCTGGCATTGATCAGTCGGTTTCTGGAGAAACCGGTATCGGTTGTAGTTAAAGGTCCCTCATCCTGTGGAAAATCTTATGTATTGGATCAGGTTTTAAAATTCTTTCCAGCTGAAGTTTATCACACGATTACAGCCATGAGTGAAAGATCCCTTGCATATTCTGAAGAACCATTGTCGCATCGATTTTTAGTGATTTGTGAAGCGATAGGGTTACAGAATGATTTCGTGAGCTATCTTTTACGTTCTCTTCTAAGTGAAGGAAAGCTAAGATATGAGACAGTGGATAAAACAAGTAATGGACTGAAAGCCCGAACGATTGAGCGTGAAGGACCCACCGGACTTATTGTCACAACAACTGCTATTCGCCTGCATCCTGAGAATGAAACAAGAATTCTCTCTCTTCCGGTCACGGATACTAAAGAACAAACGCGTAATATTCTCTTTTCAATTGCAAATCAAACAGATAATCCAATCGATTTTTCAGAATGGCATGCTTTTCAAATCTGGTTAGAAAGTGTTAAACACAGTGTTCGCATTCCTTATGCCCTTACTTTGGCCGGTAAAATCCCTATTCTCCATGTGAGGCAACGGAGAGATTTCACCCAGATATTGAATTTGATTAAAGCGCATGCGATTCTGCACCAGGTGAGCAGAGAGACGGATGATGAAAGAAATATTATCGCCACGTTGGAAGATTATGCCTCGATCAGGGAATTGATCGTGGATTTTATTGGAGAAGGAATCGAAGCTACTGTCAGTGACGCAGTGCGAGAAACGGTAGATGCAGTGAATGAATTGTACGCTATCAACGATTCAGGAGTAACTGTAAAATATCTATCGGAGAAATTAAATTTAGACAATTCGGCTACATGGAGGAGGGTAAAAAAAGCGATTTCCCTGGGTTATTTGCAGAACTCACAAGAGAAGGGAAAGCGTCCGGCCAAGTTAGTCCCTGGAGACCCTCTTCCAGAAGAGTTGGAAATACTCCCCAAAGTACAAGAACTCGAAAATTGCATTATTGCACAAGAAATGGAAGGGATAATACCCCCCTCCCCCCATGAGATGGAAGAAGCTGAAGCTGTTTCTACATATCATGAGTGTGAAAAGACAGAGGATTATCCGTGGCGGACGCATTTGAAAGATTAAGACGATTGGCCAAAGCCTTCTATGAAGGCTGGAAGTGGTCTGTGGATCATCGATATACAGAGGCAGACCTGAAAGCCTTCGTTAATGAAGTTGAAGAGCCTCTGAATTGTGAGGTATTAAAGTTGTTGAATCGAGGATTTAAGATGGTCGATATAGAACAAATACTGGAATCGGCCAAACAGGAGGTTTGGCCGGATGTATTGAATAAGGAGATTACTGGTGACTGTATCAAAAAAACAACTGGCGGCAAATAAAAAGAATGCGAAAAAGGGCGGCGTCAAGACTCCCGAAGGTAAAGCTGTTGTGAAATATAACGCATTGAAACACGGCCTTCTTGCTAAGGAGATTGTCATAACCGTGGGTGAAGGGGCAGAGAATCCGGAGGAATTTCAATCTCTTTTAAATAATTTAATGGAAGAATTGCAGCCAATTGGATCGATTGAAGAGATGCTGGTCGAGAAGGTAGCGAGTGCGTACTGGAGGATGAGAAGAGCTTATACATATGAAGTCGGTTTGATCCGATCGGAACTTGATACTGTTATGGATGATTTTTATAAAGAGGAGAATTGGCAGGGCAATAAAGTGCATCGAACTGATAAGGAAATCCTTGATAGAATTAAGGAGGAAGATGCAGAAATCGAAAGCTGGAAAAGAGCTCAAGAGAAAATCGAGAAGCTGAACAAACAGAATAAACCGCTCAGCAGCATTTTCGATTTGGAAGAGGTCTGGGATCGTCTCATTCTTACCGATGATGATATTATAAGCCTTGAAGATGAGGATGTCGACTTTGATACTTTGTCTATTGAGGAGTTGAAAGGACATTTAAATAATACCTTAGGTTGGAGTGATAAGGAGATTTGGGACAAACTAAAAGGATTATGTGAAGAAAGACTATTGTATCACAGTAATCAGAAAGCGGAGTTGGAAAAAGAGAAACAGAAAAATACCCTCATGATACAAGTTAAGAAGAAGTTGGGTAATGTTCCCACATCTGATAATCTGGACCGCCTGTTAAGGTATGAAACGACTATAGAGAGGCAGTTTTATAAGGCGCTTCATCAATTAGAAAGGTTGCAGAGGTTACGGTCTGGAGATAATGTGCCGCCGCCGTTGGAAGGGAATCTCGATGTCAATATCAGTAATCAAGATTGAAATGGGTTTGTTTCGCAATTTATACTTCTCATATATTATTAATCAAAACGAATTTATCATTAAATTATTCAATAGCTTATTCACCTTTGATAGATTTTTTTATTTGAATATTCTCTTAATGATTTAGGAAAAATTTTCAAAAAGAATATTTTTTTATGGGCAGATGGAGTTGGTCAAACAGAAACACCGTGGAAGACTGTTTATCTATAGATATATTTTGGCTCAATCAACACAAATATTTGTATGGACACAGAGGTGGCAGACTTGAATGGAGAAATTCACGTGGATACCTGACTGGCACTATCAGTGTTGAAGTGAAAATTGACGATGATGATTCAAACAAAAATTATATACGCTTTATGTATTCGAGAACAAGTAGATTTAGTGATGAAAAAGAAGATTTTGATTATAAAGCCGGCATAACGAAAACACGATGTAATTATGGAGGATTTCGCTATTGGTTTATCTGCCCTTTAGTTACGAACAGTCAAGTATGTGATAGAAGGGTAGCAAAACTCTATCTTCCGCCGGGTGGTAAATATTTCGGTTGTCGACATTGTTATAATCTCACGTATACAAGCTGTAAAGAAAGCCATAAATTTGACAACCTTTTTGTTCTACTTGCTGAGAGTATCCCTGGAATGACACCTGAGAAGGTAAGGTATATCCTAAAGGCAATGTATTAAGAAAAAATTAATATCTTCTGAATACACATCACGTTTTTAAATCCATCATTTTAACTTGATTTAATAATAATTTGTTATTATTTTGTCAAGAGTCGTACGAATTATTAACAGAATAATCATCACATTCGTTTTTAATAATCTCAAAATATTTTATTATTTAAAATAACTATATGAAATCTGGAAATTCCAGATAGTAATCAATATGAACATAACACCTGAGCAAGAAGCCAGAGTAAAGATTGATCGGATGCTTGAACAGGCTGGATGGTCTGTTCAGGATAAGGATAATATCAATTTTGCCTTGAGTCCAGGTGTTGTTGTGCGAAATTATTATACGGATGTAGGTCCCGCCGATTATATCTTATTCGTTGATCGAAAACCGATAGGAGTTA